>Ga0307517_10006182_pt1 | contig 17828 bp, 17 predicted proteins | sample 23_EM_MG_FD_194515 | JGI IMG/M metagenome (GOLD analysis project Ga0307517, IMG submission 194515) | Populus trichocarpa ectomycorrhiza microbial communities from riparian zone in the Pacific Northwest, United States - 23_EM | ecosystem: Host-associated > Plants > Roots > Unclassified | place... | reverse complement strand
TTTTTGATATCACAGGGGGAGGGAATCTTTTGGAGGATTGCGCAGTCCCAACCCCAACCCTGGCAGTTAGGGGCATATGACGTCTTCTAGCGTCGTTGAAGGCTTGTGACCTTACGGTCCTTACCGTTTTCATACGGTTGCGGCTTGATGAAAAATGGAAAATGGAAAGGTGGTGGCGATGGATTGGATTAGATTAGAGTCTCCAAAGTGTATATAAACCTTGAGGGGCGTGGACCTATTTCTTTCTGTAACAACCATGGCTACTATCGCAAACGTCGCTGCTATCGAAAACGGAGCGCGCTATATCATCCACAACGTCAAAGGCAAGACCGTTCTTGACCTCAACGGCTCTGATAAAAGGACCAGTAAGTCACCGCACACTTCCTCTCACTGGTTAGCGATTTTATTGCGCCTTGAATTTAGTCATCGGTTTCCCCCGCCATGGCGGTGAAAATCAGCAGTGGCAGACCATTTGCGTCGACGGCGGTTGGCATATCAAGGGCGTCGGCACCGACCAATACCTCAACCTTGAACACGATCCCAAGGACAACGTGCGTGTGATCGCAACTCAGCAACCCTTCACTTGGCATTTGTGGGACGATGACAAGGTCGCTAATGCTATCCGGTATGGCTCAAGTCATTGTTGAGCGGTTTTGGTGAATTGACATACGCTATAACTGGTAGCATTTGTGTGCCCAAAACTAGGCAGAACGTCGACCTGACTAACTACGGAGATGCCACCCCCGGAACTCCCGTCGCTATTTGGGGCCGTTGGGAGGCCGAAAACCAGACCTGGAGATTCGAGAAAGGTGAGGGCCTTCATTCTACAGTTTCGGATTCAACTCTTACCTCTACCCTTAGTTTAATTCCGAACGACAACGTGTGATGATGTAAAGTACAAATCTGGAGACAGTGGCAGATAAGATAAGAAGTTAATGTCATCACAGGGTTTCCCGCCAACGTAAATAAAATGACAATCCAAATACAAATAGGGTTCTTTAGTAAGAATCAAGTAGCTTAACCATGCTGAGTCAAACATGACAATTGCAGAGCAGGTCATTCGAGACAAAGTAGATAAGATAAGAAGTCAATGTCATCACAGGGTTTGCCGTCAACGTGAATAAACCGACAATCAAAATACAAGTAGCATTCTTCACTTGAGCGTGTATACAAAAAAACCCGTGTTGAATGCAAGTATAACGGGGGATTCGATTTGACAATTACAAATATATGTAGGTAATTTGGGAGCAAAGCTATTACGCATACAGATTACAACAGGAGAGTTCGGGATAATATTAATGTACACGATGATGGTAGAAAAGAGAATCAAGAACCCGCGAAAGGTTGCGACTCTCACGCAGATTTCTTAACGAAACCGGTGGAAGCAGGAAGCAAAGTCATGAGGCGTGTCTTCTGGATCTCGAGACCCTTGGAGCCAAAGTAGCGGCCGCTCTCGAAGGTCCAATCGTCGTTGCCACGAATCCACTGCGCAATGCCGTCAATGTACATCTTCACTCTTCGATCGACTTCTTCGCCCCACGACGGCATGTTGGCCACGTTGTCCAGGAACCCAGCGTGCACGCCAGCGGCGTAGCGTTCTAGCCAGTTGATGGCTTCTTGGACCTCTAGGTTGCGCTCGACCATGGTCAGCGCAACAGAATTGTGGAGTTCCAGGCCGCGCGCCTTCTCCATGGCATATGAATCAATGTCCTGTCATAATTGAATCGTAATTGCGATCAGAAAAAAATATGATTCCGGATTCCGTATTAAATCCGAGATCTCACATTTCCAATGGCAATCAAATCGGTCCCCTGTTCCCGAAGGGCAGCCATCCTAGGGTGGTGGAACGCCTCTTCTGGAAGATCGAGTCCGAACTCGCAGAGCGCGAAGCTCGGGAGGCAACCAGAGGAATCTCGGCGTATTGACAGATAGTCCTCGAAGCTTCTGTATCGCCGCTTGGCACGATCGTCAGCTTCTCGCGCAACAGCTTCCGTATAAGTGTCGAAGTCGTGGATGAAATGAGGTAAGCAATGGGCGTCAGGAGAAACATAGTTCGATGCGCGAATCCAGAAGCTAATATGAAGCAGATGGGATCAGTCGTAGTCAACGACGACGTGGCGAAGGTGGTTACGAACTCGCGAGCCATTTCTCCAAGCAAGAGTTCACCCTCTGGCCTGGACTTGTGAGGATTGCGGAAGGCGTCCATGACGATGTCGCGAATCTTGGTGGCCCCTTCGCCGTCAGCGATGTCGGTATACTCGTCGAAGACATAGAACAGGTTCATCAGGTCACAACCCAACCTAATGAGCTCTAGAACGGAATAAATGGAATCAGATACACTGGATGGTACCCAGCCTCAAGCCACTTGCCTTTCTCGCGAGGGGAATATGCTAAGGAGGCGAGGAGATCTATAAATAAATGAACGTTGAGAGATATGACTTTGAACGATAGGAGAGACCGACTTACTGAAATCACAGAGATTAAAACCCTTGAGGCCTTCTTCATCGAAAGGGTGGAAGGACTCAGTCCAGGCGCTTGACTCAGCTTTCGCCTCGCAGAAGTGTTCGCTCAAATTGCGAGGCCACGGGAATTTCGCGAGGAGATCGGGAAGGGTGAATTGAAGCGGGGTTGTTGAGTCGGTCATTGCAGAGGATAGCTGGGGCGGGGAGAGTGTTGTTTCTGTTGGAAGAATCCCGGCAGTATTCAGGCATTATAAAGAAACGACCGCGTGGATCAGAAAACATAAACTCAAAGATTGGTTCCCAAAATACAGATAAAACCGGAACGCATTCGGCCAAAAAAGATGGTAGGTCCACTCTCCCAGGACATCAACCGCTTACAATATCGTCCGCTTGTAAGGAGTATCTATAAAAACCCGCATGAGGAATACTCACTAGCGGGGTTTGGCGAAGATGACCCAAGAGACCCGATGGGTTAAATTATCCCCGGAAGTGATGAAAACAAATTTCAAACCACCCCGAGGCTCATGTATCCTTTAAGCTGGTGGATGTATGATGCCCTGAAAAACGCGCCGAACCCTGTTTCCCATTTGAGTAAGGCTGGTCCAAGAATGGCCTGGATGTCAGATGCACCCTTTGGTCCCTTCCCTAGTTGATTCCAAGTCTCTAATAGAGGTATGCACAGTGACGAAGTGACAGAAAGCAAGATTGTTCGTCTGAAGGGGCGGTGATCGCAAAAGGACCATAGCGCCGATGAACCCTTCCCCGGTTGGTTGAGGACCTCATTCCCTGTTTCCAACAGAGGCGCGTCAAAAGTGGAAGAAAACCTGTCCCTTAAGTTAATATCATTTGTGTATGGGCATCAAGAGCCACATCCCGGAATCTGGTCCCCGGCGATGACTTCAATCAGCTGAGTCTATCAAGAGTCTATCGCTCCATTTCCATTGGCGAGGATAATACATATGGCGACTCACTTCAAAGCGGGATGCTTCCGTTACCGCAAAATTCATTCCCCGTGAATGTCAGTGGCGTGGTCAATACCGATAATGCGTCGGACAAGCTAAGATGTATATTTTTGGCCTAGCTTGATCTGGAGGCTGGAGCGCTCTGTTTATTCCCCGCTTAAGCTAGAGGGTGGTTGAAGCAAATGGTTAAACATGAGCGTCATTGTACATGTAATGTTAAGAATACCAGTCTGAGGAACGAAGGGAATCCAAACATTCAGGTGTTTCTAGGGAGGTCACGGGTGAGGGAACCTGGCGATGACCTGTTCAGCGCTCAGGCAAGTTCAGGCTCGGTTAAACTCGACAGGTGTGGTTAAACCTTGTTGTGTCATTCCGGCTCCCGACGATCAGAATGTCTGAGAGGCTGGAGCAGCGGCCGAGGATATCAGTGGGACATTTGGCAGCTGAGAGACCAACGAGACCTTCGGTGAGAGATAAGGTGTGCGTTTCTCCCACCCCTCCGAGTCTTCTAGCTCCTCTGGAGTTTTGGCGGTGCTAAGGACAGGCAATTCAAGGAGAATTCAGCATAAAACACTGGCCATTATCGACCCTCTACTGCAAGCACGAAGAAATAATGCGGATAAGCGCCTTAGTAGGTCTTAGAGGAGACGCACCAAGAAGATTACAGCGCGAGGGTTCAAATGTTCAAGTAGGATGAAGTGTATAAATTAGACCTTCTCAATCGGTCAAAATTTGGAACGGCGACTGGGAATTGCCGTATACGGCTTGCTTCCTGACAACACCAAGACCGACCCGACATGTCATCCTCAACGCGCCCGGTCGTCTTCATGGACATCAACATCGGCGAAACCCCTTCTGGGAGGCTAAAGATGGAGCTATTCAGCGATATTGTGCCCAAGTAAGCCGTGAAAACCGTCGATATATTTGCCACTTGTGCTAAAGCCAGGTTTGGTATCCTAGGACTGCAGAAAATTTCAGACAATTATGCACAGGCGAATTCCGGTGTGTCAATGTTTATATGCCCGACTTTGAAAGCGGAATCTTACAAACCGTTAGCGTGAATTCTCGGCCTCAGGGTTATAAGAATGCAACATTTCATAGGTAAGTCGCCGCCAGTGGCGGCATGTAACTATATGGCTCCCTAGCTTGCTGATCATTCCATATTAGAGTGTAGGAGCTTCTCTATTCATGGAGAACACGACTTAATTTAAAACCGCAGAGTGCCTAACTTCATGTGTCAAGGTAATCTCCCGAGATCTCCAATGATCGATGACCTGACAATTCTGCTTCAGGCGGAGACTTCTTGAAAGGCGATGGGACTGGATCGTTCTCCATCTATGGTGATAAGTTCCCGGTAATCTAGTCCAGATGCTTCTTGGTAAAGCATGCGCGCTTACAGGCCTTCATAGGACGAAAATTTCCAAGAAAAACATACAGGGCCCGGGCTCCTATCAATGGCATGTCTCTTCAAAGTCGTTTAAGCGAAGGATAGGTCAACTGACGGAATAAAAATTTCGATCCAGGCCAATTCTGGGGCCAACACCAATGGCTGTCAGGTAAGCTCCTTCCGTCTCACATCAGTTCTGTCCATTTCTCATATTCCTCAATAAGTTTTTTATCACGACAGCGAAATGCGATTTCTTGGACGGGAAGCATGTGGTGTTCGGAAAGGTCATCGATGGAATGCTCACGCTAAGAAAGATCGAGAATGTGTCCACTGGCCCTAACAATAGACCTAAACTGGTCGTAAAAATTACGGGTCTGTCCAGCCACATGTTGTTCTTCTTGAATTCATTCTAATAAATCTGTTTAGAATGTGGGGAGATGTAATTCAATTGAATTTAAATGAAAAGAATCTGTCACGAGCGAACACCGTTACGTCAAGCAATATTAGATTCGGTCCTCAGTTTCTCCGACGGTGTTACCTAGAGATATCTACCACATCAAGAAAGTTACGCAGCAAGCTTGAGGATATTGCAGCCCCACCATCGTTACATTCAGTTTTCACACTAAGAGCGGCGGGAGAGCCCCAGGAATTGGCGATGTGGCGCATGGATCTCGATTTTGAACCCTTTTCATTTCTGACTGAGCTACTCGTGTTACCACGAACGTTTTCCTTATCTCACTTAGACGCTTGCAGATCTTTTTTTCCGACGAGGCTAACATAAGTACGTATTTGTTTTCAATGTTTTGCAGCAATTGATATTGGTGTTCATTTCCAGTTAAATCCGAAAGGTAGATACCGGTCAGGTCCAAATCAATGTTCTTCGGCCTTTTGGACACCTAGAAGACCATGTTTCGTAAAGCTCGCATTCCAGAGTGGCACCATGGGCAACGATATGATGCCACCTTGGCTGCACCGTTAGGGACACTCTACCTTTGTTTTGCGCTGCGATAGACAAGCAAGATAACTATTCACTGTAAGTCCCTGAATTTAGGGTCAGCGGCGAATGTCTTGTGGCTGAACTGCATAGAAACTCAGTGTCATTGTCTCCTGACGTGGTCTATACCTTGGCTCCGCTAAGAGGAACCCACACACAATACGGAACCGAACCTGCGATCCAAGTTATCGGTGGCCTTATCGCTTTCTTCCATGATTTCAACTCCTTTGGCTGTATTGTTCATCAGGCCTAGCTTTTCTGACGATTGTTCAGCAAACGTTGCCTATTATATCGAACACTGGATTCACATCTGCCTATTGGGTTTATTTATGTCTGGCAGGTCCTGCCAGGTTCCTGCATTTGCCCTGTTCAGTTTTTCAGGGAAGATGTCGGTCCGCTTACCATATGAACCCCGACCTTTAGAAGCCGATGGGCACAAGGTTGGGTTACATTGTCGTTTTGAAATCAGTATCTTGGCAAAGTGCGCGCCGGCAAGGAAAGGTGGGAGCGGGAGGGAGGTGAATTCGCCTTGAAACATATTGCAGACGAAATTGCATGGGGATATTGGGATTTAATCCATTTCGGTATATCGTACCGCCACTTTCGCGGGTCTCAATAACTCCAGTGGATGGGGCTTATCGTATCTATCAATGACCTATTTTTGACAAAGATCAGAATGTCAATCCCGCGCGTGTAGGAAACCTCATGTGGGCGCCGGGATTCGAGGCGTGCCTTGTGGCCCGCCTACCTTTCCTAATCGGCGGTAATCATCCAGTTACGTATAGATTAGAAGCTGATAATGACGTTGACTTACGGAACCTGCAAAATAAGATTTAATGATTTGTTGTTGGCGAAAATTACTCAATAAAAAGAAGGCAGGCGTGCTTCTGCTTGGAAACACATAAAGATCGGCCTGATCTTCGTCGGAAATTTTCTCGACCCACAAAGAAGTTGGGAAGTAAGCTTGCGCTGCGGCGCTATCAGATACAATGGACCCGAATCTACTCGTCGAAAACGCTGGTCCACAACATTAGTTAACGTTGAATTAAGTCCATGTTCCATCATTCGCCGGTATGACTTGTACGTTTCTGGTTAGAACAACAACGGATTACGAACTTTGGAGTCGGCATCGGCGGCATCAGTCAGAATTACTTTCTCGGTGCTGATCTCCCTTTCTTGGAAGGGCGATGCAGGTTGTTTATCGTTGCGAGTGTCGGAAAATATAAATATACTTCCTTTAAGTTGGCAATGTCACCGGGGTTGTTGTTGTCCGGGGTCTGATTATTGATCCTCGTTTGAATCGCGGAAGCTAGCAAAGGCGGATTTAGTATGGAGGTTACATATTCATAATGCAGTGGTTAGCGATGTCATAAGTGGACAAGCGTGGTACGATGATCTTGTTCGCAAATACTAACATTGTCGACAACAGCGGCGTCCGCAGGCATGGAAAATTGCATAGATAAGTAGATGTACTTTGGGAAATATTCAATGGAGCCTTTTGATAAACGGCGGCGTAATTTAATTGTCCAACGATCCAACGTGCGTCAAGTGGCCTTGAATGTTTGGTTTTTCAGGTTCATATTCAAAACATGAGTTACATGAAATGAAGGACGTGTAAAATTGAGTTTGCAAATATTTTTTAAAAAGAAGATGCTGGCTTACTGCTAAACATTGCCCCAGCAAGACCAAAGCAAGGTTCTGTCTAAGTAGCTGTAGGTTTTCGCATTGAGCTGTAAACGCTTACGTTGAACCCTAACTTCTTCTCTGTTCTTTTTTTATTCGTCTTCTCTCTATCAGTGTTGCACCTCTTCAGGACCAAGAAGACACACACTCGGATCTGTAGCCTGTTATCGGTGGCATCTATTGAGGGAAGTGTGAGATACGTATTTTTGGCCTCAAGGCAGTACCGCTCCACTGCGCTCCTGTTCGAGGGGCAAAGCAGGGACAACGACTCCATTCGTGGATGTGCCTGCCGACGGTGGTGGGTTAAGAACCAACCAAGGAATTTTCAAGCCACAATGAGATGACTGGGGCACCACTGGCACAGGGAGAAAGCTATACAACCTGCCTACTGACATTTTCGCATTTAGATAATGATAGCAGGGGGACACGGAGAGGTAATGTCTGACGCCATCAGGAGCAAATATTCGGGCGAGCTTTCGGAAGAAACTTTATTCAAAGCGTCTTTCAGCTGTAACGTTGACTGCTGCGAAAATTCAAAGATACAACTGATGCATGAGCAAGTTTACCGGAGACGAAGAGTGTAATCGTATCAAAAGATCTACGCTGAGGGACACCGAAGGACTCGGAAGTTGGAGTAAGCCGAAAATTGGCAATGGTCAAGAAGACTTTATCGATGAATTCCAAGGAATTTCCAGTGAGGGAGTTTCTAGTGGTGTCGTAGACGTTCGGAAGCTCGGTGAAGATTCAAGGAGTCGAGTGAGTTTTACGGGAGATGATAAATGGATGAATGTATTCATTCGGTATGGTGTGGAGGTTTGAACCCAGCTATCTGGTCGGTTTGAATAGCACGCGCCAGTGGCGAGCTCGCTCGATGGAATAAACCAGTTTCGGGACGTAGCCAACGGAGATCCGGGGATCTTGAGAACGCTGCGAGTGTTTGGAGAGGAAACGGTGCCGTGTAGGTACCGAGTAAGTTGAAAGATAGGTGACATGGCCGGACGTCGACGCATGATCTAGTACTTATAGACAAAATCAGTGACCACGTTCAGGATGAAATGAAGAAGAAAAAATGCACCCTAACCAAATGCTGTGTAACCAATGAACGATAAGGCGCTGTATTAGTAAATGCTTGTTAAGTCTAAAGTAGATACCCATAAAGGTGAAGCGTTGAGGCCAAATAGCGACTTACTGGTACTGATTGTGAAGGCCGTTATTAACACACAATAGAATCCGTGGTGGGAGACAATACCAAATAATTAGAACTGAGGGTATAGAGGTTCGAATCCCGTTCGACTCCAGACTGATAGAGCGAAGATAACAAAAAAAGAATGAAGGTTCAACGTAAACGCTTAATAATAGCTGGGAGGTAAGGCCTTAGGCCACAAGAGAAGATCTTGGGACGAAGACTTTCGGAAGAAACTTTATGGAAAACGTCTTTTGCATTCAAATGCAGATATACCTTTGGCCCTTGCGATCCTGTAACGTCGAGTGCCGTGAAAACCCAAAGATACAGCGCTGGCTTACCCAAAAATTTCTCGTGTTGAAATATTAACGCTGAGGGACTCCGAAGGACTCGGAACTTCGAGTTGTCTTGCAAAACAACAGATTGGAAATGGTCAGAGAGGCTTTGTCGATGAAAGAAAGTTCCTAATTGATTGTAAACAGCACCTGTAGACACTCGGGAACTCATAGTGTCGAAGTGACCAGCGTGAGCGAGTTCCTTGAAGGCGTGGATGATTACTATTGGGGTTAAATGGAGAGAAGGGGATCGTTACTTAATGCGTCGTCTGCCACTAGAGGGTTGGTACGGCGCCTCCAGCTTGCTCAGACGTTCGTTTCTCGTCTCCAAATCACCAGCGGAGAGGTGTAGAAGACCCTCTTCATCGCCACGTCGAGGATACGTTCAGGAATAAGCATCGCGTTACCAGCAACCCCCGCCAGAACTTCTTAAAGTCCCCTCTCTTAGCTTAATTTCAAGGGAAACATTTATTTGGGGCCCAGGTGAAAGCTCGAAGACAGAAACTGGGAACCAGATTTCGGACGGAGTACATCATGAATCGGGAACAGGGACGTGCAGCAAGAATATGGGTACACCGCGTTAAATTCCTGCGATGGATTCTTCACATATCCATGAAAGTCAACCAGCGTCTAAAGAAAAAGGATAGTTAGCGGATGGGACAAAATCTCGAAAAGGACGAGCGAGAATCTCGCTTCCTCTCCTATTTTCATGCCTCAAACCTTCTGGGTATCGGGAATTTCATGATTTTACAGCCAGACCAACGACCAGCGAGTCATACGACTTCGGTTTGGTATGAGATATTATTCTCTTCATCAAATTCTGGCAGGTGCAGATGAATGTCCAGCTGAAAGATGAACAATGGTGGAACTTGGAAGACATACTGAGTACGCGCTCGCGGCTCCAAAGCCGGCAACAACGTCCAGGTCACCACACAGCTTTTCCGAGGAGGCAGCCTTCCGTGGACACCTGATGCTCATGCCCAGGACAAAGCTGCGACGTGTGGTTAATGCCGGCATCGCGTAACTTCACCGCTGCATCCGCAACAATCCGTCTACGAATTGAATTGGACGCCAAATTAACACTAGCAGTTGGTCCTGGTTGGAACACCGGTTTTCCAAAGTCTCCCCGGCCCTGTTCGAAACCCACGTCCACGGGCATCAGTTCTCAATCAACGCGCCATAATGTGGTGGAACGATATCCAAACGATATCACCCTGGAATTCTGAAAGTTATTGTGAATATAAACAAGCCTCACGTAACAAGTCATTTCCAGCGTGGAACTGCAGCGAGTTTTGGCCAGCCTCGAGGTAGAGAATGACTTTGGCGAAGAATTCGGTACCTCCACGGCATTTCACCGGACATTCGCGGAGTTGGGACCAAATCGAAGGGAAAGAACTTGGCATCTCCCTGTTGGGAAATTTAGCAAGATCGGGAAACGAGATTTTGCTGTGACGTAGATGGGTGCTAATGAAGTCGTTTGCGCAACGTTTGCGACTCCCGTAAGCAAGAAGCGTTTGGTCTCGTTCGCATTAGTACTAGCGGCCATGATGATGGTGGTCAAGTGCAGAGTTGAGACCACCACGAGTTTAAACTGAGGCCCAGGAACACCGGGAAACACCCCCGATTTTGATGGCACGAGCTTTATGCAATAAGTGATTCTCAGCGGCGAATTTCGGCCAGTCTCGAGGTACAGAACGACGAAGCATTCTCTATCGCCCGAGAGAGATTTGGCACGGACATTCGGGGACTTGGGACCAGATTGGAGGGAAGTCGCAGCTGGCATCGCGTAACGCGTTGTTCAGCGAGTTCACTTGCGATGGCGAATGGAGTGTACCACAAATGACAGCGGCAGTCTGTTGTGGATGGAAGGGATTGGAGTTAAGTCGTCTTCGACGCCAGTACCAGCGAAGCATTAACGTTTTAACTTTGACTCGCTTGCATTAGTGGTGGCCGTGATGGTGGTGGTGGTTCAAGCGCAAGGTTTGGAACCCCAGGAACACTGAACAAAGGTTATTCACTCAACTCATTAGTAGTACTATGAAACTGGGCGAATCACCTTGAACCCAAGGGTAAAAAAGCCTGGAATTGAACATATACATCGTCGACCAACTACAGAGCGCTTTCACCGTTTATAATACTTGGATATGGACATGCAGAAAATCCGAATCAATAAATTATCCAATTACAACGTCATAAAACATCTCAACGGCAAAAAAATGTATCATAGAACACTTGGAAGAAGATAAGGATCACTGATAACTTTCGAGTCGTCCATGGGTTTCGACCACTTGTCTATCACAATTCGAAATAGCTAGTTCATCAACCATTCGCCAATACAAGCAAAAAAGGATACTAACCTGGACAAGCAACGAAATACCCCTCCAAAGCACTAACGAACCGTCCCTGATATTCCGTGGGAGGCACCACAGTGACTTCCTTTCCAGAATGAAGCCCATGTTTCGCTTTGTACTCGAGCGTTTTCGCAAAAGTGTAACTCCCTGAAAGCAATCGATATCTATGAGTAAAACCCAACAGTTTTCGAATGGTGGGGCCAACCAATTGTATCGACCAGCCCACAGACTATCTCTTTCTTCTCTTCATCAACACCGAGAAGGAGACTGTACATGTGATGAGATGGTAAACGAGCAGCATTAGATCGAATAAGCGTACGAATAATCCATAATATTGCTCTTGGACAGGAACTCCGCATCGCTCTTGAGAGCCTCCCGAAGAACAAGTTTAGAATGCGGCCGAACCAGAGTCAAAGTCCGTTGTTGGCCTTGTCAAAAAAAAAAAATCAAAAAACATTTCCAACGAATTCGATAAACAACCTCCTACCTTCAATCCATTCACCATCAAAAAGAGTTTTAGTGGTATCCCCATGTGTCTTGACCTTCCGCCCTTGAATGCCCTTCAGGTCAAAAGTCTTGCTTATATTCTGATCGAAGAATAGATTCTCCATGACCAACAAATCGGCCTTGGACTGCACACTCCCGTTCTCCAAGTTCCGAATCTCAATCGTGTAAAAGCCAATAAGCTTCGCCAGCGCACTCGCCTTGCTCGCCGTCGCATCCATATATCGAAAATATGAAGGCGCAAGCTCCACCAAAACTTGCCTGCAAAAAAAGTCAGCAATCCTTCAAAAAACAAACCCCCAAAAAAGAAAGAAAATAACAACTCACAAATCGGCCACATTCCACGCATTAACCAACGTCTTGATAATAAACCTATCATCACTCGTCTTCCAAAAATTCGACCTACTCTTCCCCCCCTCCGCCGCCCAATTCGCACTCATCGACAGGCTCTTCAAAAACGTATCATTAACCCCACACCTCCTCCTCAGCCCATCAAACTGCTTCGCATAATACACCGTACAGCTGAACTTCAATCGCTTGCCAATCGTCCAATCGTACTTGATATGCGGCCGCTCATCGATACTCGCCACGTCCGCCAGAAGCGCGTGATACTGCTTCTTGGGCGTAGGGACGGAAGTAGAGCCGGAGCGAGACGGGGGTGTACTTTCGCTGTTGAGCATGTACCGCATGGCGGAGTTGAGCCCGTTGGCGAGGCTGTTGGCGAAGCCTGATGTAGTCGGCGGAGGAGGCAGCGCATCGGATCTAGGCGATGGGAAAGCAGAGGGAGGGGATGTCAAAAGCGGGGTTTTCGTTATCGTTGTTTCCTTCGTTTTCCCCTTATCTAGGGTATCCTTGGGAGGTAAAGGCGGAGGAAGCAGAGTAGGCTGCCCCTGCGGAGCAGCAAGCACCACATCCTTCCCAATAGTCGCCTGACTCGCATTACTATTGGTTGAAACGATCGAAGGAGCCTTCTCACTTCCCATCTGCTCCACCACCCCCGAACCCATCGGAGTGGACTCATCAGCTATCACAGAAGGAGGACGGGACGTCGGCGCTGACGAACTCTCCAACTCCTGCAACAGCGTTCCCGCCGTCTCCAACCCCTCAACACCATTAACGCTCCCACCCGCTGCCTGCGTGTTCACAGCCACATCCGCTTTCGCTTTCACCGACGACGCCGCCTTCCCACCCAGCGTGTTATTGATCAAATTCGTCGTTGAAGAATTCAAGAACCTTGAGCCGGGCGGCGTAGCACTAGGTTGTTCCAGGATCGTCTTTTGCCGCAATACATCGCGGATGGATAGCAGTGACGTTGGGTCGCGTATATGCTCCTTCCTCGAGATGACGGCGGAGTATTGCTCAGGTTCGTTCCACACGACGTCTTCTTGATCTGGGTCTGGCTGGTTCTTCGATGACGCAGTGAAGAGTTTGTATCCAGTCGCGACGGAAAAAAAGGACGAAGTCCCAGATTCGACCACCGGCGTGGTCGTCGTGGTTGCTTGCGTTGCAGCAGAACCAGAACGAACCATCGACAAATTGGCAAGTTCGAGTTGGTAGTCCACCGTGCTGTATAAAACAAAACAAAACTATCAGCACGTCTCTTCCAACGAGATAAAAGAAAAAAGGATATAACAATAATAATCATACTCACTTAAGCGTATGCGCAATAATACTCCCCCAATCATTCTCTCTTACAATGATATTCCCCCCAGGAACCGCATGACACCCTTTCCCCCACCAATCCGGCTCCTCCGCCACCAGTTCCCCCACAGCTTGCGACTTTGAAACCCCAAGATGCTTCTTCTGCCACGCCTTCAACCTCTTCTGCGTCCCCTTCGCCGTAGCAAGAAAGGACCGCCTCACATCATTCAGCAACCCTTCCGGCGTCTTCGCCAATTGCGTGTAAAGCGACTGCTCGATCTTCTGGAAGTTGTGTCGTAACGCCGCCAAGAGCTGCTCGGCGTCGTCTTTGGGTGGCAGAGTAGGGGTTTTGGAGGATTGGGTATCGGTGCTTATGCTTGAATCGGTGTTTGAAAAGTAGGAATCTTGACGCTGAGGATCGTGGGATGGAGATCCGGGCGTAGTAGGTGGGAGAGGAGGGAGGGTTGATGACGTGGTAGCTTTGGGGGTGGTAGCGCCAGAGGGAACGTCAATGGTATCAAAGACGTCGTACGCATCGTCAATAGACGGCAATCTAGGCAACATCTTCCGTATAGCAGCATCGTCGCTACTCAGAGCCACTTCCTAAAGCCAAAAAAAAATGAGCCAAAAACGCCAGCACACAAGGGGGGAAACGTCACGCACAATTTTATCAATATGGTCCGAAATCCCTTCCCACCACTTCCTAATTTCTCTTCTCAACGCTTTTTTATGCGTACCATCAGCATCCGCATCTTCCTTCTTGCTCGTGTTCGTCACGGGCGAGAATTTCTCTAATCCACGGGTAATTTGCAGTCTGGGCACCCGAAGCTCAAAAATGGCCTGAATCTTGGATAAAGTAAAGGAAATATCCCCAGAGGCGGTAGAAAAGTGGCGGATAATGTTGAACCTAGAAGAAGGGAGCGAATCCCCACCAGCAGGCGACGTTGTGTGTTCGCATAGAGTTGGTGTCAACTTGCATAGAGCCGGAGAATATATCAATAGTTCGAGGTATTTAGCGAATGAAAACAGACTTAGAAGAAAATTCAGCTAAACCAATGAGAAAAAGAAGTTAGGAACATACTATGCTCCATCATCCATCTTCATCCGAGCAGTTTTCGCATGACAAACGGCGCAACTCTCCCAAACCTCAATATCATCCGCCTCGATCTCCTCCGCCTCTTTTCCCTCTTCCTCCAGCTTCTCATGTTCCGCCACGCGAATGACAATCTTTACTCCATCATGAATCATCCTCCTCTCATGCAAATCCACCGTAAACGTACAGCCAGGTCTGGTACAAGGCTCGGTACGACGATCAGCGTAATCCCGTATCCATTCTCCCAGAAGTCGGTCAGAGGTCGGCGAATAATATTGATAAGTTATCCAATGCGGCTTCCCACATGGAGAAAGGCCGTATTTCGGAAATATAGGGGATGAAGAGGAAGTGGTGGTGGTGGTAGTCGATGTGACGGTGCTGCTGTTGGTGAAAGCAGACGAACCTTCCGGAGCCGGAGTTGAAGTTGAAGTTGCTTCCGAGGCGGTAGACGATAACGCGGGTGTTGTTTCTGGCATCGGCGAGGGAGTAGGCGCCGACGAGGTAGTGGAACCCAGAGATGGAGGGACGTGTAACGAGCATAAAAATGAGATTTCTTGATGACGAACAAAACCGAGAATACCCGACATCCCGCGTCCTTCTGCGTCTTTCCCATCCCATCCAAGGAGGCTCGTCAAAGCTACCCTTTCGTCGCCCTTCAACCTCCTTTTCTCGCTATGGGATTTCTCCTTTTCCGCCAAATCGAGAACGATTTTTGGAGGGGACAAAATGACGCCCGTCGAGGTCGATAAAAGCCCCTTTGAATCTTCTATCCGCTTCAGAGCATTTACAAATGGATGATATATCACAGGCGACTCTGTTGGATGTTCCGAATGCATGTATTTTCGAAACGACAACCTGTGTTCGCCGCCCATGAAAGAGAACCGCCGCAGTCGTAAATTAGCCACAGCTCCAACGATCCCTGGATGAGCTGGTTCCGTTGTTGGAGTGTTGTCCGAGGCCGGGGACAACACTGTGATGTCCAATGAACCGCCACGACCAGCAGGAGGATTTATAGTTTGAGAACGGCTGGCGGTTCTCTTGAGGAAGTTTGTGAAACTCGAAGGAATGATGGAGGTGCGCGTTTTGATTCGGGATGGCGGCTCTAACAATAAAGGACGGAGTGGAGTGGATGGCGAAGGTGATGGTAACTTTGGACGGGGGAACTTGAGTTGGACTTGCGAGAGTGAGAGGACACGTTGCTCTAAAATGAGCGAGAGGTGGACCAAAATCGAAAGCCGGAGGATTTGGGAGAGCAGTTGGTGCTGCGAGGGTGAATTGACACCTTTGAAGGTGAATGTACCACCCACCAATCGTGAATTGGTATCAAGATGATTCTCTGATTTAAATTTGTGACAAATTGTTTCAAGGACATAATAGAATAAAATTACCTTCTAACCCATCTAATCCATAGAGGATGCTACCCTCAGGCGGTTCCTGTAAAGCAAAGCTTCCTGGAGAAAATACACAACCGATATTGGCGGGAACAACATCGAAACCGCTGTCCTCGGTTGGAAGGGGTATACGACTCCCATGTGGGGCGAGACATAACGCGAGATGTCCGACGCGTGGTTCGCCTGGAGGAAGGGGTGGGCGAGAAGCGAGACTACGGAGCACTTTCAAAGGCGATTCAGGGAGAGGTTTAGCGTCATTCCTTTCCTGGCTATCTTCCTTCTTCTCCTTACCAGGCTCGGGCGACGCGTTCGTTTTTTTCTTCGAATTCCTTTGAATCATCTTCCCTCGCTTGATACTGCTCAACCAATTTCCAGAATCCATGCGCTCCCCGAGATCGTCCATCGCCTCCTCGAAAACATACGCCCAACCATCGCGTCGGCTCTCGATTCCCGGCTCGTGAATGTCTGCCAGGAAATGTCGGATGAGGTGTCCGCGGTGGTTTCGGGATTCTATAGAGAGTGCGGAGGCTGCTGGCAGCGCTGGGAGTGGTTTCTGGTTGACCATCGCGCTCTCAAGAACATGGAGGTAGCGCGGAGAGCGTCATGGTGATATCCACCACTGGCAAGACTGGTTCCGGCCTTGGAAAACCCAAAAAAGGTTTGTCTCCGTCCGTTTGTCCCGTGAAATAGCTCATCCGTCGGCATGAGTCGACCGCTGCGACATTCACCCGAGCACGAGAATTCAAAATGTCTTGGGGGTCGTTGGGAGTATATCCGGCATGTTGGCGCGCTTCCAAGAACGAAATCGTGATGGACCAAAGTTTCTGGACTCCATCAGGGACAGCCTTTACGTGTTTGCCGGAAGCGAGATTCTCACTCGTTTTTTCAAATTTGTCCCGTCCGCCAACTCCATGGCATCCCTTCTCTGTAGCTATAGGCGCCGGTTGACTTTTCACGGGTATGAAGAAGAATCCATCACAGGAATTTAATGCCATGTCCTGAAGCTAGGAGAAGAAGACACTGCATTTGTTTATCCTGCCACCGTTCTTTTACCAGCTAACTTCGGCTGAAGTGTTGAAGCTGTAAAGAGTAGCGGCGAGATCCCTTGCTCGAGTACTACGAACGACTCCCTTGGGAAGAAATCCCAGACGGAGGCCGCCAGTGACGCCATGAAAGTACCTTCAATATGATAATGAAGAGGGTTTTCTACGCGAGGACTACCTCTGCACTGGTCATTTGGAGACGAGAAATGATTGCCGGTTCGAGCGAGCTGGAGGCGCCCTACCAATCCTCTCTAGTGGCTGATGACGCACTAAGGTAACTAGATCCTCCACGCCATTTAAACCCTATATTAAGCATTCACATGGAGACAATTTCAAGGACCTTGCTGACGCTGGGATTGTTCACTTCGACACTAGTCCTTAATGTCTAGGGTGCTACCTAATATCAATTAGAAACTTACTCCCTCTCGGATCTACGTGAATGGAATTCATCGACAATGCCTCTCTGACCATTGCCAATCTGTTGTTCTAGAAGACAACTGAGTCCTCTGGCGTCCGTCAGCGTTGTTATCTCAATACGTTCTTCGTCTCAGTAAGCTTGCTCATGCATCGGTTGTATCTTTGTGTTTACATGGCAGTCAACTTAATAGGAACGCAACAGCTAAAAGTAGATCTGCATTCGAATTCAAAAGAGGCTCTGCATAAATTTACTTCCGAAAGTTCTGCCCAAATATTTCCTTCTGGTGGTCTCCCTCTCCATGTCCAGCTATCATTAGACGTTATGTTGGACCCTCACTTCTTTTTTTGTCTTCTCTATATCAGTCCGGGGTCGAACGGGTTT
>Ga0307517_10006181_pt1 | contig 17833 bp, 26 predicted proteins | sample 23_EM_MG_FD_194515 | JGI IMG/M metagenome (GOLD analysis project Ga0307517, IMG submission 194515) | Populus trichocarpa ectomycorrhiza microbial communities from riparian zone in the Pacific Northwest, United States - 23_EM | ecosystem: Host-associated > Plants > Roots > Unclassified | place... | reverse complement strand
TATAACCCCCATACCCCAGACATCAACAGGTTTACCGTGGCCAGCTGGAAGAAAATTCAGGGAAATCACCAAACTAAACAGTCAATACTGACTTCTCAAGAAGATTTCCGGAGACATGTACTGGTCAGTAGTTAGAATGTTGCACTTTGAGCAACACGATCTCCACTTACTCCCGGAGTGCCACAAATTTCTGTCAAGAGGTTCAGTTTTTCCTCTTCCATAACCCTGCTCAGACCGAAATCCGCAATCATGATGTCAGAATCTTCCGCTTCAGTACGGAAGAGCAAGTTTTCTGGTTTTAGATCTATAAGAAAGAAGTGATCAACCGTAGATCACCACATCGAGACATTTGTGATTCACCTCGATGAACGATTCCGCATTCGTGAATGTACTTGACTGCCTTGAAGATGGTGCGAACGAGGGATGCGGCGTCGCTGTTCGAGTGGTGGTAAAATCAAACTGCTGTGAACAAAAAGCACCGTACGCCTCATAATAGTTTCCCTTGGCACAGATTCGATCAAACAACTCCCCTCCTGTGCAAAGATCGAAGCAAAGATAAAGATTGTGGGCGGTCTAAGATAAAGGTGAGAGACGAAGAGTTGCAAATGATGGAACGTACCTCAAAGTAGTCATGCAGAGTCACAATATTCCGATGGCCGCTCGAGACACGCTTGAGGACAGCGATTTCATTGCGAACCTGTAAGATAGAACCTCAGAAGTGTTCGGGAAATTCCAAAGCAACACACCATGTGTTCGCGTCCCTCCATTAAGCGCTTATTAATGACCTTGCATGCATAGAATTCGCCAGTCTTGATGTGAAACGCCTCCTTCACGATGGCATACGTTCCGCTGCCCAATGTTTTTCCAGTTCGATACTGATAAGATAGATTCAGCCAGGGCAAATCCCAACAAGAACAAGGAGAGACTAACCTGGCAGGGAACAGTGACTGGCATTTGTGATTGTGGTCGCGAAGGAAGTTGCTGCATAACACTGACATTACTAACTTTAACCAATGGCACAGCCACATACCGCTGTTGTCTCTGTCGGCTTGTCGTTGCTCGTGGTCTCCTTAGTCCCCTCTGCGTCCTTGTCGCTGTTGCCTTCTTGCAGCTTTGGGGTCGTATCTCTTCCCTTCCTGTCTTCTACAACATTGGATCCAGTGAGTGATGCGAAAGTCGACTTGAGGTCTACACGTGAAATCCTGTGAGGGCGGCTTCCGCTGGACGGCTGTCCTGCTTGACTGGGCCTATTTCCCATGATGGGCAGCCTTGAAAAGTTTGGAGGAAAGAGAAATGGGGTTGTGTCTTATACTCCAGGTTCAAACGTTCAACGTACACAGCGCAAGCGATGTTCTTATATAGCCGACACTGCCACTGGTCGGCAACCTCCTTGCCCTCATTTCTGTCGGACAAGTGTTTGATGGTCCCCTGTTCCAGTTGACTCAAAACGACGATATCAGGACTTGATGACTGTCTATGATGCAGAACAAGGTTCGATCTTCTCTGTTGCCATTGATAAATCATCTCAACGCCGTTTACACCAGACTCGTGTACAATGCGTTCTACGCGACTGCGACTCGGACACATTTCATGAAATACATGTTTCTTTACGCAACATTGAAAATAAGGTGCAACATGAAGAATAAATAACCCACAGCCTTGCACAGGACGTCCTTCTTCATTTCCCATTCGATTCCAGCGCTCGTACAATTCCAAAGGCAGCGGCGGCGGCCACCCCACCTACCGTGAGCGTACTGACCGCTCCCCAGACATAGTCTGCTGGACTCCGAGCGGCGCCTGTCACCCGAGCCTTGACAGCCCCGAAGATGAGCAGAATAATGCCTGTGATTATCGACGAATAAATAAGTGCGACTTGAGCCTCCGGGATAAAGAAGTAGGGTATCAACGGAATAATTCCGCCCATAAGATATCCCATTCCAATCGTGAATGCTGAGATATACATTCTTTTATTCGGGACCTCCTCTGCAACAATCAGTGAGCAATTCATACAATCGAGGCCGTCGAGTTATAAAACATACCTAGGCCGAGTTCAAATTTGAGCAAAAATGCCGTAAGCCCAACCGTGTTGCCCCACTTCTGTCTGGCGCTCTCCTCATCAACCACATTCCTATTGACAGTGCCTCCTTGAAAATCCCGCTCGACCTCCTTCAGACAATCCATCACCATACGGCACGTTCGTTCGTCAACCCCAACAGGGCCCAGTACCCTTCGTACCCCTCTCTCAAGCTCGCCAGAACAGCTGTTTTTCACTCTTTTAGCCAAAAAATGCTGTTGGTACCGGTAATGATCTCGTTCTGCCTGCGAACCTAGGAATCCCCCAATGCCCATAGAGATGGCACCAGCAATGAGCTCTGCGATTCCACCCATAACCACGATTCGCGAGGTTCCAAGCGACGACAAGCCGGCTGCGAGAGCAAATGGGACTGTCAGACCGTCGGAAAGACCAATTACACTACATGCAATTCGTTTCATCAAAACCACGCAGAAAACAAAAAAAAGATGGAACGACTCACACATCTCTGACAACTTCTGGGTCGATCAGCGTCCGCTCTTCCTCATTGAGGTCCTTGCAACAAACGCCATCTGGGGGTGTTGTGTTGACACACTTTCCCAAAGATGCAGACAGCACCTCCGTTGCGTGTTCTGGGGGGTTGATGGGCCATACCACAGGTTTTTTGTGGATGTTTGCACTTCTTGGAAGTGGAACAGCTGCGTTTGAGAGTTGGCTTTCGTTCAAATGTTCAGAGGGGGTCATGGAACTTGGATACGGTATCTGATCATGAACGACTTGGAGCCTTTGCTATAAATACACTTTGACCTTGAATTTGCTATGTAATCATTTCGGCTGGGAACAAGCCAATCAGCATTCAGCAATTTGTTTGAACCATGTTGTAACTCGAGAGTAATTTTGAAATGGACTATGGGGCTGCAGACAGAAAATCGAAGGTATGTAAACCCAGTTGTCTGATGGCATTGACAAGTTGAATCAGACGTCTCCAAAGCTTCCTGTTGCAATCTTTTTCGAAAATAATCTGGTGTTGTAACTAGTGATACTGTTCCCGTTGAGTTTACAGCATGTAGACACATGGATGTCTCGAGCAGTCGGGTGGTTCTTGGGATCTCGGGCGGTGTGCAAGCAAAGCTTTGGAATTTCTCGGCCTGCGCAAGTGGTGACAATGAATCACGGAAGATATAACTAAGGTAATTCAACCTACAGTCCAGCCACAAATAATCTAACATTGAAGAAAATCTTCCTTGAGGGACGCCACCATCGACCATCGACTGCAACGAGGGTGCTGTCTCGCTATAGCTTGCATTCTGTCGCAACAGGTCCCACCAAACACGGAAGGTCTTACGTACGGATGTGGCTCCCGTTACATAAAACGAAAGGCCTCATAGACGGTCCGGTCGGTCTAAGCCCAACTTCCCAAAAATTTTATCAAAAATGCCCCCCTGCCGGTCCAGCTCTACTCTCTCCGCCACCCGATCCACCAACTCTTGAGGCCACAGAAGCTGGTATGCCATATTTCTCCCTCAAATTCGCATTGGGCTCACCCTTGGACAACAGCTGTGCCACCTTGGTTTTCGATGGCTATGGTACCACATTGTGAGTTGAAATTCCCTTGTCCAGAAAAATAGGCATATAATCTTCACTGTGTTGATGGACGTGCCCGCTAGTTCAAAATCGTTCCATTCGTGAATGGATCTGATTCAACGGACCAAGGGGTATGTCCTGCATCACTCTCACATACCCACCTGACCGTTCTGTGTCGGTAGCTTCCCCCACTTCGGAATGTGGATGACATTGTTAAATTGACTGGTCCGGAGGCCACGGCATATCTCATGTACCTGGCATGGGAATTACTGATCAGAGACAAGTAATTCGTATTGAAATTGGTTGTTCATACTTTTTTTGATCTTTCAACTATGCCTGTACTCCGTGAAACACATATGTATGTGCGATTTTTGCATGGCGTGACATTGTCATCGACTCTGACTTAACAATTTTCTCTTCTCCTCTTCAAGTTGCTCATTTGTCACTCATTGTAAGGCGCCTTACCGATCACCTCGTCCTTTTTCACATTTGTGAGTTGAATCTTTCTTTTGTGACCACCCTAGTATATGTGCTTGGGTTTCAGTCCCTTGCCACAGGGGAAGACGATGGCAAGGGTGTAAGCCTAGCCGACTTACATTCACCATATATAGCCCTGGGTGACTGAAGAGGTATATCTTCAGTTATCTGACCTTTTGGTGTAGCGGCTGTGTGTCAGGGTTCCGGCCTGCTTACAAAAGTACGGGTATATTTCCAACTCCTCCGAGTCTGAATCTGTAATGATGTTCTATAGACTATCAAGCGTCTCGCTCCAGATATGAATAAGGGTTAGATATCGTTAGACGTGCGTCCTGAGCGACTCCCAATTTCTTGGTCTGTTCGATTCAATTCAGACGGACGATAAATTACATCGGGGTGTAGTCCCCATTAGAAAGAGTGATGGAAGGCCCTGACACTACATTGCACTGTATTTTGCACTGTCCTGGAGGAGTTTGGTCCGTCCTGTCGGAGATTTTCTAGCAATCGGGGTGAGTGGGGTCAAGGGACAATCTATACAGCTCTGTAGTCTCAGCTCGTATTGCCTACTTGAGTACACATGATTCAAGAAGCTAAGTAACCACCCAAAGTAGTAATAGCACTTCAGTCTTCAGGTCAAATATCAGCCACACCTAGATTCATACTCAGGTCGGCAGGAGAAAGAACATACAATGGTTGCCTTATGCCCCGTTCCTTGTCAGAATGGTGCATACCATATTATTTGTATATCTACTCGGATGTCGACGAACCAGCAATGCAGCGCTTGATAGAAATTGTCGACCGACAGCCCAAGACCCATTTACAGTAAGCTGTACCCGAACGTAGACTGCAAGAAGGAAATCACGACATGAACGTAGTCCGTGGCGAGAACACGAAAACCAAGGTGCCATTCTTCGCTCCTCCTTCCTTCACCTTGATCCACCGTCCCAACTTCGGTTCCTGCCCAATACCAGCAACTAACAAAAAGGGTGCAACAGAAAGGGCCTTTGGCTGGTGTATCAACGCATCACCAGACAGTTCCTCACTCGCCCACGTTGTTTCCTCAATAAAACCTTTGGCCACGGTCAGAAGCTGCAACGAGTTTATAACACCCGGTGCAGGGACTTTGCCGACAAGATTGAAATGTTTGAGTTTTGGATCAAGTTTCCATATTCGAATGTCTCCTTCCCATGAACCTTTTTTAACCGATGGTTTATCAATGATGAATGACGTAGTGAAAGGTTGGAAAACACACCTGATACGAAAATGTCAGAGTATCGCAAAGCGGAAAGAGCCGTGATCCAGCGAGGTGTCTGAATGACGCCTTCCGTTTCTGAAAGTACTTTATTCAAACCATGAGCTAGGGCTTGCTTGAAAATAGGTTTCCGTCTTTGACTTGTGAATAAGCTTATCGTCCTAGAAAACATACGTTAGAGAATGAAGATTCCTCTCAGCATCAATATCACTCACCCGCTATCCCCCCCTGTCAAAAATGTTGCTTCATCGATCATTGCAACACAGTCCAAACTCCCCTCAACAAACCTTCTTTCCCCCTCGTTGGGCCTCCTTTTGGAAGAGGTAGGTTCCAGACCATCTGCGTCTACATCATCCTCTTCGTCACCTTTCAATCCACCCTCAAGGACTTCTCGCATTCGGCTGCGACCTCCACCACGATACACCACCTGCTTCCCATCTACGATTTTCCAGTATCTCAACGTCTTATCCCTGCTTCCAACCGAAACACACCCGTCTCCCCGAAGTGCATCAAGTCCAACGACATGATCCTGATGACCGAAAACCGTTTCCACATAGCCCATGACGGAGTCGGAGAGATCGTAGACCTTGACAGTACGATCTAATGAACTGGTATACAATTGATTTGTTCCCTTCCGAAATGCGATGTTCTAGAAGGTATGAATGAGTTTAGTCAGTGGACGTCAGTGGCAACGAAAGAATGCGTACCGTGATTGCATCCTTGTGTCCAAGGTACCCCGAGAATGTCTTTTTCCATTCACACGTCTCAGTATCCCAAACGCATAACCTTCTATCTCGTCCCGAACTCGCCAGGATCTTCTCATCCCCACTTATTGCCAAAGAAAGAACTTCGTCAGTGTGGCCCTTGATATCGGCTTCCGGAGCGGCCTTTCCCTTCCCCTTTGTATCGGTGGAAGGTTTGATCTTGTATATCGAACCCAGCTTTTCACCCGTTCTGAGGTTCCATTTGAATATGTGACCCTCTTTCCCAGAGGTAAATAGATACTTCCCGCTCTCCGATGCAACAGCCGAGGTAATAGAAAACCGATGGCCGCTCGTCCGAATAAAGGAGCGAGGAGAAAAGTCAAACTAAAATAATTCATCAGATATGCAGAACGATATGATAGCGGACTTTGACGAACTGAATCCGCGATGAAAGAATGGACTTTGCCAGAGTGTTCCATAACATCCTGCTTCAAGCGGGCAGAAATGACATCCCTGTCAATTTCAGCAGCGTCGTACTCCCCATCCCCTAAAAAGCGTGGCTTAGTACAAGAGCAACGTTCCAAGCGGCATACACACCCAAAGAAGTTTTTATACTGTCGAGGTACAGTTGAGCCAATCGAAGCCTTTTCTCTGCTGGAACTTCTGTCTCATCCTCATCGCCACTGAAGCCTGTATCTACCTCTTCAGCCCTCAGGTCCATATCGTCAACATCCCCTCCATCTGTATCAGAGAGATCCTCATCCCGCCTCGTTGACTTGGTCTTGCTCCTGTCCTTACTCGTCCTGGAGGGTTTTATGGTATTGCTTGGTCTAACGCCATTAAAGGTTGAGTCTAAGCGTTTCCTCTTCTTTGGTTTCGAGGTTGAGAAGAATGGGTCGGGCATGTAAGATGGTTGGAGCCACAGTTGCAGGTCCCAAAAATTTTTGAAAGCGTATTTGGCGTTGATTGGAATGAAGGCCGGTTCCCTCCCGCCTTCGTTTTGTCCTTGTGGCGATTTCCAGGTGAGTATCAAAGCAGCTGGTAAGTACCTAATGACTTTATTGCACTGGAGAACTAAGACTAGACACCCAGCAGAACCAATTTCGTGTCGTATTCAATTGTGGTCACTTGTCACGCTAACCAGTGCAACACTGCATGGCCGGACTTGGATTGCCGAATGGCCTACAACTCTTTTCAAGACGACCAACACAACTGATAAAGTCCCCACACATCCGCTCTCTTTTTACAGCTTCGATGCGTCCTCTTACACTTGACTCACTCAACCCAAGCCTTCGCAAGGTTGAATATGCCGTTCGAGGCGAACTTGCTATCAAGGCTCACGAGCTTACCGAAATCCTCCGCGATGAACTCAAGAAGCCAAACCACTCTCTTCCCTTCGACAAAGTCATCTCATCCAATATTGGGAATCCTCAACAGAAAGGGCTCGATCAGCCACCTATCACCTTCAACAGACAGGTATGCATAATCGATCGTCAGTGATAAGAACACCAGTCAAAAAAATTTCCATTAGGTTGCTGCTCTGATGGAGTGGCCAGAACTGGCTAAACTTGCCCCAAACGTCTTTCCCAAAGATGTGATCGAGCGCGCGAAAGAGCTTTTAGCGGAGGTTGGCTCGATTGGTGCATACACACACAGCCAGGGTATACCCCTCATCCGCAAGAACGTAGCAAAGTACATAGAGGGTGCGTATGAGTACTAATTCTACGACGTTCTGAACCCTCATCAACGCCGATGATAGAACGCGACGGGTATCCTTCCAACCCCAATCACATCTTCCTGACGGCAGGCGCCTCCGCGGGAGTAAATACCATGATCAACATGCTGATCAACAGTCCCCAAGCCGGAATCCTTATACCTATCCCCCAATATCCTCTCTACACTGCCACTCTAGCCCAACATTCTGGCATCGTCATTCCTTATCTTCTTGATGAATCATCGGAATGGTCTACCTCTGTCGAATCCATTGAAGAAGCGATCCAAAAAGCGAAGAAAGCAGGGGCCAACCCTCGTGGTCTCGTCATCATCAATCCGGGAAACCCAACTGGCGCGGTGCTCGACGTAGCTACTCAAGAACAGCTTGTCAGGTTGTGCGAGAAACATTCGCTTGTCCTCCTTGCGGATGAGGTTTACCAGGAAAACATGCATAAACCCCAGACTCACACCTTTGCATCCTTCAAAAAGATTGTGTCAAAACTGCAATCTCCCATTCCTCTCGTTTCCTTTCACTCTATCTCCAAGGGTGTTACAGGCGAGTGCGGCCGGCGAGGGGGCTATTTCGAGTGCACGAACATTTCCGACGACGTCATTGCGTTTATCTACAAGATCGTCTCGGTTGGGCTCTGTTCGCCCGTATCCGGACAGATCGGTGTCGACTGCATGATTCGACCGCCCAAACCAGGTCAAGAAAGTTATGGGTTATGGAAGAAGGAAACGGATGGACTGCATGCAGCATTGGCGTCACGTACACACATGATGGCTGAGCGGCTGAATCAATTACCTGGAGTTTCGTGCGTGGACTCGCCCGGCGCGCTCTATCTCTTTCCGCAGATTAAGCTGTCAAAGAAGGCTGTAGAAGCAGCCAAAGCGGCCGGCAAGGTGCCAGATGTATTTTATTCGCTTGCGTTGCTTGATGCGACTGGGATATGCGTCGTACCCGGAAGTGGGTTTGGACAGAAAGAGGGAGAGTGGCACTACCGACTGACATGCCTGTGCCCTGGGGTAGAAGATTATGTGGGGAAGCTTGAGAAATTCCATGTTGGATGGGTAGAGAAGTACGGAGTAGCGTGAGATGACCAGCGACTTCTTCTTGAAATGTATAGTATCCACCGAATAGCCTCCAACTCATGACCAGCCACGACCACGACGCGTGGATAAGATAGACTTTCTGATGTCAAGACCCGAGTGTATGTTTTCCGACATACAGCTGAATATATGCGCACGGCAATCGGGACGACCACCAGCCTCTGGCGAAAAACGCGCGGGAGTCTGCCCGATGGGGATCAGAGTCGGAGATACCCCGATTTGGAAGTCCCTGACCGTGGTCCGTGCGCACATCAGCCCGGGCCTGTAAACGATCGTCAACACTCCTCTTTTTCTTCCCCACCACCATCTCAGCCATGATAAAATACGCCTCTCCTCTCCTCTCCCAATAACCTACGCACCTCTCGTCGCTGTAGGAGCTACGCTCCAGCAGCGGCACCATCACCCCCAACAATGGTATGTTTCATCGTCTCCAGTCCATCCATGCACCCACGTCACCCCTCTAGATAATCTTCAGCAAGAAATACGCATGGTACGCATTTCTCTGTCCTGCTGCTCTTCGTCGCTCACTGCCTGTACAGCGAGACCTGCATCAAGGGTCATAGGTCTTCGTCGTGCAAACATCCAGAGAGACCCCTCTTCGAAATCAAGAAGAAGGGCCGTCCTGTCACCCAATGTGAACACTGTCGAGAGCTCCGTAAAACTAAACAAGTCCATGTAAAATGTCTCTGCGAATCCAAGTCCACAGAATTCCCATTACAAGGTGTGTTAATTCACGCCACTTGCAATCTCGTATCATATGCTCATAGATAAGATCATTTGCTTCGTGTCTTGCTATCCAGGTTCCAAGACAGGTTTTGAACGCGCCGCGTTTCCCAACGGCTTACCGAAAGCCTTGGAAGCGTCGGTTGCACTTCAAACCTCAACAGAGCCTTCGTCTTCTGACTCTGATCATGGTGGTATGCAGTCGCTACTCCCCGGCCTCTCCCCCACTTTTCCAGCGATACTGATCTTCCACTAGGCGTCGGTCCCGGCCATCACTGCAAATCAGGAGATCCTTGCAAATGCGTCACACCAAAATCCAAGAGTAGGAAAAAGACAGACTCCCACGACCAGTCTGGTCCATCGCGCTCCCGTGGCATGCATTCCAATCCTGAGACAAACGCCGCCATCATGAAGCGCATTGCCGAGCTGCGTCCTGTTCTGCCACGACCCCCTTCTGACCCTGTGTCGGAGGGACCCATTCACGTACCTTCTTCGGGTAACCCTCATCCACACCCTCAGCGCCATCATCGAGGTGGGCAGGCACCTTATGAGCTAGCCTATGGTATGACACATCAACACCCTCTACATCATCAATCTTACTTGCCTTCACCTCCACACCCGAATCCTACGTTTTCGCCCAATAACCAGACCTTCGTCGAGCACATGCAGCTGATGGGGATAAATGCGGAGCAGTGGAACGCCAATACTGAAGATATCAGACTCGATGATCTTCCATTTCCGTCCATGTGTGGTTGTGGTGATGACTGCAATTGCCCTGGTTGTCTTCACCATAATCGTGTTACGAGCATACCCACGTCTTCTGCTTATGCTTCCTGTACGAATCCTGGTGCCTGCGGTACCTGTCTAGATTGCACAATTATGTCACTTCCAGCATCTGAGCTTCTTCCTCCCGACGACACGGCTTTATCAATACCAAGCGCCCGAAACGAGCCCGTTGACGATTGGCTTCGACAGGTCTCCTCTGATTTTACGGATCCGCCTTCTTTCCGACAAAACTTTATCCCCGACAACTTTCCACAATGGAATCAGTCTTCAAATTCCCCTCAAACTCCTGCGTTAATGCCTCCCAATTTTAATTATGGATCGCCACCAAGTTCTAAGGCATCGTTCGCGAATGGCGGGACTTATTCGCAAGAGAGTCGTGTATCCACCTTCGATCCTCGCTTGCTTCCTCGTACAGGAATCATGCCAGGAGGTGACACTCAGTTCCTTGGCGTGTCTGACCCCTCCCGAAGTCGATCGCCATCAACGTCTTCGCAATCAAGTCATCAAGGGTCCGAAAGTCATGGTGGTGGGCATGCCCTTGGTTATGGGCCGAATGGGCGCCAGCACAGCATGTTCGCTAACGCACCCCAATCGAATTCCGGCCGCCGTTTATCACCTAATGGTTCTGCTTCGTCCCACCCGCCTTACGGCACTTGATTGCAGGAATAACTTAACCATTGCATACCTTTCGTATGTAGGGATCACTGGTTTTAGGATTGTCACTTTTTCAGAGGCCGTTTCTTTTAATTAATGCCTTATGTGTTTTCCTTCTCTATTCTTCTTCACTTTTACGACCGACTTTGGCAGTTCTCTTTTAACATTAACATTTACTTCTCGCCCTTTGTCTAGTCTTTCTAGTTTGTTGCATGCCATTCTTGATTTGTTGCCCCTGTTTAGTTAGCTTCATGCTCGCGTTAAGCTATCTTAATATGTTCTTGGAAAACTTCAGTGGAAAAGGTTCCAAGAAATGATAATTGACAGAATAAATAAGTCTACTTTGCTGAGGACGATAAGCCCGTTTTCCGGCCAGCGTGAACGGGATATGCAACCACAAAAATGAAAGGAAACGCCCCTGCATATGATTCCAAGAAGTCGAGCCAGCGATTTGTTCAATGCCTGCACGGAACAAACCGTCAGTCGTAGACGGTACTCTCAGTGCGACCGACGGCGGATGTGGCGAATGGATAGGGAAGATTTAGGTTGTCGGCGTCGTCGACATGAAGGCGTCTTGGAAGGCAGTGTTTGATTACTGGCAGCAGATCCAGGTGAGGACGATACCGGAAGTTGCTGAGGTGGTTTACTAGCAGTTCCGGACTTTGATGAGTTGCTTGGAAGAGCTGGACTTTGATGATCTGAATAAACTGGTGGACCTGGAACCTAAACGAGGACAAAAATGAAATTGATTCATGGATAGAGGGTGTCTATAAGTCTAACCGTATATGCTGTTGGCACAGGCCAGTATATGTCGACCATCAACATGGGGTCTTCAGATAATCAATCGGAATTGAGCGTTTGGGTCTGGAAGTGTATATTATCGCACCATCTTTGGTAATATGTCCAGGAATGGAAACTGTGCTTGGAGTTCCAGAGCCTCCGCCTGTAATTTTAATCTGGGCACAACTGACGAACATCTCGGGAGATCCAGTGAGATGGAGGCCTATCTGCTCGATGCGAACAAGATACTGAAAGGGGAAGAATTCAAATTAGATGTGGTATTAAATTAGTGGGCCAAATAATATCACCTCGCCAGGCTGAATAGCGGAAGGGATGGTGGACGTAAACGTATCTTTTCCAAGAGAGGAAAAGCTGAAGGGATTAAAAGATGCACCCCATTCCGCAATCTAATCACAGGGGTAATCAATAACATTGCGAGGGGTTGGGAAAAAATAATTCCACAACTTTGAACCAGTTTTGTCCGCTTCCATCCCAGTCAGCGGCCTTTCCCGGAGCCTTGCCGAGATACATAGCCAATGGCCCTTTGTGATATATAGTCTTTCCTGGTTCGAGTTTGAAACCTATCAGACTGCCCGCAGATACCGAGACGGTTTCTGTCGCAGGGGAAAGTCCAACATTACAAGTCGCGCCAGACGACGTGATATCATGTATCGGTGAGTTTTCTGCTGGTCTACGGACGGCTGCTGCAAACGACCCCATGCTTGTTAGGAGAGTCGAGAATATATCTACAAAATTCGTGAGCTGGGGGAAATGAAAAATATTCTGAATTAGGCAGCGCACAATGAGCAGAGACATCCTGGAAGGAAAGACCAGTGAAAAATAAAATACTGATCCAGTCAAGCCTCATCGTGGCGACGCCAGCGAGTCAAAAGATGAACGTTTCAACCTGAAGAAGCAAGGGTCTAGCAAACGATCGGCCGGACATACCGGACCGCGATCACAATTTGGCGAATATAAATTGAATATCTAGATTCTCAGTTCCGAATCCACAGCTATAGGTTGAGCATTAATATGCGGTAATTTTGTGACCGCAAATGACAGCCATACATAATCATCGGATCGCAACTCCCAAGTACATGTAACAAGCTTTTGCTGCACTTTCATCATCCGATAACGCCGGATCCTCAGTACATCAACGCGTCCATGTGGAAAAACGGTGGTTTAAATATAAAAGAACCTCTCCCGTACGGTGCCAGTTGATTATCTACAGTTCGCCATGAATAATTGTTGCCATCAAATCTTTTGATCAGATTGGCGATTCTCAGCCGCAAAGGCATAATTGTGGGCTGAGGGTTGCTACGGTATTGTGAATTTGTAGCCTGATCCAAGAATATATTGTCGTCGACTGAGTACCTCTATGAGAGAAAGGCCATATGGCATAAAGAGATTGCCAAGAAGATTGCAAATCGTGACTACCCAGCGGAAGGTTTCTCTTGTGGTGTTATAATGATGCATTTGTGAAGTACACTAGCACTCGGTGTGGGGGAGGAGCTCGATGAGGCTCGCAGCTTGCTCCTGGGCGAAAGGTCGATGGCGGAATCGGTCGGCTGGGTGGGAGGATCGCCCTTTCTGTGCTATCTTGGTACTGAGACAATTGCCCAGACCATGGAAGCGAACCAATAGTAGTGTAGCATTGTCGGTGCACAACTTTGTGAGATGAGTGTAATATGATAAATAAGTAGAGATTTATTAGTCAGGGGGTCAGCACGCTTGGCAACAAAAATAAATCATTCATTGCAGAAAGTAACAACAAATGGTAACCATAGCTGACATGAGAGGGTTGGGAAAAAAGAGATAACGAGTGTAAGGTGCGAAGGCTGGGATCCGGGAGGCCATTCGTGTTTCCGACACTTGGCATGGATCTCCCATCCACTGATTGGCAGTTTTCCTCAACACCGACACCGAACCCAATCCCGTACCTTACATCCGTCTTGAATTCATATATAGGCAATGTTGTCTCAGGCTAGTGTGTAATTCCTAGCATGAATTTTTGTAGGCCCCAGGAGGGACAGGAAATAGGTGAAAAATCGAATTTTGCACTGGGGCCAGTGTCCAAATATAAATAATATCTGTAGAGTGATCGTCTTCTTAAAGAACAATATTTGCTATCACGAACGGGATGACTTCGTCGCCCATCAGCATGATTTCCGACATCATCTGCAATCCACTGGCATGGCCATATAAACAGGGCTACAATACACAATTATTTAAGACTTCTTTATATTTCAAGGGGTTCTAATCTTCATGTGGACAGACTTAGGTCGTGTCAGTTGATCATAACCTGGGAAAGGTAAAATGTGAACAAAGACTGAACTGCGGCATCACTTCACTCACCGAATTTGCTGAGACTGACGCCCCGACCACTGTCCTTGACGCCAACCCAAGCTAACGCCGGATCGACGAAGTCACAACTATGGGAAACGAACACTTAAAGGGAGAGCCAAGAAAAAAATTTAAAAGGACAAAACAAACCGATTCAGGAAGACTGTTCCAGTGTCTAATTCGCTGACAAACTTCAAGAATACCTCGTGCGAGTCTGCGTTCTCGACGTTCGTCCACATAGATGCCGTAAGGCCATAAGGCGAATCGTTCATCAAGTTCAATGCTTCATCATCGGATGATACCTATCAGGGGGGGTTCAGTTCATAGAAACCGTAAAGATGGCGTGATACTAGCCTTTTGAATGCCAACAACTGGTCCGAATGTTTCTTCCTAGTAAAAGAGTTCCAGATGAGATCAAGAGAAGACCAAGCTGTATACTACCTTCATAACATCCATGGTATGGTTGACGTCCACAAGAACCTGGGGTGCAACATATGTCGTCCCTCTGTAAAATCAGGTTACAATTTGGATTACGTGAAAATTGATCCTTACTCACTCTTTGGCTTGTGGAAAGTGATGGGGTGGTATCAGAGCTCTTGCCCCGGCATTCACTAGAAAATGAGGAGTTAGTACAATGGTTGTTTCCAGGAAAATATGTCTTATACCAGCATCAGAAATTTGTTTGCGAATGCGTTGGGCACTTAAAAGACTAACTACAGGGCCTAGATTTGTCTCCGGCAGTGTGGGATCACCGAGCCTGTAGGTCTATTACAGATTCAGAAAAGGGAGGTGATAACGAAGAAAAATATAACCTTAGTGATTGCTACGAACTTGTCGACGAAGTCATTATAGACCGATTCATGGACGTATATACGCTAAGGAGGAAAGAGAAATTAGAAGACAACTTTCGGAGGGATCAACGGCACTGACCTCTATCGAACAGCAGCTTTGACCAGAGTTATAGAAGGAACCTATGGAATCAGTTAGTTCTAATACTCTCTACAGGCAGGTCCTAACCGTCGACGAGTTCGGCTACGGTGTAATCGAGATCTGCGTCGGAACGGACATATGCAGGATCTTTGCCACCTAGCTATGTCAAGTTAAGATCAGAAGTAATAATCAGAATGAATATTTACGTACCTCAAGAGCAACACCTGTAAAGCCGATTGCATTTGCAGCAGTCTTGGCTACCGTTCGGCCACCAACGACACTTCCAGTGAACGAGACGAAATTGACGGATGGATTGCCAATCGCGTGGTTTGTCAACTCAGGGGACATGTGCACGACTTGAATGACGTTTTCCGGGACACCAGCTTGTACAAGCGCACGAGCGAAGCGCTCTGCTGTAAGTGGCGTTTGGGGAGACGGTTTCAGAAGGACGGCATTTCCGGCGATGATAGCCGGAAGAACTGTGTTCACTGTGGTAAGATACGGATAACTGAAAGGGGACAATTATGAGCTACGTTTTATGAGAGGAGATGGGATACGTACTTCCAAGGAGCGATAATCAGCACGACTCCAAGGGGAACTCTCTTGATGAACCTTCGGAAACCAGGTTTGTCCGTATCTTCTAAAGTTACATCGGCAAGGCATTTGCTTGCAATATCGACGATGTAGTTGGCACGTTGCAAAAAACCGCGTATCTCTCCAGCTCCTTGAGAAACCGGTCTGCTCGATGCATAAAGAGATCGGTTAGATCACCAGGTAGGAAGATGCACACCTTCCCATCTGCAGGGACAGTTCCTTAGGTAACTCATCCGCAGTAACTTTAAATTTGTCCTAGTAAATGATCAGCAAAGCTGGTGGAATGCGGTCTGTTAGATGCGGACAATGAACTTCCGAGCTATATCAATACGATCTTGAAGCGATATGGCGTTCCAAGCTTTTTGAGCAGCGACGGCAGACTGGATTATTTTATCCAGTCCCTCAACGGAGGGGTATTCACGAGTAACATAAGGTTCCTGAGAATGAGGGATGATAGTCGTTTGACCCGCCATCGTTGCAATGAGAAACTTGCAATGCTTATTTTTAGATTACCCTCAGTTGTGTGTCGAGCAAAGGTGGTTACTTATAATTATGGAGGTGTGCAAACGATAATCAATTTTAGAGGGGTGGTAGTATTGTAGCCAGAATTTTACTGAGTGCTGAGATCCGTCAGACGATGTGAGAAGCAATATAATTATCATGTAAGAGAGGCATGTTTCGAAACCCAGAGCTCGGAAACTGTTCCATAGAGTCAATGAAATTCACAGTGACTGCAGAACATTGACTTAATGACGGCTCTACGCCCCCTGGCAAAGTTTCGAGTAAGGAAAGTTCTCAAACTCGTCGTCAGCCTCAGGCTAGATGATATGCTTTTACCGGAGATGTTGGCTGGGGTATTACTTTTAGAATACCCTTGCGCATGCCCTAAAACCCGTTTCAGCAAGTGGCTCAAGTACCCATGAAAGAGTCCCATGTAACATGTTTTCCATCACTATTCCGATAAACAGGCATCGACAGATTATCAGCTCATCAGCATAGGTCAGAGCAACGTCGGCCTTGAATTTTTACCCATTTGGCCAATATTTCCTCCTGCGCTTCACTGAGAAGTTGTTCAGCAACATGGGCCTCGCAACGGTTCTTTCCCCCTAGCACATATTTAGCAATTTAAAATGGTGCGCAATACTACAATACCTTGCAAACGGCGACCAAGAGAAGCTCTTGGAATATCAAAATCCTGTGCAGCTTGACGGGCAGAGTAGCAGGGATCACCATTGGGCTTATTACCCAATTCTCGAATTGCGGTGACAGCCAGTTGAATGCGCTCCTCTCGTGGCAAGGACAGAACATTGTCAGGAATTTCCAGAGGGTGTGGGATAGACATTTTTGCCGCTTGCTGCTTGCAGAGTGTGGTGGTTACTGTTGACCTTGTGTATTATTGCTCGGATCTTACTCCTGCACCAGAAGAGCAGGTGACTGATATCAGCATAATTTGGTGACATGAGGCCGGCAGGTGAATGGATTTCGGTGATATGAATAACAAGCCCAGTTGGAAAATGTGGTCACGATGTTAAAAAAGCTCCAATCCACATACCTGCAGTGGAACTGCGACGTTCCGTTGCATCAAATGCTCACAAAAATTTCGGGAAGTTACATGCCGAAAAAATAAGCTCAGGTGTAACACTGTGCATAGAGACATGAATAAATTCATTAAAAATACAATAAAGGCTGTTCATGAAGCATTAGACTCATAGGAAGATAAATTTTGAAGACTGCTGGCGCACCTTGTCATCTGCAACTGATACATGGATGATCAATCTGGCTCACCCACAGTAACAAAAAGGCAAGCTATAGAAAACTGATAAGAGAAGCTAGATAGTGGAGATCTGATTATAAAAAAAAGATGATTCAGGGAATCTGATTAGGTGAGGCAAAAGTGGGTGCGAAGTTTCAAGGGAGTCGGTTCAGAGAATCAGAACTGCGTTCTCGAGACAGGCAAGTCGTATTTGGTCGTGTCATTGATCTTACCAAATTGGGAAAATCCCGTGATCGGGAACAACCAATTGTCCAATTTCTCGATTCTCAATTCTCAATTCTCGACACCTTGTCTGTGGGGCTGTTCAAGCAGCTGTTTGAGGCAGCGCCCAATATCATTCTTGTCACTCATTTCATTACAGCAGACTTTGGTACTTT
>Ga0307517_10006180_pt1 | contig 17837 bp, 20 predicted proteins | sample 23_EM_MG_FD_194515 | JGI IMG/M metagenome (GOLD analysis project Ga0307517, IMG submission 194515) | Populus trichocarpa ectomycorrhiza microbial communities from riparian zone in the Pacific Northwest, United States - 23_EM | ecosystem: Host-associated > Plants > Roots > Unclassified | place... | reverse complement strand
AGCTTAGAGCCGTGCCTGATAGCTCGCGAGCTGTCAGCTTTGTCGAGCCAGCGGACTGGCTCCGCTCCGCTTTTCCTGGCTCAGCTCGCGCAGCTTAGCGGAGCTGAGCCGAGCTGCGGCAACACTAGCTGGCAGGTGATTGTAGCACTGATATTCTCTTTATAAGGCATTACAGAGATTTCCACAATTTACTGATGGCATCGGTTTTGCATTGGTTGCTGTTTTGAGTGTGTTACATAATATGTTCCCAATTGGGACATCACAAACAAACTGTCGATCATCTCCACCTGTAACCTGGTTAGGCATCAAAGGCCTTGTTATGTCTCCGCCGCCTTCTCGCTGACTATGAGATTGATCTCTTCAAGTTCTAGTACAGCCCATCCCAATTTGTCAAGACCGGCGGAAATCAGCATGGGTTCTATGGAGCATTGTAGGATGCCATGGGCCTGCAAAACTCGCAGTGTATAAAGTTTGTCAGCCAGACCAGTCCCTCGTGCTCTATGTGTCCCGCAAAGTAACCGACTTTTATTTCTATCAGGGAGCAGTGAGCACATTGAGGTTGTTACCTGGGAGTTGTTGGTTCGCCATTCCAGGTCCAAACTGTTATATTCCCGCAGAGCGAAAAGTGATGGAAAGTCCCCAACGCCATTCAGTTTGAGCACCGGTACCGAACCTCCCAGTCCACCCCCCTACCACAACGCCGCGAGAGCCAAGAATCGAGGCAGCCGTCGTCCTTGCGAAGTCGCATCTTCATCTTATCCCCTTCTCGCACGCTCGAGACGTGGGTCCGGACCCCATCCACCGTATTCTCCTTCACAAGATCGAAATCGCCTCTGTCGCATTCACATATCCTATCCTCTTCGTTGTATCCATCTGCAACGAGGGCACATGGGTCAGACGAAGAACGTGGTGTGTTTGGGTTAAGTTCAATGCATCTGCTGCCGATGAGCTATTCGACTCTCTCAGATTCTGTTGTTACCACCCCCCTGCGTTGGCGGCTTTCCCACTCCACGCCGAATCTCAGGATCGTTCCGGCCTTCGCTCTACCGCATTCCCAGTGGTTATCGAGTCATCCTAGTCATCCTCGACCGCTGGTTCCGAACCTCCAACCAGACCCTCCCCACCACTCGACAATTCAATCTCGACCGACGGAGTCCTCCCACTCCACAAATACACGTCGAATGCTCTGGCACCGCTCAAATTTGGCCCTGAAGCGAAGAGATTTCCTGAATCGAATACCTCGCCACTCAGGATCAATAAGCGGATACCCATATCGCCTCCTCTGGGTACATCGCCGATTTCGCCTTGTTCCCCTCCTCCATTGTCGTCAACTCTCACCTTGTTCCACGAACGACTCGTCGCAGAGAGTGATCGCCACCCAGACCAGCCCTCCGCCTCCTTCAGCCGCAACTCCAAACACATACCACTCCTTTGCATCATCCTCATCATCCTCGTACAACCAACGTTCATAAGATGATGCTCAAGTTGGGATTGGCCTTTCTCTATTGCAAGATCTCGCCAGCGGGATGGATTCCTCGGACGAAGAAGAAGACGAAGAAGAAGATATCCGGCGGAGGCTCAGGTATTCGAGATGGAGCGTAGGCAAGGAGGAGGATGATGCGGCTACATTCAAGACTGCGTTGGGTCGAGTGGGGCATCGCACGCAGGATAGTCTGGAGAGCCAGAATGGGACAGTGGAAGGGTTGATGTACGCTCGCTCCGAGGACGACGAGCGCGAGGAAACTATCCTCCAGCGAACGACACTCGACGCTGGAAAACCCTCTCCCACATCCCCCTCCAATGCTCTCCTCTCTCCAACCATCTCCCCTACGTCATCTTCGATGAACGCGAACGTCGTGCGTCGTTAGCTCCATCTGCAGATTCGGCAGGATCCTAGGAGGCCGCGTCGGATATTTACGACGATTATCGGTATTCGAGGTTTCTCGATGGCGAGCAAGGTGTTGATGTCTTCCCGGTTCTCTGTCAACGCGGCGTCTGGGGTTACGCCAACCCTACCAGTACCGGAATCACGACCGAGTACCGATTCCAGTGGTAGCAGACCGCGGGTGGATTCGACGCGTTCGAGAGGGGGGGATTCGTTCCGCTCAAGGACGGATTCCGTGAGATCGAGGCAGCATTCGCCGTACCCGTTACCGCAGGTGCTAGAGGGAGATGGTACAATGGAGGAGGATAAGCAGAATGTAGACTCGGATATGGAGGAGATGAACGACGATGATCATCGACCGTTAAGAGAACCTCAAAGCGCTCGATGATGATGAAGGACTGCACGATGTCGATGGATTTGGAGGCGTCTGTGTACACCCAGAACAGCATATCGTCAGTCGCGCCACTATCCTTGGGGGTCTTCGTCCAGTTCGGTGCTGTGGGAAGCGTGTTCGTATACCCTGCTTCGTCGAAATCGACATCGATGTCGTACACACCCGTACCTGGCGTCGTGCGGAAAGGGACCCCCGATGTCGGACTTGTGTCGCCTGCACCTCTGCCTAGTCCGATTACCCCAAATTTCACGAGTGCGATATGGATGAAGATTGAGGGTGGGGTCGTTTCTGAAGGTGGTAACCCTGATATTGAAGACGGGGAAAAGAACTTGGGTGCAACGCAAGACTCGTCAGGACTCGGTAACCGTATCGTTGTCGAGGATAAGGACAAGCTTCCCTCGCGTATTTTTAACGGCTCATTCAATGACGTGCACTCTTCTTCTTCAGAAAGTACTCCGGAGGCTTCTCGTTCATCGCCCCCTTCAGTTCCGATGCACCTACGTCACGTTGATAGGCATATTTCGCCGTTGCCGTCTCCTGAACCTGTCCTCTAACGTCGGTTGGCCCCGCTCATCATAGCGAATCGTTCGCCCTCACCGTCACCTTCAGTTGCTGAGACGTTCCCTTCGGAGCCTCCTAGTCCTCTCGTTCCATCAAACCCACCTCCTTCCGGCTCTTCACCAACACCTCCTCTAACGCAGGTATTACCCACCGCTTCTTCTTCTTCGACTGCTCCTCCTCCTACGCAACCGCCGTTCTACCTCCGCCCTCCGAAACCGAACGCGAATGGAACCGGCTTCCCAGAGCAAAACAGGAGACGTGGCATCTTCCTACCGCATCTGACTGCACCAAAATCACCCGGTTTGGTCCAAAGTACACAAGTTATCGTGCCGGCACAAGGACAGACGGGATTTACTGGCCCTCACCCGCCACAGCAGCATACTGGTCAGAACGGCCCACCTCTTCCACATCTCTTTGGCGTGATTCGCATGGCGCTTTCCATGCCTCCGCGTCCGCCCTCTCCTCAATCACAACCCCCTCCTCCTCGACCAGGACTGCCGCCGCCGCAACAACAACGGCCACAATTCGCCCGCGGACCAACGATATACGGGCGGACAGAGGTCGATTTGACCGCTGTAGACGGTCCTGTACCCATGATATGGAGTGTCGACCCGCCTCCTCCGATTCGTGCTAGTCGTCGCTGTCTATGTCGTCTCCGCTTGGAGTGATTTTGCCGGGTCGTGAATCTTAACTTCAAGTGGGGAATGCAAGATCATCCTCGTTTTCGCAAAAGACGGAGGTTGACGCTGTTTCGATCACGAACGACTCGCGTTCGCAGGTGGTCAACTCTCCGCCGCCCATCCAGCCCCAAAGCTCCCTTCGTACGAAAACTCTCCCCACCCAACCTATGACGGAAACAAAGTCGCAACAATACCAACAAAGACCTTATTTCCTCTTCTGCGTCGATGACTGGAAGCCAGATCAGTCATGCGCCGCCAGACGCGGCCGAGATGCCACAAATCAAAGACACGGGATTCAAGCTTGTGCGGCCGAATTTTGCGCATTTACAAGGCACTACGGGAACGAGCGAGGATTCTGGGGTGCTAGGACGCGAAGGCTCCATTGACCTCCGTCAGGATGGGTATCTGCTCCCGGAGAGTCCCACTGTGTCTACTCACCCGACATGTGGTCTCAGCCATCCCACAGGCCCGTTGTGTGCCAGGTGTGTATTCGCAGCTTTGTGGAAGAAGGAGAGTGACTGTGTCAAAGGATGTTGAACGGGATATCAAGAGATATTTCCAGGATCAGCCGCACCTTCAAGGAAGGCAAGAACCGGTGTTGGTTCTCCAAGCGTATTTGAACATGGTTCCGGATATTCAGTATTCCATGGGTACGCTCTGCCATCTTGTACGATTATCAAGCGTAGCATTAACTCCTCGTTTTCACTAGGTTTGACGTTAATTGTGGAGCAACGGTTACTTCTCTCAGCGGAAGAAGACGCATTTTGGATTTTCGTGTCGATCATGGATACGCACATTCGGCCGTACTTTTCTGCTTCGACAACGCAGATGGAAGTCGATGCAGCTCTATTCTCGCATGCTTTGGAAGCGAATGACCCGCAGGTCGGCAGGAAGGTTTTTGTCGATATGGGTGTTCTACCAGGACGAATGTCTACGCCCCGGTATGATGCTATTTTCTTGTCTCCTTTATTGTGCTTATATAGAGTTTATTTTGCTTGGGTTTTCCATGCTGTTCGTAGAAAGTCTCCAACCTGAATATTTGAACAGAATCTGGGACACCTTTTTATTCGAAAGTGGGGCGTTAATGTGCTCATTCTTCCGCTTTTTAAATTTTATTTAACGTGTTCCTAGTGTTCCGTTCCTTCTTCGTGTCGCGTTCGCACTCGTAAGCTGTTGCTCACGGTGGGCTCTTGAATCTACCTTGGGAGAAATCACTTCTTGCGCTCCTACTCCACCCTCCTCAACCGCTCTTGCCTGCAACGCAAGAGGCGTTCCTCTCGTTCACTTTCTCTGTCAAGTTCAAGGGTGATGATATGCGGATTCGGGAAGCAGCGCGTCAAGATAGAGGCGAAGGTTAAGCATCAGACTCAGGTTCCCCGTGCAGCACCGTCGAGTGCGACGAGCGGTATGACCTCACTGTCAAGGTCGTGAGCCATCTCCGTCCTTTTAGCGCAAGAACTCTGGATCAATTCTTCGATCTTCTCGTATTCTGTTGCAGTAAACGAGTATACCTCTTATGCGTTATGGTTTCACGGTTCTCGGTCGGTATTTATTTTTCGATGTGACTGCGCTTGAAACATTATCTCTATGCATTTACCCTTTGTATATACCGTGCTCAATTCTGTTGCATATTTTTACTCTTCCAATAAGTTAAGAGACATGTACACGTACATGCAAATAACTTATTTTTTTTTAGGCAGACTTGAACGGGAAATGGTAAAGACTGACTAATTATAAATTAATATAATGGAGGCCCCGATAGCGTTCGTTGGTATCTGAGCGCAGTGGAAAATGCTTCCGAGAGGACAGGGGAAGTGAGTATCATACTCATTTATAGGACGAGCTGGGGGACTTCTTGAATCATCCACCGGGATCGCTAATCCTTTCCAACAGCAAGGCTCATTCGAATTCGACCAAGTCATGCGAGGCGTCCGAGTCTGCGGTCTATGTGAGCTTCCATTCATTTGGTTGATTGATATTTCTTCAAGAAGGATAATGGAGATCTAAACGGAATCATTCTGGTATGAAAATTTACTTAACAGGATCATATTCTTGGGTCGTGATAGGTGGCAAGGTCATAATGGTACAGTAATCCGACGGCTTTCCACGGCTTTGAGATACTGAGGCTGCAAGGTTTGGGGATAAATTTTATTAATAATAGCTTTTCAATTGAGGATTATATCCCGAAATAGATACTGGAGGCATGAAATCATACAACGTAACTAGATTTATTCATCTGGGAACCCGTTCTATCCACCTTATCGGGATCACAAGGGAAGACCATCTCCTCGCGTGTGATCAGAACACCCTCGCCGAGTTCGAAAGCATCCATCGCATGAGTTCGGTTGTCTGAGCGTAGGCGGGTAACGGTGTTGTTGGTTTCGGGATGGGCATCGGCGCCTATTCTCATCCTGTTATTGAGAACGACCATCATCGAATTCGAATAGACTTTTGCGAGGATTCCAGCCGGAGTGGTGAAATACAATGGGTGACCCGGGAGGACGGCGAGCACGAGAATCATGATGGCGACGACAGCTGCAAGGGTGATGGGTTTCTCATTCGTGATATCACACGACGGGTACAAACGCGTACCTGTGACTATCCCAGTCTCGATTACGAGTCTGATGACCCTCTTGAGGAGAACCTGCGTCGACTTCGATCCTGTAGGAATATGTCGTGAGAGCTATGGATCCGATCTTCTTAAGTACGGGGAGGCTGACAACTATTCAGCGACACTACCAACATAATATGTCATACAGATAGCGATGATAACATCACATATAGCGCTACTGCCATTCCAGAACTAGCGACCAGACCAATATTGAGCTCTTGACGTATGAGGTTCTGCAGGGAGAACATACCGCACCAGCAATGAAAAAGTGGGGCCCAACAAGCTTACTGAATAATTTAGCATCGTGGAAAACAACAGCGGATGCAATCGATCCCCCGAGCTGAAGAACGGCGAGCTGAAAGGTGGATAAATTCGGTGAAATGGTGATTGACCAATCAAGAGCATGCATACCCCCATAATGACACCAGCGACCCATCTCGATTTTGAAAGAACGCTGATTCGGTAGGCGTAAAAAGTTTGCGCAATAAAGGCAACTGCATAAATCTCGTAAGTAGAGATTCGATGGTAATTTTGCAATACAGTGCCTACCTATTCCAGTGATAATGGGCACATTGAACCAAACTAGCTCGATACTGTCCAAATATGCCAAATTGCCATAGCCTTCCCCGAAAACGTGGAAGGCAGTATGGGTGATAATAATGGTTTGCGTGACTTCCAAGATGAATACGCTGTACACGAAGAACTTGTTTCTCTTCGGGTCTGTTGGAAACGCTAGATAATACATATCTATGCAGTGCCAATTTTTAAATGACATTACATTAAAAATTCGCAATGGGGGATGAGCTCACAAACTTGCACACAAAGGACGCCAAATAGTCCCCAGTGGATGAGATACCCCATAAGCTGTACTAAAAATTATTGCTTTGATCAGGCAGCACTTAAGAAGATCTGCTGACCCGGGGTCCCGTCCTAGAAAGGAAGGTGTCAGCTAGGTATTAAGCTAGTACAGATGGGAATATTCTGACTTCGAGGCGATGTTAGGTGGCAAATTTACAGTCGTTGAAGCCGTCGCAGCCATAGGGATCAGGGAAGTGATGGCAGAAAGGGGTCGCACTGAGGGCCTGCTATACCATCCTCATGGCTTATAGACGAAACATGGTGCATGGTTACTTGGATGGTTATCGTCGGAATTGGCCGATGTTTCCAGCTCCGGGCATATTAGTCCAAGTTGGTCTGCGATCGACGTCTTCTGATGTACAATCGATGAAAGCTTTTTCTCGGTTTGATGGAAAATTGCTCCACTCACTTAGACCAAATATAACGACACAGAAAGAAACGGCCACTATTGCACCACCTCTTTCAAGCATCTTTAACATGTCTCGCCCTCTCTCATCACTCACCTATACCTTCTCGGGTCCCAATCAAGCTGCAGTGCATCTTCCAAATGTAAATGTTCCCCTTTCTGCGCCCCCTTGTCCAGTCACTGCTTCTTTATCATTTGTTCCCGGACATCATATCACAACGATGTCAACTTTGATCCCTCAACAATCAAAGATCGCAGTCGTGTGGAGCAAGTTGAGGACATGAGGCGCCCAAATCTCAACGAGCTGTGCGGGTTATCAGCTGGAGGCAAAAATACACCGGAGATTACACTGGAGATAAAAGACCGCTTACTACAAGCACCATATCGGATGATTTCTTGATAGCTATAATACCGTAGGGAGATTGTATCCGAGGATTCCGATCTAAATCTTGTCCAGATCCCTTGCCAGATCCTACCTTAATTTCATTGTCCGTTTGGAATACAGTGAACTTATTTGTGGTATTCTCCCATAGTAACACTAACAAAATTCATAGGTTTTATTTTATATGTACTTGACCACGACTTACTCATCTGTAGGTTTGTGGCCCAGCAATGATCATGATGGCCCTCGTCGATCATCATCGATGATCTTTGAATGTCAGTCGTAAACGAGAACATATCCCAAGGGACGTCATGTTTCAAACATAACGATATAGATACATGAAAGGAGAGAATGATAAATAGAGAAATGTGATGGGAATTTCGAATGTGAGAAAGAGCGCCTGGAAGGTTTTTTGGGCAACAGTGCGAAGCACTGCTCGGCCCCAGCCATGGCCCGGACTCATGCAAGAAATCCGAAGCAAGCTGCAATGGGCGGGTGGGAAACCTCGACAATTGGAGCCTGCATGTCACCTATTTTGTTGGGTCAAGATTAGGTACAAGGGGATAGGACACTACATGAGACGGCGAACTCATTGGTGCAAGGGCAAATGTAACAAGGCAGAATTGGAGAGAAGGGATGGTGGGCGGGTGAAAAGAAAAAACGGCTGGTTCGCAGCACGTTTTGTACTTGACTCGAGGCCGCCAGCGGCGTCGAGGTCAAGGGAGGATGAGAGAGGCAATGTGTGACATGTCACGTTGCCTTTCCTATATTCTAGAATAGTAAATTGCCGTTTTGAGTGTGTTACATAAGATATTCCAAATTGGGACGTCACATGACGATTCGTTCTTATCTGGCGAAGCATCGAAGGCCTTGCTCCGCCTACTCGCTGACTATGAGATTAATTTCTTCAAGTTCTAGTACAGCCCATCCCAATTTTAAAACACGCGGTAAGACCCGCGGAAATCAGTATCTGACGTCACCCTACCCTTTCATGGGTTCTATGGAGTATTCTACTTATTGGTGGATGCCATGGGCCTGCGAAACCCGCAGAGTATAAGGTTCGTCAGACAGACCAGTCTCCGTGCTCTATATATGCCGCAAAGTAGCTGACTGTTATATCTCATGTAGAAATTTTTATCAGGAAACTGTGAGCGCATTGGGGTTGTTAGCCGGGAGCTGTTGGTCCACCATTCCAGGTCCAACCATTATATTCCCGTAGCGCGAAAAGTGACCCAACCATCCAGTATGCTTGAGCACCGGTACCGAACCTCCCAGTCCAGCTCCCCTGCCAGCCGTTCTCACAACGCCGCGAGAGCCAAGAACCGAGGCACCCGTCTTACGTCCTCGCGAAAGGCATCTTCATCCTTATCCCCTTCGCTCACGCTCAAGAGACGTGCGTCCGGGCCCCATCCACCATATTTCCCTCCGTAAGACCGAACTCGCTTGACCACACCTCTGTTGCGTTCATATATCCCATCCTCTTCGTCGTCTCCATCTGCAATGAGGGTACACAATTCGGACGCAGAACGTGGTGTGTTTGGGTTAAGCTCGATGGATCCCCCACCGATGAGCCATTCATCCACCTCGACATTCTGAGATTTTGTCATAACCACCGCTGCATTAGCTGCATTATCACTCCACGCCGAATCTAAGGATCGTTCCAGGTACCCACGTCGCCTCCTACAAGCATGTCTCAGAACTTGCGTTATTTTCTTCCTCCAACGTCGTCGACACTCACATACTCTTCTTCACGGTATCAGCCTTCCACTAATGACTCTTCGCAGATAGCGATCACCAATCCTCCGGCTCCTTCATCCACAACTCCAAACATCTCTCACTCCTTCGTGTCATGCCCGTCTTCCTCGTATGACCGGCATTCATCAGCTGATGCCCACCCACATTAAAATATATGCGCCCCATTTTTTCCTGAAAATGGTTGAAACCGGCACCCAGGAGAAGAAATGACGATTCCCTGGGCTGACGTTATGGCACACCGATCGCTGCGCATATACACCCCGTTCATGCACGAAGACCTTGTCCAGTGAGAGCGCGAAGCGGGGCAAGGGAACGAACGGTTGGCAAGGCGTTTGCATTGGAGAGTATTTGACGTGGCTCCATTTTGGAGGTACCGCAAGATTTGCTCGAAGCCTGAGTGTTGATTTCTGAGTTTAAGCTTAAGCATATGATTTTCAGTCGCGAATTTCTTTCCGGCTCTTTCTTAACAACAGTTATATCGCTCGCTTTCACCTCGGAGCAGGCGGTGATCTCAACTCATCATCTTTCCTTCGCCATCCCTACCCTCTCCTCGCCCGCTTAGCCTACTTGCGCAGAAGCGGCGACCGCGACTGCTCTCGCTATACGCGGGACGGGGCGGGACGCCTGTATGCGGTCAAGTCGTTTCTATGTGGGGGTGGAGGCGAGCGCGGGATGTCCATTGCCCCATTCCAGTAATATTGTCCCCCGGCACTTTGGTGAGGAGTAACGGGTTCTAGACCACGATCGCGACTCATGTGTGGCGGAGGCGACGACTCATCCTCACCGACACTACACCGTACAAACATCATATACGCACCGGCAGCGGAGCCCCCTATTTCAACCATAGGTCACCCTGTCGAGGCGTTTGCATTGGAGAATATCCAACTTGTATGTAGGTGGTGTATGCGACCTTGACTCTGAGTTGTCACACTAACATGAAGGCTCCATTTATGTCCTTGGATGGCGAGGTACAGTGTGCAAACCCTGGTCAGAAAGAACCGAGGAGACGAATTTGGCCCATAACGGGTACTTGGCAAGTTGGCAACAGCAGTGGTGCTAATAAGATCAGCTCTTTTATTACTACCCTGAAGACGCAAGGTAAGCAACTAGTAGTAGTAACACGTAGAGGTTGTACAATGTACATAAACGACTAATATAATTATATAAATGCTGCTACATACCGTGCAATGATGGAGGAACTACGCGGATACGAATTTAGAAACTACCTGCAGACACGCGTACATGACTGCTGGTTTTCATTCAAATTGACTGCGCCAAAGGCAGTCCGCGCCTACTACCTTCCGGCCGGTCACACTGACCCCCTTTACTATCCAGTGATATTACTTAGGCACAAGCGACTTCAATTTAAAGGAAGCGTCCCCCTGCATTTTTACAACAGCCGTAAAATCAAGTCACCTATTATTCCTTGAAAGCGAACGTGGACACATTATAACTTGGGCATAACGTGACCATACCTAAGGAACCACGCTGCAGCGGAAGTTACGTTACGACTCCGAGCCTCGAGGAGGCTGCTGCTTTTCTCACCCAACGTCAACCTCCATTCACAACCACGAAGTGCCAAGCTATGTCGAGCATTCCACATATCTGTCTTAGCTGCCAGAGGGTCTTTCCGACTTTGAGTCTTCTAGGCTTACACTGTGCCTTTCTCCGCCATACCCCCAATCCATTTTGCTGTATCCCATGTGGGCTCTCCTTCCCGGATCGCATAAACTTGGCGCAGGCATTACTTTTTTTACTTTTCCACCGACTATATAGATACTAATTCTCTTTCGCAAAAAGCATAGCTACGCCCACTCGATAATTTTTGCTCAAGCTACCATTGGTTCGGCGCCGATGGCAGCGCTTCAACATCAGCCAGAAGGACAAGACGGAGGCTATGAGTCCGCACAACCAACGTATGAGGCCCTACCCTCAGAACCATTTGGACAAGATCTGAATCCAATCGAGTGTAATGTCTGCGAGAAACGATTTAAAACAAAGAGCGCCTTGAATGCGGTGAGTCTCCAAGTGCCGTCTAGAGAGATTACCCGTCCTGGCACTGACGGTCTATGGGGCTACTATTTCAGCACTTATCCGACCCACTCTCGCACCAACCTCGCACTATGGATTGCCCGATAAAAGACTGTGAATGCAAGTTCAAGTCAGGGTCAGGAATCGCCCATCATGTAGAGAACGGAAAGGTTCACCAGAATATCACCCGGCAGGATGTCACCAAAGCCGTGAAGGCTCTCGATACGAATGGCAACATTTCTATCAGGCGCATCGAACCCTCTACCACCACTACCCCATCAACCTTCACCTTCACCGCCACTGAGGCCGCCTTTAATGGTCGCCGCTATGCGTGCTTTCTCTGTGGCAAGAGCACATTTAAAACTCTTCACGCGCTCAACAGCCACTTGAACTCGCCGGCACATGATGCCAACGAGTTCAAGTGTCCGATGTGCCAGAGGGAATTCAAGGTCGTCTCGGCTCTAGCACAACATGTCGAGGCCGGCGGGTGTGCGAACCGGCACGTTACGGGTGTGGATGGGATGAAAGCACAAGAAGTTGAGGATTATATCGATAATCTGACGTCCAGGTTCACATCCCAAAATCGCATTCAGATATAAGGACTACGGGTGAGTTTCGGTCTGTATTTCTGTTTTGCGGATCCTCCCTTCCTCATTAAAGTCGTCAGGTATAGAGTATTGAACACCGACCAACCACCTCAAGATACAGAAGTCGGGGGCTGTTGGCCTGTGTTTTAGCCTTCATCCGGAACCACATTTCAATGGTAACGTCCAACTGCGTCCAACTGTATTTTCAGCAAGTATTGTGAATGGGGTAAATTGCTATGAAACTAGAAAACATGTCCACTGATAAATTCCAAATTTACGCGTTGAAGCTAGACTGCCCTTTTCCACCTCTTTCTTCTTATCAAAGCTTAGGTTGAGTTTTTCAATTTGAACGATTGACCTGAGAAGATCTCTTTCCGCACGGCTGAAGGATCACTCGGAGATTCAGCGTGTTATCGACTTCCAATAGATGAATTTAGCGCATGCCAGCACCCATCGCCTTCCTCAAGGTCCAAGCATCCATATCAACTCCATGAGATAATTTTCAGGCCCATCTTGGTCGAAGGCTCATCGCCCTGTCGCATGAACAGATTCGACCAGCATTCTGAGCAGAAATATCGGAGCATGGGGAAGCCACTCGCTGTTTGAGCGTCCTGAAATACCTTTAGTATTTCTGAGGGTTGGGTTATTGTACCGTTCTGCGAGGTCCAGACATGCATTAGCCACGCGAACGAATATGAAATTGCAATTAGGGGGGGTCAGAGTGCCGGTTCTGACTTTGGTTCAGCGTCGGTTCTGATTTGGTTCTGGGATGCAGAACCGACGCAGAACCGGTTCAACTTTGAACACCCCGGTTTTCTAACCGGTTCTGGGAACCGTTCAACCCCCCAGATGTGTGTCGCTACTCCTAGATAGCCCTCTTAGCCATACATAAATTTATTATTTATTCAACCTTCCTGTCTGCCCTTCATGCCTCGCACTACGAGCCGGCAAAAGCGAGCTAAAGAGCTCATTTATGGCTTCCTAGGCTACCTCAAAATTCGTGCAAAACATGCCGCCCTTCGACATCGTCGCCAACGCAGATTTTTGCGCCAGATCGCACCAATCGACCCTTATGCACCAGTAGAACTTGCTCTCGACTCTGAGATGTCGACATCTGAAACGAGCAATTATTTGGATTCTGCATGGATCTCAGACATGTTTGGCTCAGAGTCTGAGTCCGACTCATCCAGCAACTCCCTCTTTTCATCTGCAGACCCAGATTCAAGCTCGGATTCTTCAAGCGTCTCTGGTGGATCTGACGATGAGGAAGGCGATATTCCACTTCTGTTACCAATCACTGACGATGAATCAGACTCAGACAGTGAAAGCGACACCTCTCAGAGTGAACCTGAAGATGAAGACGACTCAGATGACAATTCCGCAGGCTCCTCGGATGATGGGAACTTTGCTGACATAGAGGACTGGGATGACCTTGAGGTCCCAAGGATGAGTACAACAGCCAAGTTGGCCCACATAGTTCGCGAGGAGTACAAGGCAATGTATGCTTCTCGATACGAGGTTCCACGCACACGGTTTCCCAAGCCCCCTGCTGATCTACCACATGTGCTAAATGTGTACAAGACTTTGCGACCAGACCACTTTCGAAAGGAAGTTCGCGTCACCCCAAACACCTTCGACTGCATCCTGAAAAAAATCGAGAAGGACCCCATCTTCACCAACGACTCCCAAAATTCACAAATGCCTACCGAACATCAGCTCGCCATCACCCTCTATCGATTTGGCTGGTTTGGGAATGCCGCTAGCATTGACGATGTGGCGAAATGGTCAGGGTATGCAAAAGGAACTGTTCTATTGGCTACACAACGTGTGATGACGGCTATCTTGCGGAGGGAATTTATGGATGAAGCGGTTAGCTTGCCAACAGAAGTGGAGAGAGAGGAGGCGAAGGAATGGGTGGAGTCGAAGTCGTGCAAAGCTTGGAGAGATGGGTGGTGTATGGTGGACGGAACACTTGTTCCCCTCTATGAACGTCCATACTGGTTTGGGGAGAGCTATTTCGACCGCAAGTGCAATTACTCTTTGAACTTCCAGGTATGGACACTGAATTCTATCTAGTTGACCACCGTCACCTTTGAGTTCCTCTTTGTGGCAGTAGTGACCGTCGTGACGGGTAGATTATAGGAGACCTCATCCTTGTAGAACGTATTCGTCATGAAAGCCGACCCGGAGGCTTTCTTACAGTTTACGCAGTGGAATGTGAGGGAGCCATATCGTGTAGGAATGAAATACTGGACTTATAATCGGCCTCGATCCACGATCTACGCGTATCCTTTCACGGCAGGACCCTTTAATCCGAAACTGGCAGTCCCGACTCTCTGGCGTTCTTTCACAATTTCACCCTTTCACATTATCACACGATGATCTCCTGTCTTCGGTATACTCAAACGACTCTTCATATGTTTCCTGTTTTATTTACCTCATCTCAGATCCAGTTTCTACAGTATAAATATCTCTGTATTTTCGTAGTTTTCCTACAGTTGAGTACACCCACTTGCACCTCACCAAGTTAAAGAACAAGTTCAGGCTTTAATTGGGTCAAAGTGGACCCTTTTCTCGCCTATTAAATCGTTACTTGTGATTGTAATCAAAGCATCCGATTACATCACTACTGCCCACATCTACCGAAACCGTACCTTCGAGATTAGCGGAGCTAATCTTATATCTTATCACACTGCTATCTTATCAAAGATAACAAAACTTCGAACTCATAAGACTTACCTGTCTTTCAGGCATACCCTAAAGGTGAGGGGTTCACCGATGACTGCGTACTTGATAGATTGGCATAACCATGTACCAGTTCTGATCTTTCAAACCTCCTCCAAAGAATTTCCCGCTGTATTTCTCAGACAGGGATGGACAAAAGGAGCACCACAATGGGAAAAGGTACCTCTACAGTGTCGCTCTGTTACCCTACGTGTTGCTGACTCATTTTGGGAGTGTGTTGATGTTCGTATACACGGTGTCCCTTGACAATCTTTCCCCAATGAAGATACAGCAGCTAGGAGGAAGGAAAGACATATACCATATACTTTTCGTAAGTCAAGAACGACTCAACATCGATCTCCTTAACTCAATTTGACTTGTAATACCAGTATAACTGCGGACTACTGACAACGATAAGTAGTATAAATACAACTGGATTGTACAGTAGGTAAAGTAGCCGTTGACCCTCGACTTTGATAGAAAAAGCTTCATTGGCACGAGACTTACCAGAGGGGTACTTTAAATTTTATACACAGCGGGAACGCCTACAGCGCCTGCGGGAAAGGCGGGCGGGTGACAAAACCAATTGGCCATCTGCCAAGGGGTCATAGTTGGAACGATCAATCGTTGCCGAGGAAATCGAGAACGATAACAGTAATAGAATAGAGAGATAAAAAGAAATCGGTGCAGGTTGAGAAGTCGGAGAACGGTTAAGAAACCAAAAAAGACTGACCTGCATCCTCTCTCTCTCTGCACCGCCAAAAAGAAAGTCATCTCCCCACGAGTGGCTTGTTGATAGTCGTCTGTCAGGTGTCGCAAATGGCGGTGCGCACTATAGCCTAAGGGAGGAAAAAACCCGTGCTTGAGGCCTTGAGGTTCGGCAGTTCAACCGAGAGTGGAGTTTGTTGGCGAATCACAGTCGCTGGTTCCTCGATAAATCAGCTCCATATGATAAGGATCTCAGAATCCTCCCCATATAGCATGCGTAGCATCTAGATCCCTTCCTTGTCTTCTTTCGATTATTCAACGGCATGATGGCATTTATGATAGTCCATCTTCGGCGCTTGTAACAGTTAGTTGCTAATCGATAGACCCAGTCTGGGTTTACAGCCGCTCATGCCGTTTGTTTAGTCTTGGAGCATATGCAATAGCGATCAAATCGCGATTTAGCTTAGATTTATTTATACAGCTAAACAAGCGCTTAGCTGAAACATACAATCGGGACAGTGGAGCTCGGAATACCTCACAACTACCCTTTTTTTGAGTATAAAAAAAGAACGGACGCAGACACTTTCAAGTCAGTTTCCACCACAACTACACCACAATGCGCCAATTTTCTCTCATTGCTCTCGTCCAATTGGCTGCTATGCTCGGTACAGTCGCGGGTGCAGCCGTGAGCATTCCAGCATCCTCATCCTCGTATGTTATTCTGACATTTTTTTTCCCAGACCGTCGAAAAGAGATTTTTTGCCATTATAACACCCCAGGAGATGGCCGAATGGCTCTCCAACCAGGAAGGCGTAATCACCTATGTTGGCTTGAAAAACCACACCGACATTGTTAAGCGCGCGGCTCAGTCGACTACCGTGACCTACTGTAGAGAAGTGTCAGGCAACCTTTGCAGTGGTCCTTGCACAGTCAGTACCGGTAACGGTATTTGTATTAATGCTCCAGGAACCAACTGTCTCGCCGCCACAACCGATGTAGCCTTCTGCGATTATAAGGACTGTGGATCAAGTGACGGATGCCACACCCTCTCTCAATGTGGTACTCACCTTAATGATGGGTACTGTTATACGCCTGGCACCAAATCCATCAGTCTTCCTTCAACTTGAGGCGAAAAGTGGAAGGTAAGTATTTTGTACTTCACATCATCTACAAGTTATCTGATTTTATTCCAGTTGCTACGATGGCTATGAGATTATTTCAGTAACTCGAAGTTCGAATACCGAATTATGCAGTACAGAATGTACAGATAATATTTGTTGTTGAGTAGTTTTCTTTGGTGCAGAGGCTCTACTGCGATGTTTCGTGGTGATATATCGAGTCCCCTGTTTAACGCATAGTGTCCCGTGAGCGAAAGTTACACAATCATATGTAACCTGACTCCATGAGCATCAGAATAAACATTGAGTAATGCTCACGAACCTTCTGCTGCCATCCACATCGCTGATGAACGACGCCAAATCCCAGATTCTCGCAACTTGTTTCAAGGACAATCCACATCTTCTCTTGCGAAATTCAAGACGTATTCATATGCTCTCCAGCAATTTCTGCATCCTTGGAGTCTCACGAACGTGCACGCTTGTGTTCACAAAGTTCAGCATAAGTTGTCTTAACTCAGGAGGTTAGGAAATTCAAACAACCCCAGGTTACCACGATGATCTTGTCTTCGAGGTTTTTGCTTTCTGGGTCTGTTCTTGTTTGTCTCTCAAACCCATGCAACAGCCATGCTCGCCGTTCGCCAGCATGAAGCTCGAGATGTTGTCCCTTCGATTTCTGCTGTTCTCGACGGTGTGACATATGTCAACAAGGTATGAGCCTCACTCGTCTCTTTCCTGTTCTTATTTAATTTCATCTGTCCCCCACTTGGGTATCGCAGGATTCGGATTAATCCCATCCAACTTCAAGGAATCGACTGGCGGGGTTCATTTAAGGCGTCTAACGGGAAATTCACGAGTACTATCCTTGCGAGACCCGATAGAGGATTCAATATGTACGCTCCGTTATTTTTTTGTTCAGAGTATAACATAAAAGACACGCGATTTCCGCGCGGGCTATGTCTGTCATTTGTACTCTAAACATTTGAATCCGAGGTCAGATGCCTACTCCAAAGCAGAAGTTCAAGTCTTGACATGATCCACTGTCGGAAAAACCGAGAAAAACATAAATGTGCTAATATGGCGCTCATATGTATGTGTCAGGCCATCAGCTTTTCGGGTATTGTTCCAGCCATAAAACGT
>Ga0307517_10006179_pt1 | contig 17838 bp, 19 predicted proteins | sample 23_EM_MG_FD_194515 | JGI IMG/M metagenome (GOLD analysis project Ga0307517, IMG submission 194515) | Populus trichocarpa ectomycorrhiza microbial communities from riparian zone in the Pacific Northwest, United States - 23_EM | ecosystem: Host-associated > Plants > Roots > Unclassified | place... | reverse complement strand
TCAAACACAAGGGGATTGCTATTACACGCAAGTCGTAACCGATGTTAGTATGTTTAGTTCATCTACACAATTAGTTCATTGCATGGCCTTATTTAGTGCTGATTGTTTATTGAATTCTTTTGAAACAAACACCCTACTTTCTCTGTTAGTTTTTATTCTTTTATATCCTTAATATTAGAAAAATTATTTTACACAATGAGCTCATGCAGGCGTTTCATGAGACTGGATCATTTGGCGGATGTCGTGCACACTGGTCTTGAATATGTTCGTTGAGTTCCTTAGAAATGTCAACGCTTATTTTTATTCTTGTTAACTTCAATTATATAAAAATTGGGATTTAATTAAAAAATTTGAACATAGGGGGATTGTTATTACACGCAAGTCATAGCCGCTGTTATTATGTTTAGTGCATCTACACAATGAATTCTTGGCATAGCCTACTTTAATGTTTATTGTTTAGTGATTTCTTTGGAAACGTACACCCGACTTTCTCTGTTAGTTTTTATTCTTTCCCATCCTCAATGTTAGAAAAAGTATTTCACACACTGAGCTCATACGGGCGTTTCATGAGCCTGGATCATCCAGCGGAAGGCGCACGCATTGGTCTTGAATATGTTACATGAGTTCCTTGGAGATGTCTAAACTTATTTTTATTCTTTTTATCTTCAATTATATGAAAATTAGGATTTAATAAAAAAAAATTGAACGTAGAGGGATTGCTATTACACGCAAGTTGTAGCCAAAATTAGTGTTTAGTGCATCTATACAATGTGTTCATGGCAGGGCCTCATTTAGTGTTTATTGTTTAGTAATTTCTTTGGAAACATACACCCGACTTTCTCTGTTAGTTTTTATTCTTTTCTATCCTCAATGTTAGAAAAATTATTTTACACAATGAGCTCATGTAGGCATTTTATGAGCTTGGATCATTCAGTAGATGTCATGCGCGCTAGTCTTGAATATGTTCCCTGAGTTCCTTGGAAATGTCCACTCTTATTTTTATTCTTTTTATCTTCAATTATATGAAAATTAGGATTTATTAAAAAAATTCGAACATATGGGGATTTCTATTACACGCAAGTCGTAGACGATGTTAGTGTATTTAGTGCATCTACATAAGTAGTTCATGGTAGTCTACTTTAGTGTTTAGTGTTTTGTGATTTTTTTTTTTTGCAAACATACACCCTACTTTTTCTGTTAGTTTTTATTCTTTTCTATCCTTAATGTTAGAAAAATTATTTTACATAATGAGCTTATGCAGGCATTTCATGAGCCTGAATCATTTAGTGGATGTAGTGCGCACTGGTCTTGAATATGTTCCCCGAGTTCCTTTGGAAATGTCCACTCTTATTTTTATTCTTTTTATCTTTAATTATATGAAAATTAGGATTTTAAAAAAAATCAAACATAGAGGGATTGCTATTTCACGCAAGTCGTAGCCGATGTTAATGTGTTTAGTGCATCTACACAATGAGTTCATGGCAAGCCTCCTTTAATGTTTATTGTTTAGTGATTTCTTTGGAAACATCCACCCTACTTTGTTATTCTTTATTCTTTCTATCTTAAATTTTACAAAAAATATTTTACACAATGAGCTCATGTCAATCTCGACCAGTGGGCGTTTCATGAGCCTGGATCATCTAGTATATGTTAGGCGCCGGCTATTGAAAAATTAAAGTTGCAGAGGTGATAAAGCCCTCTATCACCACTACAGCTTCAATTTTTCAATAACTGGTATCTCCTAATTTCTCCCTTAACCAATAAATTTCATATATTATTCACCACTTTTCACAATGACTAAGGAACACAACAGTAACGCTAAGAGAGCATGATCAGTAATGATCACAAGAAATCTGGGACGATGAGCAAAGTAATTTCTTCTGTATCACTGTCTGTGCAGAGGTGTTATAGAGAGATTGGTGAGCTTTTGTTTTGTCTTGTGAATCATTCCTTCTAGATGTTATCGATTGTGTTTTTTCAATCTTTTCTCACAAGAAATCTGAGCTTTTGTTTTGTCATTGTTTCAATCTATGTTAAGGCGCGACAAAGTGGTGTCTTTTGTAATTTCAGTTCATTTGAATTCATATTATATTATTTTCAAATGGTAGAAGCTTCTTCTAGTTTTTCTACCATTTTTATTGGAAGATACAATTTGTTTTCACAATGGGGAGCTTGAAATAACCAATGAAAAATGCTTGATAAGAGGACATGTGGTAGTCCTACCTGAGAGATGTCCTAGGAGCATCTCATTGCAGACATTCTCGGAACAAAAGTAAGTTGCTGCTATTTTTCTTATATTGGCATGTTGTTTATGATGTGCAGTTTTGCTTATATTAATTTGATGAATTTGTTTTTATTGTCCAGTGGTGCAAAGCACATTGATTTCATCATTTTGAGAGAGGTCCCAATGAATGTAGTTGATCTCGACATGGATGTTGCCCCCCCTCCGGCTGCCGCCGCCCCAATGATGCTGCCTCCACCTCCCACGTTGCCTACTTCACCTCCGAGAACACCATGAAAAGGCCCACCAAGAAAACATTTGGGCAAGCATCCATCCTTAAATAACTTTTGAAATGGCAAAAAAAGAAAAGCAAGTTGAAAAGGAGTTATCCCTAAAAGTCTCTAAAACCATATCAATGGTAAGCGTTGTTAGAGAAATGAAGATAAAGGAAAAAAAGGAAGGAAGGAAAAACAAAAACTAAAAAGGATGAAGACATCATAAAAACTAAGCTACCACAACTGAATAAAGATCTTTAACTAGTGAAACTTTTGAAGAAAAACACATTGAATTTGATTGACAAAATTCAACAGGACAAGTACAAAACATGGTAGCAAAATATGAACTATTACTGTTTTAATTTTGAACTTGTACTCTCTTAATTTTGATCTGGTACTGTTTATAATATCTGACTGTTAATGTCTTAGTTTTGAACTGTTACTGCTAATAAAATCTAACTTTTAAACTATTACAGTCTTAATTTTGAACTGTTACTCTCTTAGTTTTAAACTATCATTGTCGACTTTTGAATTGTCTTATTGTTTCATTAACAATGTTGGGTTACAACAATTGTATATGGATGAGAGAAGAAATGTGGAAGAAATTTTTATCATTGGAAGACTTTTTCGACGTCCTAAATGAAAAATCTATTGCAAATAGTGTAAGTGTATCACTAATTAAACCTGTTTGTTACTTCAATGGAATATGCAAGGATAATTTACGTAAATCTGTGCAAGTCATCTATGTATTTTGTTGTCTCTTGTTAGAAGATAAAGAAAGAAAAGGGATATCAGCTCCAAGAAAGTAATCATACATGACAACATGATTTGGGTAAGTTATTAAAATTGTATAAAAATACAACTAACAAAGTATTACTCAAGCTAATATAAATTTTTATTCTTTCAGACACGAATAATTCATGAAGACACGAGGAGTCAAGTAGACCTACACCTGCAGTAATGTAACAACCCTGATTTTCTACATCATTTTTTCACGATATATTGGAAATTTTCAGTAATTTTATTTTTATACAAGTTCCATCGAAATTTCTACAAAAAATTCAGCAGAGTTTTCCCTATATTGGGAGGTCCCAAGTTATCGATAAAATTTTATTACATTTTCAATTTTATTTCACAACCCGATTCAATCATCTTGGATCTCAACCCAACTTATCATCATCAACATAACAAGTCTTATTCAATAACATTATACAATTTAAGTTCACAAAATAACAATGCATAATTCAATTGTCACATAATATCATCATATAAACTATATTTTGCATAATAACATCATATAATGTAATTCAAGTGAAGGATTTGATTTCAACTATAAAATGCATGGTTAAATAGGTATTTAGAATTACAAGCATTAGATTAAAGTCATACATTCAAATTTACAGGTTAATATTACATTTCAAATTTTAGGAGATAAGTCTCTTAATTTATAAATAATTACATGGTTGAAAGCAAAAGGTAACTAAACTAAGTTTACTCCTAACGCAACCTTGATGGATTTGAAAATAGAAATTAACATATACATATAAATATAAAACGATTGTAACAAATAATTATAGGTAATAATTTTCATGGAATTTCTTTTGATACATAAAATTAAGCATAAACCTCTTTTACAACATACATTTTTCATCTATTACCAATATCCATCTAATATTCTATTCCATTTGCTGAGAATAATTTCATCTTGAAAATCTCATCACAACTCGATGGTTTCAAATACCATCTCCTTATGAATCAATTCTCACTTGATACCAAGATTTTCCTCTCTTGGTATTATTAGCTTATCTCATTCCTTTGGGATAACTAATCAATACTTTTTATTTTATTTTTCAGAAGGTAATTGTCGATACTAATGAATCTCATTAGTATCATTAGTCTACCAATATCGGGTTAGACAAATCAATTTCATTCAAGTGCCGATATCAATACAACCGATTGATATCATTAACCATTCTTACCCCGAAATAGTTAATCAATTATTATTCACATTTGATTTACCATCAGAGTTGTTGATGTCAAAAACCATTGACATCATTAGCCCCCTTACCTAGAGTAGCTAATCACACCAGAAATGGTTGTCGATACCATGTGACTCATTGATATCATTAACTATTCCTGATCCAGAATAGTTGATCAACTTATCTTTTTCCTTTAACCAGGAGAAACCATGCCGATGTTAGAAATCTTTACAAACATCATAAGTCACCCAATTACTCGGGATCGACCAATCAATTTAAGGAATGTCAGCACTAATGGAACACCAATGATACCATTAGCTATCTAAACTCGGATATCTAATGAATGTCATCTGAAATGCTAGTACCAATGAAACCTCATTAATACCATTAGCTATCCAAACCCGGATAGCTAATCAATGTCATCTGAAATGCCGGTACCAATGGAACCCTATTGATTCCATTTGCTATCCAAACCTGGATAGCTAATGAATGTCTTCTCAACCTTCCATTCATACCGATCCCTTTTCATTTTTCTTATTAATATCATATATATTGTAACCACGGTTGCCAAGTATCATTCACATACAACCTTAGTTACTGATACTACGGTCACTAAACATCATTCACATAACCTTGGCCATCCTCATCACAATGCCAAGTATCAATTTATGTTGTTAGCCACCCTCATCACAATGCCAAGTATCAATTTATGCCGTTAGCCACCCTCATCATGGTGCTAAGTATCATCGTAATGTATTCTTAGCAACTGACACAATGGTGACTACCTATCTATCATTTCTACTCTAATCTCTAAGTCATTGTGTATACCCAATCCATACCGAGGTATGTAAGATAATCACGTATATTTCAAAGTTATCATGACTAATTCGATACCTATCAATATATGCAAGGTAATTGTACTTATTCTAATAATAACATAATTAATTTGATACATAACAATGCACACACGATACTCATGTTCGTTCAAATATTAATCTAACTAACATGATCTAATTTTTTACGCAAGATACACATGTTCATTTAAACATTATCCTAATTAATTTATCTATACTGTTGTACATAAAAGATACTCTTATTCATTCCAATAATATCATCACAAGTTTGATACATATTATTGTACGTAAGGTACTTATATTCATTCCAATTATATCATAACTAGTTGATACACATCAATATACGTAAGGTACTCATATTCATTCTAATATTTATCGAAGCAATAAAATAATAAATTCTAAAATTTATCAATAAGTTTACACAAATTAAAAAGACAAGGCACGATGCACCTACCTGTTTCCCTTCAACTATTGACGACCCTGCTTCAGACATCTCTTCTATTTGAGAATCAAGAGATACAATCAGTACCCTCTTATAATTTTATCACAATGTGCGTTCTCATACTATTACAATATCATTCACATGAATTCATCACCATATTTTCATTTCATTTTCCATTTATTTCATTCTTTTTAACCCAATTTAAACATACATTTTAGTAAGGTTAAAGTTTCTCCTAACTCAATCAGAACTATTACAATCCAAACGGTGAAGTTAACCATCATTATCTCATGCAACACATACCAACAAATAAGAGCATGTTAACGGATAGATCTTCCTAGATCGGAACAAAACTGAACTGAACTGAAAATTGACAATATATTGTTCACCAATAAATAACTACTTGTTGGATTTTCTAATCCCGATCTCCACCGTGCAAAACGTAGAGCTCATCAATATGACCAACATATCCAAAATTGAGTAGGATCCAATGGTGGACGGAGAAGGAAACCGCTAGCGACGTGATTGGCCCGCAGACAGGTTTTCCTTGAAATGTTGCGAGGGTTATATCTCTCACACTAAACCAGAGCCTTCAAATCCCAACAGTCCGATGTTAGAGGGTGGTGAGGAGCATAATATATCCAAACCCTAACTCAATTCAATGGTGAAATATAGAGATATGGCCGTTTGCGATTCTGCTCTCAAGGTACTCTCTCTCTCTCTCTTCATTTCATTCAGTCGTCCTAGGTATTTTCATCATAATTTTGTATTTATATAGAAAATATATCCATATTTACTACAACACCCTTATATCAAGTTTGGGTACCTTTTTCGTTCAACCAAATGCCTTTTCTCAGTCCGTTTTTAAAATACCATATGAAAAATCTCCCTCTCTAAAATTTCTTTTCTAATAATTCAATACTATTCCATTTTATTTTATTTTAACTAACCCATCTCATTTTTTGTTCTAAATTATCAATAAAATCAAATTGAAAATAAATATGATCAATCTCTTAATCTCCCATCAATGTCCAAGAATATATGTCAAGAATATATGCATTATAAACAAGAATACAATCAAGAAGGATAGAGAGTATAGATTTTCATGAATTCATTTACATGCAAACTTCAAAACTCAATTAATCATTGGGATTTAAATGAATCTATGTCATGTCAAAGTGATAGGTCCTCTCATTGATATACACTCCAACACTTACGTGTTTAGGGCTTATGTATTTAAATCTCTCAAATGCAATCAATGAATATGTTCTACCATAAGCTTGCTCTTCAATCTCATCTCCATTATTAAAATTTTACAAGCAATGCATGAATCAAAAGGTCTTACTTTTCAGTTGCAATGGGGCTAAGGTTAAGATGAGGTAAAAGAAAGGAAAACAAAAGGCTAAAACCAAAGGAAGTAAAGCATTCTAAAAAAAATTGATTTTTCAAACAAGATATCCCATCAAAGCACATAGATTTTCCATCTTTAAGCACCAATACTTAACTTCATTTGATTTTAAGCTCCATTAACATAAAATTTTAAGAACTAAAAGGACCACTTTTTTTTCTATTTTTTTCTTTTCTTTTTCTTTTTCTTTCACCTTTGGCAACTTTGCCCATCTTTTCATCAAGCATCACTTTTTTTTTCTTTTCACATAATTTCCAACCATAATCCATGAGATATCAACAAGTATATGCTCTACTAATCCTTAGCCAGGGGAAAAGGAAAACATATAAAAAGTTAAGGCTTACACATGGGTTAAGCAAATAAAAGATAAACAAGGTCAAAAGGGGCTCACTAATGATAATATGCTTTAGGTTAGCTTTTTGGCTCTAGTGGTTAAAATTCCTAATATCCTTTATCATCTTCATGCACACATGTAATGTGAATGTAATATCAATAAGATACAAAGCAAGTTCTAAAGATACATATCATTAAAAGAATGCACAATCAAAGAATATAATGTTAAAGGCTCAAAAGTTTACATTGGTATAACACTATAAAGTCAACATGACATATTTTCAAAGTCAATCCTTAAACCAATTAAACGTTAAAACTTGCATGCACACTCATTCATTCAATTTATATCTTCATCTATCTCAACTAATTCTCATACATAATACTCATATTCTCATAAACCAATGGGAGTTCAAAAAGATCAAACATGGATTTTTTTTTGTTTTTTTTACGCAATAAAAAAAACAAAATTCTCTCAATACCCCCACACTTTAAACACAACATTGTCCTCAATGTTGAAATAAAAGAAAAAGAATATAAGAGAAGGACAAAAATAAAGTAAAATGTGAAAAATATAAGATAAGGGAAAAAGAAAGCAAATCTGATTCTTTTTTTCTTTTTGTGCTGCGTTGCCTCCTAGTAAGCGCCTTTTTTTTTATTTCATTGGCTCAACATGTGGCATGCTCATTCTTCATAGATTGGTTCAGCTCACTCCACAGAAGTGGTGAGTTCTGTCGTTCAACCTTCATAGAAAGGTTTCAAGCGATGCCCATTGACTTTGAGCATTTTGTTTGTTTCTAAACTCATAATTTCAATTGCACTATAAGAAAAAACATTAGAAACAACAAAGGGTCCAATCCAACGAGAGCGCAACTTTCCAGGGAAATAGTTTCAAACGCGAATGATAAAGGAGGACTTTGTCTCCAACATGAAACTCTTTTCTCGTATCATTCGATCATGAAGACTCTTAGTCTTTTCTTTGTAAATCATTGCATTCTCATAAGCATCATTTTGTATATCTTCCAACTCTTGCAATTGCAACTTTCTCGCAATCCCAGCGGCATCATAATCCATGTTACATTGTTTAATGGCCCAAAAAGCTTTATGTTCAACCTCCACGGGTAGATGGGATGCTTTTTCATAAATCATCCTATAAGGTGACATTCCTATAGGTGATTTGTATGCAGTCCGATAAGCCCAAAGTGCATCACCAAGTCATAGACTCCAATTTCGTCGGTTAGGTTGCACTGTTTTCTCTTAAATGAACATAATTTCTCGATTTGAAATTTCAGTTTCACCATTCATTTGAGGATGGTAGGTTGTGGAAGTCTGATGAGTCACATGGTATTTGCGGAGTAATGCTTCCATTGAATGATTGCAAAAATGAGTGCCATGATCACTAATGATACCTTTAGGAATTCCAAACCTGTCTAATATGTGAGTCCTAACAAAATCTAAAACAAACTTAGCATCGTTAGTTCGTGCAACTTTTGCATTAATCCATTTGAACACATAATCAACAGCAAGAAGGATATAAAGATTACCAAAGAAGAAGAAAAGGGACCCATAAAATCAATACCTCGAACATAAAAAATTTCACTTACAAGAATATTCGTTAAAGACATTTAATTCTTATGAGTGATATTACCTGTTCTTTGGCATTTTTCACATGATTTGCAAAAGTGATATGCATCTTTAAAAATAGAAGGCCAACAAAGACCATTTTTAAGTACCTTGTGGGCCGTTCTTTTTTCTCCAAAATGCCCACCACAAAAATAAGAATGACAAAAATTAAGAATGGAATGAAATTCATCTTGTGGTACACATCTCCTAAATACTTGATCCACATAAAATTTCTACAGATAAAAAGTGTCCTAAAAATAATATTTAGCATCAGCTCGTAACTTGTCTTTTTGGGATGTAGACAAATCTGAAAGGAATTCTTTGGTGACTAAATAGTTCACCAAATCAGCATACCATGGTCTTGTAGAGGAATGTAACACATACAGCTGCTCATCGGGAAATGTCTCTGTTATTGTTTCGGTGGGTATATCCTCGGTCCTCAATCGGCTCAAGTGATCAGCCACATGGTTTTCGGCACCTTTTTTGTCTTTGATATCAAGATCAAATTCTTGTAAAAACAAGATCCACCTAATTAATCTTGGTTTGGACTCCTTTTTCTTCAAAATATACCTTAAAGTTGCATGGTCAGTATATACAACAACTTTTCTACCAAGTAAATATGACCTGAATTTTTCAAGAGCAAACACCACAGCAAAAGGTTCATTTTCAGTTGTATGGTAATTGCATTGCACTATGTCCAACATGCGGGGCGCATATGCGATCACAAGCAAATTCTTCCCAATTCTTTGCCCTAACATAACCCTTATCACAAAATCACTCGCATCGCACATTATTTCAAAAGGGTCATCCTAATTTGGTGGTTGGATGATAAGGGTAGATGTGGCACGCCTCTTAAGCTCATCATGAGCATTTTTACATGCTTGATCAAATACAAAATCCATTTTTTTTTTGTTAATAATTTGCACAAAGATGCCATAATCTTCAAGAAATTTTTGATAAAGCGTCGATAGAAACCTACATGGCCTAGAAAAGAGCAAACTTCCCTCACGCATGAAGGGTAAGGCAATGATGAAACGAGACATCTATTTTAACTTTATCAACCTCTAATCCACGCGAAGACACAATATACCCAATAACTATTCCTTGTTCTACCATAAAATAACACTTTTCATAGTTCAAGACAAGGTTAGTTTCAATGCATCTTTTCAAGACAATAATTTACACAAGGATGTCGTAATCTTCAAGAAATCTTTGATAAAGCGTCGATAGAAACCTGCATGGCCTAGAAAAGAGCGAACTTCCCTCACGCATGAAGGGTAAAGCAATGACGAAATGACATCTATTTTAGCTTTATCAACCTCTAATCCACGCGAAGACACAAGATGCCCAAGAACTATTCCTTATTCTACTATAAAATAACACTTTTCATAGTTCAAGACAAGGTTAGTTTCAATGCATCTTTTCAAGACCAAAGATAAATTTTCTAAACACTTATAAAAAGAATCACCATACACCGTGAAATCATCAATGAAAACCTCAATTATTCTTTCAACATAATTAGAAAAAATACTCATCATGCATCTTTGAAAAGTTGCAGGTGCATTACAAAGACCAAAAGGCATTTTCCTATATGCATATGTACCAAATGGACATGTAAATGTAGTTATTTCTTTATCTTTAGGATTAATAACAATCTAATTATATCCACTATATCCATCAAGAAAGCAATAAAAAGACTTACATGTCAGGCGTTTAAGCATTTGGTCCATGAATGATAATGGGAAATGATCTTTACGTGTAGAAAGATTAAACTTTCTATAATCAACACACATTTTTCATCTACTCGAGATGCGAGTCGGAATGAGTTCATCATTTTTGTTCTTTACCAACGTGATTCCGGTCTTTTTGGGCACCACATGGATTGGCGTCACCCATTTACTATCCGTGATGGAGTAAATGATTCCCGCATCTAATAATTTCAAAATCTCAGCTTTCACTACCTCCATCATAAACGGATTCAACCTCCTTTGCATTTCCCTCATTGGTTTCGCATTGTCCTCCAATAGTATGTGATGCATACACATCGAGGGACTAATGCTCTTGATGTCGGCTAAAGTCCATCCAATGGTTGTTTTGTGATCGCACAACAACTTCACAAGTTTTTACTCTTGGGCATTTGTCAAACCTTTTGCTATGATAACAGGAAATGTATTATTGTCGCCAATGAATACATACTTCAAATTATCGGACAAAGATTTCAATTCTAACTCGGGGGCCTGTAAAATAGATGGCAAAAGCTTTTTATGTGAAAGTACTAAATCAACAAAAACATTATCATAGGAACAATTTGCAAAGCTTGCAAAGCCAATGCTGATTCGTGCATATTTTGGGGAACATATATGTGCCTTTCCATCTCTTAAATCTCAGTAAAATCATAGCCATAGCTCAAAGTCACGCTTAATCCATCCTCGCAATCAAAATCAAAAACTTGTTGCACACACTTATCAACTTGGTCATAGCATGTGATAGAATAAACATTGCTATAAGGATATTTCATTGCATCATAAAAATTAAATTCAATCTTTTCATCTCCTACTTCCATGGACAAAGTATCCTTACCACAATCAATTTTTGTATTGGTAGTTTTCAAGAATGGTCTCCCAAACAATATATGAGTGTTGTTTGATGAATCACAAGAATCATGTTCCATATCAAGAATATAAAAGTCACATGGAATAACCAAACTATCAATCTTGACTAGGACATCTTCTATCACACCAAGTGGATAAACAAAACTACGATCTGCAAGTTGTATTACAATACTAGTTTTATTCAAAGACTCAAGAATAAAAAAATCATAAATATGCTTAGGCATAACATTAATAGATTCACCTAAATCACATAAGGCGCTTTTAAAACTAGCATTACCAATAATACATGGGATAGTAAACACACCTGGGTTTTTTTTGCTTCAAAGACGTATTCTTTTGAACAACAACAGATACAACTTCACCCATACTTACCATTTTGTGGCCTTTTAGCTTGTAGGCTCTCTTGGTGGTACACAATTCCTTCAAGAATTTGGCATACTTGGGAATTTGCTTGATAGCATCAGTTAAAGGAATGTTGAGTTCTACTTTCTTGAAAACCTCTAAAAACGTTTTGTCTTTATCCTCTTTCTTAGACTTAGAAGAACTCACAGGAAAGGGTGGAATTGTTTTAAAACTAGAATTCATTGAGTGAGGACTTACCTTTGGAGTGTTGGTCGTGGTTTCAATTTGTGAAGGAGGAGGATGTTTCTTCTTTATATTTAATTCGGTTTCTATCTCCTCTTCTTCCTCCATCTCAATTTGTTTCGACCTTTGCTTTTCAAGTTCTTTTCCACTTCGCAACATGATCGCACTAACATTCTCTTTTGGATTCAATGCTTGGGAGGGTAATTTTCCATTCATTTGTGTTTTCAATTTCTCTATACTAGAAGCTATTTGCCCCATTTGCTTCTCTAAGTTGTGAATACTTGACCTTGTTTCCTGTTGAAAAGACATGACATTTTGTTGCAATGTCATTGTATTAGAATCCAAAATTTTCATCATCTAACGAAGATCATCACTGGATGACGACCCCATAACATTGGAGTTTGTGAATGGAGGTGGCTGTTGTCTCGCTTGATAATTCTGTTGGGACTGAAATCTATGGGGATGGAACTGTCGGCCTTGATTACCTTGTTGAGGCGGGTTCCCATAGCTTAAGTTGGGATGATCTCTCCATCCGGGATTATACATGCTGGAAAAGGGATCATACTTATGCTGGGGTTGTCCATTGAATGCTCCATCAACTGCATTAGCTTGTTCAATGTAATCTTTTTGCATTGTTGGGCACATATCCGAAGCATGTCCTTGTAAGGAGCATATGCTACAAACTTTCACCTACTGTATATTTCCACAAGCCAAAAAACGCACAAGAGAAGTAAGATCATTAACTTTATTCTCAAGGTTAGAAATACTTACCTCATTTACTCGTTTGCCTGAGAAGTCTCCACATGTGCCAAATTGTTTCGAGTTGGTTGCCATATTTGAGATTAATTGGCGTGCTACCTCAGGTGTCTTATCTACCAATGCCCCTCTACTTGTCGCATCAATGATACTGCGGTCAGTAGGCATCGATCCTTCATAGAAATATTGAATGAGCAGTTAATCGGATATCTAATGATGAGGGCATTGAATGCATAGTTGCTCAAATCTTTCCCAATACTCGGAGAGTGTCTCCCCATGAGACTGTCAAATCCCATATATTTCTTTCCTTATGTTGGCAAATCGAGAGGCTGGGAAATACTTCTCAAGAAAAATCTTCTTCATGCCATTCCAAGTTCCAATGGAACCTGGGAGAATAGAGAAAAGTCATGCCTTTGATGTCCCTTTTAGAGAGAAAGGGAAAGCTTTCAACTTAACCAGTTCTTCATCAATTCCATTTGGTTTCATACCAACACAAACCATATGGAACTCCTTGAGATGAGTATGAGGATCTTCTCCTACAAGTCTATTGAATGTTGGTAGCAAATGTATAAAACCGGACTTGAGCTCGAAGTTGACATTGTTGTCGATGTTTATGCATAATGATTGATTTTTCATATTAGGAGTAGGAAGCTCCTTAAGTGTCTGTTGTCGTGTAATAACCATAGTGTTGACGCGAGCTTCCTTTCATAACCCATGTAAAGTGTTTTCTATTTCAAGATCTACCTGCACTTGACTCTGATTAGTAGAACGGGTTATAGGCATAAATCGTCAAGGAAACTCAAAAGAAACCAACCACATAAGAGATTGAAAACAATCTAAATTGAACAAAAATCCTACGCTAGAAAACTAAAAGTGCCTAAAAACCCTAGAAAACAGTGGAATTTGGCCTCGATAGGGTGGGGCTAGTAGCTATAAGCACTAGTCCTGTTCAGAACGTTGTTTCCCTTTAGAAAACAAAAAGCCGATACCTAATTCCACTAAAAAATTGGTTTTGAACAATAACTGTGCCATACTGTACAGTACTGCCGCAAGAAAAAATCTCTTTTTTTTTCTCAACAAAAGAAATAACAATCACAACAAATAAAAATCACAGCACAAGAAACAACTAAAATCATCTCCCCAACAACGACGCCAAAATTTGTTGCGATGTCATGAGCGCACAAATTAATTATCCTAACTTAAAACACAACACACAAGATAGTATAGAGCAAGCAAGGGGTCAATCCCACGAGGAAGGTTCAAATCAGATTTTTATGCTACATGATATGCAATTTGGGGGGTGGACGTTATCTACGCTAAAGCAAAAGAAAATAGAAATAAAATCAAAAAATTATCAAGAGAACAAACCTTAGTCGCAAGTAAACATCCACCTACAGAAATCAGAACTGGTCATAGAAACGAAACGTCAATTTATACTTTGAATATCTATCTTTTCTTATGTTGATTAGTTAACATATTCCTTTATATAACTAATCCTAACCATCAAATAATCACAGTGTCTGCACTAGTAATTTAATTTAATGGCAGCCTTAAGAACTAGATGAGTTGATTAATCTAGAAAACATGATTGTTCGCAGTCCATGTTTGCTTTGATCAATCGAATGCTCTCCCTAAAATTACTAATCTGGATCCGCCATAATTATTAATCTTAGTTGCTTCACAAGTTTATATACCACAACTCCGGTTTTGAAAGCAAACTTAGCAATAAATTATTCATAATAATAACTTAGAGTCCGCTCTAGCAATTAAAATAAGCAATCATAGGAAATAAGCATAGGAGAACAAACATATTCATTTATAATATAAACTGAAAAGAAAAGGTGGAATAAATCTCACAGTTCTTGAAATCCGAAGGTTTCTATATCCTTGCAACCAAGAAAAAGAGTTTAACCTTGCATATTTGTTGAACAACTAATCAAAAAGAAAGAAGAAAACATGATTTCAGGTTTGTGGAGGAGAAGGGGCATTTTTTTCTCATTTGGCTGGCTGCCCTCCTTCTCTTCTCTCATTCTTTTTATATCCTAGAAAACCCTAGTCTCTATTTTACAAAATAATCCTCTTAAGTAGATAGTTTACATTTAAGTACTTCAATAATTAGTTTATATGAAATCTCCGAGCTTTGACTTAGAGGAGCTAAATTACTAAAATAAAAACTTGAATGTTGGTTTGGATGCTTTGGGACATAATTTGCTGGCAGAATTCATTTGTCATCTTAGAAAAATCACATTTCCCTCATATGAGATCATTTTTGGCTAAACATTTGGTACGTGGATAGGTCTTTGAGTCAGAAATCCAACAAAATTGAGTTTGCATCTAATGAACTTCTGTAGCTCAAGATATTCAAGTTAGAATGACCAAAGGTCAACACTGGCAGATTGCGAGATTTGACTTTTAAGGCTGCGATTTCCATGCTCTTCATTATTTTATTTTCTTGCCTTAGATTTCCAAAAAGGTATGGATGTTAGCTTTTTAATGTCATTAGAATCACTTCATTTCGACCTCTAGAGCTCACATTCAGCACAAAAACATCAACTGAAGGTCAAATCTACCAATTACCTCCAATTTACTCTTTTTTGCATCTTTCATCGTGCATTCAAAACATAAAACAAAGAATATCAAGGCATTTTATATATATAACAAAGGCAAAACACTAGTTAATATAGGTGAAACTATCAAATAATATGGTTGCATCATTCTCTGAGTTCCTTAGAAATGTTCACGCTTATTTTTATTCTTGTTAACTTCAATTATATAAAAATTAGGATTTAATTAAAAAAATTTGAACAAAGGGGGATTGCTATTACACGCAAGTCGTATCCGCTGTTATTGTGTTTAGTGCATCTCCACAATGAATTCTTGGCATAGCCTACTTTAATGTTTATTGTTTAGTGATTTCTTTGGAAACGTACGCCCGACTTTCTCTGTTAGTTTTTATTATTTTCTATCCTCAATGTTAGAAAAAGTATTTCACACAATGAGCTCATGCGAGCGTTCAATAAGAGCCTGGATCATCCGGCGGAAGGCGGGCGCATTGGTCTTGAAAATGTTACATGAGTTCCTTGGAGATGTCCACACTTATTTTTATTCTTTTTATCTTCAATTATATGAAAGTTAGGATTTAATAAAAAAAAAAAATCAAACATAGAGGGATTGTTATTACATGCAAGTCGTAGCCAGTTAGTGTGTTTAGTGCATCTAGATAATAAGTTCATGGCAGGGCCTCCTTTAGTGTTTATTGTTTAGTAATTTATTTGGAAAAGTACACCTGACTTTCTCTGTTAGTTTTTATTCTTTTTCTATCCTCAATGTTAGAAAAATTATTTTACACAATGAGCTCATGTGGGCGTTTCATGAGCTTGGATCATTTGGTGGATGTCGTGCGCACTAGTCTTGAATATGTTCCCTGAGTTCCTTGGAAATGTCCACTCTTATTTTTATTCGTTTTATCTTCAATTATATGAAAATTAGGATTTAATAATAATAAAAAAAACTCGAACACAAGGGGATTTCTATTACACGCAAGTCGTAGCCGATGTTAGTGTGTTTAGTGCATCTACACAATTAGTTCATGGTAGTCTACTTTTGTGTTTATTGTTTTGTTAAATTTTTTTTTTTTTGCAAACATACAACCTACTTTCTCTTACTTTTTATTCTTTTCTATCCTCAATGTTAGAAAAATTATTTTATACAATGAGCTTACGCGGGCATTTCATGAGCCTGGATCATCCAGCGGATGTAGTGTGCACTGGTCTTGAATATGTTCCTTGAGTTCCTTGGAAATGTTCACTCTTATTTTTATTCTTTTTATCTTTAATTCTATGAAAATTAGGATTTTAAAAAAAAATCAAACATAGGGGGATTGTTATTTCACGCAAGTCGTAGCCGATGTTATTTCATCACAAGGCCTCCTTTAATGTTTATTGTTTAGTGATTTCTATGGAAACATTCACCCTACTTTCTTTGTTAGTCTTTATTCTTTCTATTTTAAATTTTACAAAAATTATTTTACACAATGAGCTCATGTTAGTTTTGACCAATGAGCGTTTAATGAGCTTGGATCATCCAGTATATGTCATGCGCACTGGTTTTTAATATGTTTCCTAAGTTTTTTGGAAATATTCACACTTATTTTTTATTCTTTTTACCTTTAATTTAGTCCATTTGTTGGTTCAGTGGATCGAAAACTTATGCATACTCTCGTGGCAACACCAATATATTAAGAGTTTGAGAATTCAAATGAAACCTTTGAAATTTGGCAAATTCATTTAAATGCTCGTTTTATACATTGTTGATAGCTAGTAAAACAGACCACGTTAAATTATGTGATGTCATGGTAACAATGTTTTTCAAAGTAATTTTTATATTAAAAATATATTTAAATATTTTTTTAAAAAAATAATTTTGACATTAATATATAAAAACAATTAAAAAATACTAAAAAAATTAATTTTAAAAAAACATTTTTTTAAAATATAAAATGAACACTCAATAGATTTAACCGAGATCATTTACAACTAAATTTTATTGGGAAGTTGAGGATAATAATCAAGATTATTTTTTAAAATATTTTTTGATTATAAAAATAGATTATAAATATATCAAAATGATATATATATATAATCAGATTTTTATTGAGGTTTTTAAAGCTTTAGAGTCCAAACACATTAGCTTCTGAAACTTTAAAGAAAATGAGAGGCACCCTGTCTCTGTGTCAGAGGAGTTCACAATTGCT
>Ga0307517_10006178_pt1 | contig 17839 bp, 7 predicted proteins | sample 23_EM_MG_FD_194515 | JGI IMG/M metagenome (GOLD analysis project Ga0307517, IMG submission 194515) | Populus trichocarpa ectomycorrhiza microbial communities from riparian zone in the Pacific Northwest, United States - 23_EM | ecosystem: Host-associated > Plants > Roots > Unclassified | place... | reverse complement strand
ATCTTTTTGTTTTTTTTTTAATGTTGTTAGAGACAGAGCATTTGAGTTGAAGGGTGAAGCTGTCTTGATGAGTTGGTGGTTCTTTCTAGTAGTTTTGCTTTTGCTATCTGATTTCGTGATTAGTTTTGATTGGGTAATGATTACAAGATTTTTACCTGGAGTTAAGAGTCGTGGAATTAATTAATCACTAATCTTAATTAAATTGTACTTAACTGGCTCATTTTTCAATCTATCATGTCTCTTTTCATTAATTATGTTTTGACCCTTTGAAATCGTGTGGTAAAAAGTCAATTTAGAATTGATTGGACGGTGGATTAACTTGTTATTTAATTAAAAAAATCATTTAAAAAAAAAACTCATAACATATCATTTTAATCTATTTCCTTATAAAAAAAATTATAGATATAAATTAATCCAAATTAATTCATAAGATCTATGACTATACCATACACCGAGTCATATAATAACTAAATTTCTTATGAAAAGTGGAAATATTTGTTATGATGTTTAAATAATATATATTGTGATACTAAAATAATTGGATATCGAAAGCAATTTCATCCTGAAGTGTGCATAAGATGTAGAAGTTTTTTTTTAAAAAAAATTGCAGAGATAAATTTAGGCGATAAGAAACACATTAGGAGAAAACTAATAACGATGGCTATAAAAACTGGTTTGATTCATGAATTAGTCTAAATTAATTGGGATTAATCTAAAATAATATTGTTTAAAATAAAAATTAAATCTCACTTGAATTTTACTAGATTAACTCATTGAGTTAACTAATTTTAATCAGATGAACTCTCAACACAGTTCGATATAAAATCTTAGTGGACAAGATCTTGGATTAAGAGATTGTTGGGTCTCAAGAAGAATCCACCACCACACATGAATTGATAAATTGAATTTCCAGCTTTTCTCTTGTATTCACGGGCAGCAATTAGTCTACCAGGCAAACAAAAAGAACAGGCTGGTTTTTTAGGCCCATGTAGGGATGTGCCATTTCAGTCTTTATTGCACCATACCATGTCAAACATCACTGCCATTTTCATTTCATTTTCAAGCATAAATTGAGCCACCTTGCTCACAGAGCCAGAGGGACGAGGAAATTACTCATGGACCGACTCTTGCCAGCAAAGTTCCGTCTTCTATCAACCAACCACGACACAATAATTTCAGACATTATCTATGACCATTGAAGTACTTAAACCAACCTTAGTTTCTACATGTAAGGACTTTGAATCTCCTTTTCACCTGGTACCTCACCTGACAAATATGGATAAGTTCCTTCATTGATGTAATAATACATACATAGAGACTAAGGAAAGCTTTGGATTTGTCAACACAGCAAGATAGACTCCGTAGTTCTACTGCTTGACAAGTTCAAAATTGCTGAGAAGAAACTGCGGGACAAATAAGAGATGACTGAGAACAGTCGAGTATTATTACAAGAGCCAATGAAATCCGCAACAAATCAAACTTCGTTTTTTCTTTTCTTTTTACATCAATGTGGTAATAATCACAGAGATTACATATCATTCCTATCATCTATAACAAGGTATGAAATACCTGCTTAAGCATCAACGGCAACGAAGCAGGTTGAAAAGGCTGTAGTAGTCTGGAAAACATTATTACTAACCTTCATCGCAAATAATCACTACTCAACAGCCCTTTGTCTCACAAGTTATTAAAGAAGAATCTCATTCTGACTGACTACTACACAGGCACAACATATGGTACACAACTATCGAGTCTTCAAGCATTCCAAATCTAAAAAACAAAAACGTACTGATCTCCCTTGTTTTATTCTTTTGCGTGTTTCCATAAAAAGAATGTTCTGTGTAAAGCGTCTAAATTCAGCCCGAGTATGGATTGTATGCTTGAACAGGCGGCATACCTGAGCCATAGGGGTGGACACTGCTTCCATAAGTGTTTCCAAAATGATTTGAAGGTTGCTGTTGTTGCTGGCCCATCATCATCATCATCATCATCTGCTGCTGCTGCTGCTGCTGCTGCAACATGAAAGCTTGCTGTTGGCTGGCCATTTGGGACATTTGCACTGAATGTGGTGCAGCAACTGTGTTGGATGCAAAGAAAGGATCATGTACGGCTGCTTGCATCATGGGATTAGCCACTGGGACTGGCTCCCAAGGATTGTAGCTCACAGGCTGATTGCTCCTTCTAATTGCATCATCATAGAGGCTGTCTAATGTAAGTTTATCGAGCCCTCCAGCCTTCGGTATCAGCACAAGTAATAAAAATCAGCATATAACCAGAAAACTACCACATATCATGCACATATGAACAATCCAGTTTATGGAAGTTGACAAATTGGTATTGTTTTAGTGAGACATCAACTGCATACAGGAAACAAATGGTAGAATTGTTACCAGTTTGCTAGCAGCAGCGGTACTTTCATTTGAACTAGGAGCCGTGACAAGCGCCAGCTCCCAGCCTGTAGTTCCATTTGCATGTGTTGGGACAGGGGAACTTTGTTGTTCAGCTGCAATAATAGAGAACAGTAAAACTTACTCTGATTCACTATTGCAAGCAAACTACTGCAAAGAGACTTGATCCAATAATTTCTACCACCATGATCTTCATTCTAAGTTTTAATGGTTTGAGGATTTGGTTAGAGGGTTTGCCTTCCATAATGTCAAATTTCAATGTGTCTCAGAACAGAAGCTATACATGTTGATTTAGCTTTTAAAATGAGTTCTGAAAACTTTTGAGCCATAATCCAACAGAAAGTAAGATTCGACCATCATAAAAAACTTACCAACTGGAACAATTGCAAGAGCCAGGGCATTCTTCTCATCTAGCTCTGAAGCAACTGGAACAGGATCATCCAACCCCTAGACAAAAAGAAAGGAAAAGGCAGCTCATAAGGGAACCGAAAAAATGTTCAGAATCTTCTCAGCAAGAAATGCTACATCCAAATTAAATGAAACAAACGTGATGAACTTACCAACAAATCAGGTGGTTGAGCAACAGGCTCTTCCACCTTCACTGGTTCAGGTGGAGGTGGTGATGATGGCCGTTCCTCCTTTACTTCTGGTTCCTTCTTGTACTCTATGGCTAAGATTTCCTTAGGGGAAGCAATTTTATTATCAACGAACTGCAAAGTTGAAGATTACATTGTCAATAATAATTATTGCTACATTGTCAATAATAATTATTGCTACATTGTCAATAATAATTATTGCAAGTCAAGACAAAAACATAGCATAAAACACTGATGAAAGATGTACAAGTATTAGATATTGCTAATTAGAAGGGAAAAATAAGAAATTTACAAACCATTACAGAGAGTGGAAACATTAAAAATCTAACACATTCACTTCAGAAACAAATGCATTATTTTTTTACGCCTGATTCATGTGAATATAGATTTGATAGAGTTTTATAGCATGCCTTGGCATGTGGGATTCTTCAGTAACATCGCATGCATGGCAAATTATAATAGTGTACCCATGGTGCACGGGCAAAAGTGGTAGATAATCCTTTAGGGAAATTCACTCCATTGTCAGTTAACCAATTGATAGCAATTTCTTTCCCACAGCAATAAGCTAATTCTCGACATAAATGATATATGGTGCCCTTTCACTGCTATGTTCTTCCCTCGAACACAAATCCATTACGCAGAGAGCATTTCTGTACCTGATCCCTCAGAGCTGTTGTCACCCTTGGAGCATCTCGCACATACTCTTCCATGGTTTGTAGGAATGATAAAGGAGGCTTCATTATCAAAAAGAAAAAAGAATTAATCAACATAGATAACAGAGAAAAATCCAGAAAAACATATGTTCCCGAAAGACACCACAAACATGAATGCAGACCTGCTCGATCTTTATAAACTTTTCTCCACGCCCAATATACATGCTTTTACATATCTCGTAAAATTCTGAAAGTCTCTCTGCCTGAAATACGCTGAAAGTTAAGAGTACACCTAGGGAATACATATATAACAGCTACCCTAAGAGATTGTTAAATTGTCATTTGCACAGCATTCAGATGATATTACCTGCTGACAAGCCCTTCTATAAATTTCCAGAGCCTTTGCAGCATCAGGGCGCTGCATCTCGAAGAACTGTCATCCGTAAATGGTATTGTGAGTACCTAATTTTCTGAATAGCCTAGCTTCTGATGTGAAGAACAAAAAATGATTGGACAAAAAAATATGGTCACTTACCTTGTCAACCAAATTGGCAGTAGCATCATTTATAGCTTGATAAACTCTAATGCTCTCGGAAGCAACCTATTATTGTGGATGACAAAAAGCACAATCTGGAACATATAAATACCCCCTGCATACCAAATCAGCTATACAAAGAATATGCATGATTTACAAAGTCCACTCACCAATTGGAGTGCCAACTGAATGACAAAGTTATTGGCTGCTGCCCCTTGTGGCTGCACAAAAAGGTACAAAATTGTTTGCCCATGTAAAAAAAAAACTCATGAATAACTGTATCCTAAATCGAGAAACCATTATATCTGTGCATTGAGTTGAGAAGATCACTTACCTGACAACCAAGAATGCGGAAAAGAAGCTGTTGCAAAGCTGGCAGTTGCTCCAGTATTTCAACTGTGTCCAGATCTTTGGTCCGCTGTATAAAAGCTTTATCAATGAATTTTTCTTGAGAACATCTAGCACAAATGTCAATGCTTAGGTTTTGTAAAACCAAAAAAAATTTATACCTAAATAAAAGAAAAAATCAAATTTATATATGTGATTGCTTAGATGTGCTAAAGTCCACATAATAGTATTTAGAGTAGTGAAATGGTTGAAATAATGAACTGTAACAAGGATTTCAATTAAAAAATCCTTAATAAATTGAGAGCCAAGATGGGTCACGGTAAAAAGATAAGTTCTCACAGGTCGATCCATCTCAACATCATACTTCAACACGCGAAAGCATTCCAACCTCTCCTCCAAAAATAAGGCATAGGTGCGAACCCAGGCAGAAAAATCCCATGCTGTTCAACACATGACAATAATCATCATAAACAAAGTTTTAACCAGAATAATCACTTCACCAAGAAGAAAATAGATACCATTTGGACTGGAATCATCTTTGAAATGGGCCATGTTAAGCATATGGCTTCGGCTTCTTCCATAATTAATGATCTCCTCGTGGAACGTCTGGTCCACTTCTCTCAAAGCCCGATGAATAACGATTAAAGTTTTCAATGCAACCTAAAAACTAGCAGCAAGTCAAACAAATTGCAGGAGAAAAAAATGGACAGATAAGAAATACACATATGCATGCATCAATAATATGGACATCAAATCACTCAAAGCATCAACTTTGGAAAGTACCATGGATGAGTTATCCATGAATCATGATAACTGCTTTCCATGAAATGAAACACGGGATTCATAAATATAGGAAAATGAACTACAGCCACCTTGACGTGACGTGCTTAACTTTCACTAGCGTAAACTTCATTTATATTTTTCTGTTTCAGATCTAAATGGCTGTAAAGGCAGGTACGGGAAATTTCAATCAATTCTGTCCATAAGTTTAACTTGCTTATGAAGAAACTTTCACTCATTTGTTCGAAGTGACAAATTATTTTTTGATGCTTCCTTCATTTTGAAAATGGTAAAGCAGAAGACTACAAAAACATGTTGCTGCAATATAAACTGTTTTATAAACATAAATGCACTGACCAACAAAGACCACAGAGATGTATATTATTCCGTCAGGTTGAAGTTCATATGTTCATCGGATTTTCTAAGGTATGAACTATAAAGCTACATGATACATCAAGTGTCTTTAGTCATGTCCTCAAAAGGTGATACATCCCAGAGGGTTAGTGTTGCTAAGCAGCATTTTATGCACTACTGTCACCTAATTGAATTCCAGTGCAAACAGAATTCCTGCAAAAATTTGAGTGCCTTGAAACAAAGAGGAAGCTAATATAGATTTGAGGGCTCCTGAAAGCCAAAACAAAAATTTTGTTTCCAACCAGGGCATGAAGATTTGCATATTTAGATTGACAGAATAGTAACATCACTTCAAGCCTCTGTATTCAGAGCTATCTAGTCACATAAGATTTCAAGTGATGCTGATGCACATACCGCCCAGTTATGTGTCCTTGATAAACGCCGTGCAAGAGCATGGATGCAATATGCAACATCAGCGCGAGGTCTAGTAGCTGAAACGGCAGCAAAAATAGCTGCATAGAGAAACAAATAGAGAGCACATAAGCTTCACATCCATCAAATAGAAGAGAAGGAGAGCCTTGGATCTACCTCTAATGTGTCTTTCCTTTGCTGGTCGTTCATAGTGATTTGTGGCCTTCACTATAGCAATATCCAATTCCTGAAAAACCAAACCATCCAACCAAAATGATCAATGCTTTAACACAAAACCCAACATCAAACAACCACAACAACAACTTCAACATTGTTTTAAACTAGTAAAATACCTTGTAATCACTATTGACTTTGGCCAATGAAACAGTGGTAGTATCCTTGAGGGCACCGAGTGCTCTCCTCAAACTGTTTTGGGTTCCACCTCCTGACATTCTCTCTCCCTCTCAATTACAGAATTCTACAAACAAACCCATCGAGTCAACTCTCTTCACACTAACTCTCTAATTCAATAAGCATTAATTTACATAAATGAATCTGATCTTAATTTCAGACCCTCAATTGACTTTCATAAGCTTACAATTACATGAATTTAGTTAGATCCAGATAGATAAAAGATAAAGCTTCCATCAGTGACAACATAATATCAGCAACATTAACTAATTATCAAAAAAAAAATCTAAATCACCACCACCATCAAAATCCCACATAATCAAAAACACAAAAGAGAAAGAAAGAAAGAACAAGAAATCATCACGAAAACTAAAAAGCTATGAAATTCACCAAATTCAATGACAAGAACCAAAAATAAATCAAGAAACCAAAGCCAAATGTACAAGAAAACAGTAAAAACAATATCTACTAACACCAACAACATCCATGCTTAGCTAAAGAAAAAAAGTAGACACCATTTCACTCATCATCACCCAAAGATCTAACCAAATCAAGAAAAAATCAAAGAAAAGAAAAGTTTACAAAATTCAAGAATACATACTATAACATCATCAAAATTCAAAACAACCCAAAGGGATTACAAGAACAAAAGAGCTCGTAACAATCCCCTACCTGAACCTGGATATCAGAGAGAGAGAGAGATGACGGGGCAAAGAAGAAGTGACAAGGATGAGGAAGAAAAGTCTTCCTATCTCCGTTTGACAGAGAACTATGAAAGTTTTTAGCTGTGATGGTGTATGTCCATACGAGTTCCTTGAGTTTTGTTGGGTCGTCGGCGTCTTGAATATTATTTTTATTTTTAATATTATAATTATATGCTATTTTTATACAATTATAAATAATACTGTCTCCATCTGTTCGTAGGGTAGTTTAGTTTCTGTATTAATCTCTCTCTGTCAGGAATACGGCTTTGTAAGAAGATGGACTACCACCGTGGCACTGTCTGTCCCCTCGCTAGAAATAGCCTCTGCCTGTGCAAATCAGGTGGTAAAAATCCTGCTTTTTTCTGTCTATTTTTAAGAATTTATTATTTTCTTGAAGATATAATGCATTTATTAATTACCAAGTGAGGATTTTGTGAATGATAAATTGTTTTATGAAGAAAAAAAAAAAGCGATTACAACGTTGAGATTTTTTTATATAAAAAAATATTGTATAATATTAAGAGATGGATTAAGTGGCATTAATTATCTGGGCTTTGCTAGATTCTAGCTCATTAATTTATGCATTGAATGAGTGGATTTATTGATAAAATTAATGTTAATTTTTTGGGGGAAAAGATTTTAGAAATAAATATTTTAGTAAAATTGATATTACTTAATAAATTTATAAAATCACATATGCAACTATTCAAGAGTCAGCGTTTGTGATAGAAATACATGTGCCTGATGGATTCGGTATATGAAAAAAGGTCTTTTCAATTTATTTGAGATTCGATGAATTTTAATATTCTTCCCTTTAGATTTTACAAAAAATCAAATATTTATTACACTTTTTTTTAAAAAAAAATATTTATCTACGGATTATATTTCTATCATATATATATTACATAATATATATATTACAACAAAATAGATTGGATTTTGGATTAATATTAATAATATACAAGTCTTCTTCATTATTTATTAAGTTAACTATTAAAAAAAATCATTCATTTAAATTATCTCAATTAAATATCTAGTTTGAATTAAATCATCATAGCTACTAATTACTAATTAGTAGCAACAAATGAATCCAAACATGACTTCAGATTAATTGTTCAAGTACTTTTTATTTAGAAATGTATTAAAAAAAATATTGATTTAAAACAAAAACACAAAATTTATTTAAAAAAAAATATTTTTAAAATATAAAAACAAATAAGCACATAATCATATTGACTATGGTGCAGGAAAATAACCAAAAATTGAGCTTTTAAATCTAGCAATAGTGATGCTAGCCTAAGCCAACACATGGGTCCTTAATTAAATAAGAAAAAAAAAAGAAAAAACAACTTCCTAGCAATCTATGTATATAAGAAGAGAAAGACAAGAGAGGTAATAGAAGTTGATTATTTCTTAAAATGCAAGCCATTAAAGTACTCTACCACAAGTTAAAACAATGTTGTATGTGTGAGAATTCAAACCTATAATATTGAATTATTGATGCTTGTATCTTAGCATGTAGCTTTAGGATTACTCCATGGTGAGAATTTCTTGTCCAAGAACTAGAACAGCAAGAAGTGAAAGGGAAAGTTGGGTAAAAAACAGGAGAGATTTATGATTATCATAGTGTTGGCCAGCTAAAGGTTAAAGGCATCATATTTGAATTTCCCCTAACATCTTCATGACACTACCATCTCAAATATAAGAATCATGATGCATGAGAGAACCAAAATAAGTTTTGTTTTCTCTAAATTAAATCTCATTTTTAGTTTGCTATTTTTTTATATTTTCAATTCTATTTGAATTTGGAATCTAAGCTTGCTTATTTTTTTTTCTTTGTTTCTATATCCACGAGATTATTTTGAGATTAATTTTTTTTTATTTAAGATTTAAATCCTAAATTAAATTAAATATGTGTTTGGTATTGCGGTGTTGTGTATTTTTCAAAAGTATTTTTCACTTGAAAATATGTTAAGATAATTTTTTTATATTTTATTTTATTTTTGATATTAGCATATTAAAATCATTTAAAAATATCAATTTAATATTTTTTTTAAATGAAATGCATTCTTAAATTGCATCAAAAAATAAAAGTCATCGCGCACTAAAACACTCAAGCCCTTGCGTGGAAAATTCATTTTACTAAACTTGATGAAGTTCTACTCTACCAAATTAAAAATAAATGAGTGATAAACAAATTGAAAAATAATTATTTTTATTCATAGGAGATATATTCTAATTAAAAAAAAATTTATTATATTCAAAAGCACATCAAATATCTCATAACAACTTGTATTATGCTATCTAAAGTGTGTATGAAATCATATTATATATGTCATGTCTAACATATAAAACACAAAGTAATAGGTAATACAGCTTGGACGAAGTGGTAGGTAAAGCTGTTAGAAAATCACCTTCGCAGTTGGTGCCACTAGGAACACAGCTGTATGAGCAGCCACCATTGCTACAGTGATTCTAAAATGTGGCTGCCACTCTAGCAGCAGAGGGAAGGTGAGTTTTCAATATTAAAAAATAATATAAATTTTATTTAAAAATTTAAATTTTAAAATTGAAATAATTGTTTAATATGGTATTATATTCTTGATGAACAAGCAGTCACGAGTTCGAATCTCATCACCCCTATTTATTTGATAAAAATTAAATATAATATAATATGAACTTATACAAATTTTAATTGCAAAGAATTTTTACCTAAAAAAATATATTAGAGAATGATATCTGAAATCTTAACTATACCTTTAAATTAAAAAAAAATAGAAATGAAAGTAAGAGGGAAAAAAAGGGTAAAAAAACATTAAAGAGTTTACACACAGAACAGATCTACCCATGATTTGAATTATTGACAGGGACATGACAGGACAGCTTTTGTCCAGTTAATTTCTGCTTTCACTTTTGGTGTCTGCGCCCACTTTCATGCTCGGTGGTCCATCCTAGTTGGCCTTCTTGTTTTACAGAACAAAAACTGATATAATATTCTTATAATAATTTGGGTTTTTTCTAAGATAAGATTTTATTTTATACATTTTCTTACAAGTTAATTTAAATTATTTTTTATTCAAATAAATTTGATAATGAATTTTATATATATATATATATATATATATATATTTCCAAAGAAATTCAAATTTCTTTTACAATCCGCATTTTAGATCATTTTTAAATTATTTAAGCAGATTCATGGAGACTGAGATTCTTAAAGCCATCCATTTATTTTTAAATTAATATATTCATGAAATATTTTTTTCTAACAATTTGATGTTAAGCCCGGATCCAAAACCATAGAATAAAAACAAATTCGTTTTACCTATCGAAGTAAAGATTCTAATAAAAAAATCTATCCAAGTAAAGAATTTATTTGAAAGTGACGTTGATAGCGGTCTCCACTTTCTGGCACACCTTAAATTACGCTGACAAAAATTGTAGCCGTTTGATCACTTTCCGGACGTCCAAGATTTGATTTTGGCAGGGCTGTCTGTTTGGTGCAAAGATTGAAGCATTCTAGAAAGGCTCAGGTCCCTCGAATGATCTTCAAAGCACACTCACTACTTCGGCCTGCTACATTCAAAATAATTTAATAAATCTTTCTAAACGCAAATTTTAAGATTCGAACTCGTAGAGGGAGATGATTGGCTTACAAGGCTATTACTAGATTTTATTTTACTAAAATGGGTTTGGTTGTCTTTTCGGCTGAAAAAGCTCAGCCCAATGTTGTAAACTTGGGGGGCCTCCCATGGTGCAATTAGCGATCTGTTTGCCAATACAAATAAAAGATTAGAGAACAGTCGACGATGCTACTTACTTCCTCTTTGGAGATAATGCTATAAAAATAATGGAGAAAATTGATAGGGACGAATGTTACAATTGCTATACCACCTCACTAAATTGCCTAGTGTTTCAAAATTGATGGTCCTAAAAACAAACCTTCAAGATCTCTTGACAACAACAGTGGCAAAACATGGGTGGTGGATGAACTCGAAAGAAACCTTGAGGGACGGGTCAAGAGCTCCGACTCGGGAAATCACATTTAGGGCAACACTATTGTGCTCTGCAACCTGCTCCAATATGCAAAGTTCAGCTAATCTGTCTGGGTCATTAAGAAAACTACTCTTGACCTCCTTTGCAATCTTCTGTGCATCCTTGAAGTAATTATACATAACCAAACTCTATAGATAGAAAGAGAAATCCGTTCAGGTTTGTATAAGAAAGGATTATGCAGGCAATAACTAGAACAATCATAGACTGCTTACGGAGAAGCGAGCATGGGAAGTGGATTCCTTGAATGAGGGGTATGAAATGAGATCAGGGATACAAGCTTTTTGTAGAAGTTCAAAATGCTGTATAAACCTCTGGAAAAAATAAATAAATTTGGTGAGAGAAGAAATAACATATCACTAAGCCATCTTATGGTAGCTTCTGTGCAAAAAATGATACACTTTTCTGTGATGGCTAAGCTAATTATTTTTTGCTCCTCCAAATGACCGAATAAAAAATAGTGCAAAGATCTAGATGGCATCATTTATATTGGCAACACAGCACTTTACCTCATGTTCAGAATTAAACGGGCTGGGAGATTGTAAGACCATCAGTTCATTCCTCAGAGCAGCGAGTAGCTAGACAGATAGAACAGGTACTTTAGATCCTTTGAGATGAAAATTGTGTGAAGTGAAAACATTTTATATGAAGAAATGGAAGCATATGATCTCAGATTCACTAGGGTTCAAACTACCTAGAAGCAAGGGCGTATGAAATGGAAAAGATGACCAATTCTATACAGTAACACCAAGTCTGGTAGTTCTCGAGAATGGATGCATAAACTCATGAACTATACCCCCCCCTGTTCGTTGTTCAATCACAAAGAATTACTATCTCTAATTATTCGAAAGAATTGACTTCAGGTTTACTAAGAGATTTTTTAATTGTCTGTGAATTGAATGAAGTTAATATTTTGCAATTTATTAATTCTTTATGGAATTCTAGCTTTTTGTGCAATGGACAAACAATATGAGACAGAGCAAGCATTAAGAATAAGGCACATGTACCAGTGCGAGCCCCTCAGCAAGACATATTTGGCATTGAAGAAACGAGATTGCTGGTGGGATCCGAGCTTCTCTTGCCAGATCTTTCGGAGAATCCTTTCTTTTCTTTCCCTTCTGTTTAGCTGATTGACAGATGAACATGAATAAAACAAGCTGGTGCTGTATGCTAGGTAGATTTACCAGAGCAGAAACAATTGCATGTGGAATATAAGAAATACTTTATTATCCTAGCACTAATAGTCTGCCCACACTTAAATTGGCCCAGTAGGCCATTTTTGTTCAATCAATGGTCTGAAAATGCTAGATGAGACTGCGAATAACCCATATGTCAAATTCCTGTTAAGCAACAGTTCATTTGCAGGCTCATCTAGTCAATTGTTATTTTGTTTTTCCCTTGTTAAGTGCAAAAATTCCTAGACTGAAACCTCTAGCTGGCAATCTAGCAGAGTTGTTTAGTGCAATTTTATGCCTCCAATTCAACATGATTCACAAACTCGTTTGCTCCCAAATCCTAACCTCTATCCTTGAAAACAAAACAAGTGAGAAGTAGAGGTACGCCTACCACTGCCATCACTCACTGTCATCTTCAGATGTGTTTTCTCTGCAAGCCTGATCAAGACAACATATAAATACCAATACACCATGCAATATTCGCTGGGAGAATAGAGCTCCAATTCGAAACCAAGAACGAGAAATCGATGGGCAATCCAATAAGTTTGCTCCTCCACCCAAATGAGGATGTGTTTTAATATTCCTGCTGATGCATTCTGCAAAACCAAATATATTTTAACTCTTCTATAAAATAAGCATCCCAGTTTATGACAATGGTGAACAGAAACTAAAATACATAACAGAACTGGTAGAATGTGGAGATAAAAGATTTGTGATACCCATTTATATCTAGTCCAATAACGGAAAAAACTAAAATCTAAATTCTCTTTTGCTCTCATTTGAATCAAATGGAAAAAGAATTAATCATGCGAGTGTCATCAAGTTTGGACAAATGAGGTCCCAGAACAAAGCTCCCTCCTCTCAACAGGCAATATCCATGCAAAACCTTGTAATGAAAATTATTGTAGATGACAACTTCGTTCATTTAATCAAGTTATAATAACCATGGTTAAACAATAAAAATATTTCTGCACTACCTTCGGACAGTGTCCAATTACAGTTGCATCTTCCTCGTAATATATTCAGAATCTCCAATACAACTTTATACATATTAGTTTTCTCACAATGGTTGCGTTAATTATCCATTCTATAAAACTTAATGTTCTATTCGCAATGGCAGAAGATGATTTTGGCCTTTCTGTTTTTATCTTTGAGAGAGAGAGAGAGAGAGACAACAGTAAAGTACCTCAGGCAATTCCATTTTCTAACAAGTATTTTAGAGGACCCAAATGGTGAATACACAAATACTGAACATATCCCTTGAGGCAATACACTTGGTTACATAGTCAACTGACAATTTAAATGACTATGTTTGTATGTATCTATTGGAATTATTTATATGATAAGAAGCTGATTTCCTTTTATACGCTAACCCTTTTTTGGGTACAACAATGAGTCAAATACTCAAGAGAGCAGCATACCTCGCCATTTGAAATGCTCGAGCCTTCTCCAAACTCCTTTCTGAATGCAAGCTCTAGCTGTTAACCAACAGATGTAGAGCATAAGAATAAACACCACCTGATCTCTGCCAAAATAACTCTGAAAGCAGATACTTTAACCATATGATCAATATTTGGTTTTGAAGAATTAATAAAAATCAACAAACTGCAAGACACTCATCAAGTTTAAATAGCCAGATACTTCAACAAAATAAGGTGGTTTTGACTGAAGGTTAGAGGCTGGAGAAGACCAGACAACACTGCAATAGCAAAACAAGCACTTAAAGCATTGTAACCAACTAACCATAAACATCAACTAGCCCAAAATGAAAAATAAGTAAACAAAATTCTAAACAGAAAATACTAACACAAGAGACATGCCACACTTTCATAATTTATGTAGACAGGCCGATTGTATGATAGTTTGTACAATTTTGATTAGGTTAAGCATCATTACTCATTTCCACAAAAATATTTAGGTTCAGGGCAAGTCAAACTCAATTATTATCTATTCAATAAATATACTAGAATGCATTGTGGTTAAAATAAACAACGCATTTGAAAGGAGCTTTGCTTAAGGGACAGAAACAAATAGCCCAAGAAAACAATACAGAAAGGAAGATCACAAACCTGTACATAGATAGCCCGCCAATCTTGTAAAATCTTTCCAAGTTTACGCCTCTGCCATGCAGCATTTGTGCAAAGAACCTTGAGCATGTTGATCACTATCTGCATAACATGTGATAATGCAAAAATATTAGATGATACTATGGCATTGACTGCCATCACTTTTCATGATATTTCAATTTATTTTGCCCACATCCTAAATAGGATACATGATAGTGGATGACTTTTCAAATTTACCTCTTAGCTATTATGATTAATAACATGCCATTTTCAAGGGTCATTTTTACAATGGAAAGGCAATTTCAAAAATATATAATGAGGAATGGAGATATAGTAATGAACAATGTTTCTTTAACTAGTGAAGAACATCATAAGGTGGCCACTTATGTGATTGAAGGAATATAATAACAGATAACAATTGTCTTCACCTGTCCTAACTGCACAACATATTCATTCTTCTGAATATCATGGCGCATAATGACCTCAGGCAACCGTGCAGCTCTAATAATCACAGCTAAGATAGGATACCGCCCATAGAGTTTTCCATCTTGAACCAACAGAAGCTGTAACAAGTTGTCAAGTTTCAGGGTCAGAATATAATGAAGGAATTACCAAAAGAATCTCGTACAAAGTGGGGAACAAGGTGAACTGACAAGATAAAATAGAATGGGAAGATGAAGTAGTACCGAAGATTAGAATGCCAAACACTAAGCATAACTCAAGGAACAAACAATACTGCATTCCCTAACAGACTCCAGAGATACAAAATGGTAACACATCTACATTAAGCAACAAAATGGCAACACATATATATTCCTCTTCTTTTTCTTTTTTTTTTCTTTCAGCTAAAATAAAAATAATCAGGGCTGTTAATACTCTGACAAAAAGTGAAGTGCATAATTCTCTAGAATATGATGAGAACCTGTGTCAATAAAAAAGGTTAAGGAATTCAAAAACAAGGAAGCAACCCAGTAACATCCATCTAATCATCTCAAAGATATTGTGGATGAAGTCCAAATAACCTGGAGATGCACTCTTGCAACCAAATCAGGTTGTGCTTTTTGAAATTGAGCCACAAAGCGCAAAAGAACATCCAAAGAAGGGTCCAACAGGTATGAGCATATGATATCTAGATGATGAAGAAGTTTTTCAAAATACTCGATGGCCTGGAAGAACAGAAAGACAAAGAATATCAACAAATAAAAAATGGAGAAACAAAACAATCCTAACCATAAAGTTCTAACCTTTTTCCAACTAAGAATTTTAATTGAACGTGGTGGAGTTGGGGCTGAAATTCTGCTGTTTAAATTAGCATCAAACCCAATAGCTTGACGGCCAGAAGCAGTTGTTCTATCTTCTGTACCATCTTCGCAAGTTCCATAGGCATTAGACATTAGGAATTCTGCAGAGTTAAGAATGCTTCCTAGCTCTGAAATGCAGGAAGCTATATGTTTTCTTGCCAATTCTAGACCTCTTCCTTGAGGTCGCCTCATGCAGGTTAAAACATGGCAAAAGTGCTGAAAGCAGAGGAAAAAATGGTAAGAATATGATGACCACAAAAAATAAGTGTGGTGCAAAGGACCATGTAAAAAAAGATGAACTTGACTCATGGGAAACAATATTTTCTGAAAGTGAGCAAAGGATAGAGAAGACATTAAGAAGAGGCATGCTTGGAAAACAAAGATATCAGGAACCAGAATTTGAGTTATTTGCATAATAGCCAGGAGAAATAAGAAAAAGTAGATAATTGGTGAGCAGAAAGGATGCGAATATCCAATTATAAATCATGTCACTAATTCCCCAATATTGAAGGAAAAGAAAACCCTAATACTGCAGAAAATATTGAACTCTTCCAAAAGTGACAGTCAAAATGACAACTTCATCATTTGTTTTTAACAGCTTGAGATTTTTTAACCAGAAATCAAAGTAAGTGTTTTAAATCCTTGACACCTTGATAAATTCTGATATTCAGCATCTCCAGAATCTTCTATCTAACCACAAGCCAAACAAGACTTTTAACTGAATTTGTGTATCTCAATTAGAAAAGAAATAAATCCAATCCAATGAACATTCATGCAATGCACAAAGATTCTGAAAGAAAAGAAAATTATGCATAGACAGGATCCATATCCACCATGACACTTATTTTAGAGCAAACACAGGATAAGACCTTACGAAAGCGTAAGCGGCATAACAATGCTTTGCAGTAGCCTTCTTCCAGATCAAAATTATTTTGTAGAGGCTCTATATCTGCATCAACAAAATCACCACATTAATTAAAAGAGATACGTTGATATTTCATGCCAAGCACTAAAAGGTCGTGATGGAAACATGAATGGTAATGAAACACAACCTTTTTTTTTCATGTAACAAGTGAACTTAAAATGAAAATCAATTAGCATCAGAGATTAGAAAGCATACACTTCTAAATCTTACTAAACTGAACAAGTTGGAGTTTGCAATTCATCTCTTAAAAACACTAATTCTGCAGGGAAAAATAATCATTTACCAGTAAATACAAGAAACAGTAGACTGCTAATGAGGATATGGAGTCCCATAAAGTAGCAATAAAAAAAACCCACTGTGGTGCAATTGGTGTGAAAGTCCCAAGTTTACATATAAAGTGATTAGACAAGTAAATGAGATCAAGATTTTCAAAATCTAATCTCAAAATAATTCAAAGGACATGCCCCCTCTATCCTAACTGCCTCCGTTCAAAGTGAATGTGTTATTAGAATAATACCCTCTAACGGTTTTCTTTTGGAGGGCAGAGCTTTGCAAGCTCGCAGCTGGCGAGAAATATTCTCTTCGACAGCATTTAACAACGACAAGCACTTTTCATCTCCTTCCACGTTCAGAGGAAGACCATAAGCCATTGTAAACAGATCCTCTTCCTGCCAAAGAACCAATTTGTAAATCATGCTTTTATAAAAATAAGAGCGAGAAACAATAATAATAAATAAATATCCAAGCATGCGACGTCTTTTTCCATTTCAATGAACACAAAGTTTAATATTAAGATAGCAATGATGTACAATAAAGAAGAAACAAAGGAATCATTGATTAATTATACAAAAATAAACAGAGTTAAAGGAGCTGTTAAAATACTTTACTTCATGTGTGCGTGCATCTGAGACAATTGAAGTCACTGCCTTGCACGTTGCACGGATGACTTTGCAATAAGAATCCAATAGGGCATGTGATAATGTCCTCTCTGGTCTCAGAAGGTAGGCGCATGAAAAAACAGTCTGTGCCAACGAGTGACCCTTGTGCCATGTTGCCTGCCATGAAAGACAATTGTTTAATAACATTATTTTATTAACGAAAAGCATTCCATTAGGATTT
>Ga0307517_10006177_pt1 | contig 17839 bp, 28 predicted proteins | sample 23_EM_MG_FD_194515 | JGI IMG/M metagenome (GOLD analysis project Ga0307517, IMG submission 194515) | Populus trichocarpa ectomycorrhiza microbial communities from riparian zone in the Pacific Northwest, United States - 23_EM | ecosystem: Host-associated > Plants > Roots > Unclassified | place... | reverse complement strand
TTTCTCGTCGTCATCACTGCACGCATTCCTCTTTCGTCCGCGTCGACATCGAATATACCCTACTGAGGCGATCCTACCTTCGTTGTCGTCCAAATTCAATTGCTGATTATTTCAAAACCTCTCATTATAAGTAATTCGCGGACCAGCAGCTACTGTGTGTTGTCCAATTTCCATTAGCGGCGTCCCTAAGGATGGCCTATCATTGTACTCATCCGATTCACCCATCCGCAGACATGATGACCAAGCTCTTGTTAACTGCGAGTCGCGACTGCCACTCTTTTTGAACAGGAATCGTTGGGAGAAGAGATGGGATGTGACCGGAGGGATGAGTTGGGGATGAGCAAGAGAGTTCCGCTTGCGAGGGTGGTCAGTTAGTCAGTCCTTTTCCTTTATCTATACTTACAGTTCCAGCAGCGATGATTCGTCTTTGAATCCCGGAAAGAGATACTTACCTCATTGGCGGCAGGGAACTGGACTCTAATCCCAGTATCGACATTGGCTCGTCTACTTCGGCTGGATGATTTATGCCTCACATCCTTTATCACCTTGCCCTTCCATACATCACGACCTAGACATTATTTTCAATCCCCGCCTCGAGGAGTAATCATAACAGCGCTCCAATGAGGGTATGCCCCTCATCAGTCCTTCCCCTCATCACCATTGTCTACCCTCCACCTCCAAAAATGGCGACACGTGGATCCCAGCAAGAGATTCCTCGTTAGCGGAAGGGAACTTATGAAACCCCTTCACCCGGATCCCCATTACCTGCTTCATGTGGGAACAAGACCGGCCTCTCTCATCCGAGCAGAACTGTACCAGTTAACTCGTACCGTTGGCTACCTCTATGCTCCATGCCACTTAATCCATGCCTCCCTACAACAACCACATACCCATCCGAACGCCGCCTACCTGCAATATTGTGAACTCCGTGAACGTTGATGACTTTATACGATCATTGACGTGGCTGAGAGTGATAGCTGGGCGGAGGAATGGGTTAAGACGGAGAGCGGCAGTGGGATGGTTCGTGGTCAGTCTTACTTCCACCGTCGCTGCACTATGCTCAAATATTTCCCATAATAGCAGTGGGCCGTACATTCCAGCGCTCGTTGACACGAATAAATTGGAACAACACCCCGAATTACCAGATCACGCTAACGCATATGTATGTTATCCTACTCAACGTATCCTCCTTTCTCTCCTATTCGGAGGGAATGGAATGACAAATACAGTGAACCTTCTAATACTCTTCCTATTTCGGAATCTTTCCTTTCGATCGCATGTCCTCCTGTGCTTACAACATCCTGGGATACCTCTAATATGCGACCGAATCATCGGAGGAGGGATGGTCCGGGGAAAAGAAGCTTCGACGGAGAGGAAGGTACATATCTGGCCAGTCTTTGCATGCGCCGTCGTAGTTGATACTCACACTTCCATCAGCAAGGACCAGCGGTGACATATTCTTTGTACCCTAAGAAAGAGAGGCTTCTTTACCCGATGGGAACCGGGCTGGAAATCGGACGACTTACTGGAACCACAATCGCTCTCCGAGACTCCGCCTCTCTCGTTATCCATGCCGCCATGCCAATATCAATAAGTATTAACGATGGGGAGCGCATCGGATAGAATCGGTTATCTTGTACGCGGCGACCTTTACGGCTGTGTTCGACGGCACCGCGAAGGGAGAGAATGGGGCAACGAGGAGTGGGTCAGCAAAGCTGTGTAAATGGCGAACAACGGATGTGATTGGACTTGGCTTGCGTGGTCAGTGGTTTCCTTCGTAACTTCACCCTATTTCCTCACTGACTCCGTGTCCTACGTATTCTAGACAAAGACATCGTCGTTAGTTGGTACGTAAGAACAAGGCCCATCATACCCCATCCCTTCACGACCAGGAGAGCCCCCGGCTGGTTATGTTGAATCGTACTTTTGGCGATCTTGGAACTCAGCGCTGCACTGGGGAGAAGCATTCTCGGTTCCATTGGTATGGAACCGCGACGATGACGAAGTCGATCAGGAGCATACAATATTTCATTCTTTTCAGATGGGTTCACCGAAACAATATATGGATCGTTTCTAATTCCAACAATCGCCAGCGATTTCCTTGTCGATCTATCCGCTCAACTTATCACATAGTTTTCAACCGAGAGTATATACGGTGAGCTCTGCTCTATTCCCATTCAAAATGTCAGTACGTTCTTAGTTTGGGATAATTGATACGACGCTCACCTAACTGAATCAACAGAGTCACGACTCACGACATTCCCACAGGGACAAGCAACCGACTGTCTGTGAAGCTGTTACGTGGGATAGGCTGGTAATGGTCGGTAAGTCAAGCGCTGTCGATCGATCTTGGTGGAATTACTTGCCATTTCTCGTAGCGAACGCGGGAAGTAGAAAACCCAGACGGCTGGTTACTGTCCGATTCTGAGTTCACGGTGATTTATGGCAACCCCGCTATCATCTTTGACCGCACCGCTTGGTCGTTCTTTTTCGCACAGGCCAGAACCTCCAGGTCGTCAGGTCGTCGAAGCGGATGTATACGAGGAACCGACAATTATTTCAGAGTTTGTATGAACGAGAACAGAAAAATACAGCATGTGTATTACACCGAGGGAGATGTCAATCGCGGCGAGGGGAGGAGAGGACGCCAGGAATGTATCCTTAGCAGTGGGGAGTACGTCGAGGATAAAAAGGTCGAGTGTGGCGGAATGTGAAAAAGCCTAGATAGCCGCGCTGTGGTTCTCGAAGTTCCTTGAGCTGATTTGTTGGGCGATGACGCATGTCACGCAGACGTGAACCGCGAGGGCGTGAGGCGCACTTTTATTGCTGGGGTCAAAAAAGGACAAGCATTTGACACGATGTGAGAACTCTCAAGGTATGCATAATCTACATGAATATGATTCTTGCGAACTGACTGAATTTTTTGTTTCGTCATAGACATTTGAACAAACAGGCAATCGGCCTTCTTACAAGGTACAACTTGGGAAGTTTATCAGGAAATGCCTCGAAAGGCATAAAACGCAAATGTACGTCAACGTTTCTCGCAAGTCCGTCCATTCAAGTGTCAATAATTGGGCTTATTCGAAACACGCCTTTCAGTTGTAGCCCACCATAACACTCTCATACGCGAAGATAGCAAGATATCCCTCAAACATGATTTCAAAGGTCGAACGAAGCCTTTGAAAAGGCAGTGAGTGTGGGTTTGTCATTGACTGGAACAGGGCCTGGCAAAAATCCCTTGCTGTTACCTGCGACGTTGGAAAGCAAGGACGCCTCACAGAATACGTATACCATGTAGCAGTAGAATATTTTCATCTTTTGAATTTCTATCAACTGTCGCGCTCGGCCAAAGCCATCGGGAAGCTCCGTATAATGGCAACGGGGCACGGTCGGTGCTTGCCATAGATCCTCGCAATGCCTGCGACTCCTGTCCCCAATCCCTGTCATTTTCGACATCCCCCTTTCATTTTGTTCCCATCAGTTAGAGGTGAACAGCGTGGACTGATCGAGAATCTTCGAGAATCGACATCGACGGCGCTGATCAATCCCGTCAAATTGTCGTCCGATGGTTGTCACCTTCTGACGTTTGAAGGGTTTCTTTGATGGAATCAATTGGAGGGATCGAACCTCCCCTCAGTTCCCCTCCTATCTAAATCCATCACTGATATGTCACTTCGCACAGATCATCAGCTTCCAAAGATGAAGCAAGCAATTCCGACAGGCATGTACATACTCAAACTGGTCAGCCAGAGACACTGCCCTTCTCCCCCCAACCCGTCCCGCATCAACGCTCTGCATCAGCAAGGTCATTCTCCTCTACAACCAACAGCCTCGCAACATCCAAGTGACAAAGACTCCCCCGATCTCTCTCTCAATGAAGATTCCTCGGGTTTTCAGGAAGGGGGCCTGGGATCTGATGGCGATGAGGTTGAACGAGCTGGCCATCAGCCAACCCTCCACTTACAAAAGGATTTCGCTTTCGGGTATTTTCCATTATGCCACGATCGCATATATACCTAACATTCTTAATTGTAGTCCATTTCCAAAATCGAGCCCACTTCCGACGGTCCGATCATACGCAAGTTGACAAAACGTAGGATATCCCTCGTGAGGCAGCTCAAGAGTTCGATTGCATCAAGGTCATCCCATTCGACACGGCTGGGAAGGAAGACGTATGAGTCGCACTTACAACTTTCCTCCATCTGGAACCTCTTCCTCGAGGAGAAGATCCGGTGCCAACTATAGAATCGTCGTGATGGGGACGCGTTTCGGATATGAAAAAATTGGTGGGTGAAATATTTATGGTTTGTTGTACTGGCTAACGTTTTTCAGATGAATCGCAGTATTTCCAACTGGATCCATCGTATTGGAGAGGGGGCGGTTAAGGCACTAGAGGAGGAATATGAATTTCGTGACCTTAGAACAAAAGAGGCACGCGCTCGTTTTGTTGCAGTGCAGCACGGCTACTTGGTGAGCAGAATCAGCTGCACAAGAGACACCCATTTTGCGCCCATTTCTCCGGCAGACCACAGATGATCGTCGTTGGTTTCCTGATCCCTTCCTGGAGAATAAACCCAATGAATTTCAGGTTTGTCGTACCGTCATTCCACATTCCATGTTCGCATTGGCTAATTTCTATCGCGACATAATGTAGGGCGTATTCCTTGGTCGTATGGTCCTGAGAATGCTTGCCGAACACTTCGCCTTGATCTCAGCGGCCAATGTCGATGATATTCATACCCTCTCTGAGAACCCCCGTGGTGCACTCGCATATGCTATTCAGGCCGTAAGTCTACTCCTGTTGGCCAACTTGGGACTCATGTACTACTTGTAGGTACATTGTGCGCTCTTGTTTTCCGTCACTGGCAAGTTCAAGAAACCGGGTGGGAGGGAAAGTCACTTCTTTTACGAACTAGGGTGATACTTCCACCGAGACCGTGGGAGCAGATGGGAAGCGGATTCGGAAAGTAACAAAACGGACCAGCGTCTTCAAGCCAACAATTGCGAGTCTCCCGGACAGGCATTGGGTCGCCATCGTCGAAGGAGCAAAGGAATACCTGGGAAGGAATACAGTGGTTGAGGGCCAACAAAAGGACGCTGTGGTCGTTGAGGAGTCGGACGCTGACGAGGATGAGGTACTTAAAGTTGATGCTATGATTGCCGATTGAAAAGTACATATACAACTGACATTAATATCCTGTGCCAGTAGGCTACAAATGCTTCGTGCTACGAAGGCTTTAATAATGACTTCGTGAGATACTTTTCGAAGTACACGATGTTCGCGTGTCTTTCGAAAGTCCGTTCAAGTTGTGTCTTATTGTCTTTCCAAAGACACTCAAACTTCAAAGACATCTGAAAGTGCACGTTTTACTGATGCTATGCCGTGAGGCACCATCAACTGTCAACGAAAAATGGAGCGGCAATTATACATACATACAAACGGCTGTATATCTGTCACCGCCTCCGATCCAGATATACATAGTTCCTCCATTTAGTAAATTGTCGCTTTCGTGATCGAGGTATAAGTAATGGGATTCAATTAGGCTCCTGGTTCTTCAACCCCCCACCTCGGGCCCCAACCTCAGCGCGCGCGGTACCCCACACCTCTCCACCCTTGCTTTCCCGGACCTAACCGTAACGACCTCCATTCGATCCTTACGGTTCATCGACATAATATTCCCTACATCGTTCTTAAAATTCCACACCCCGCCTTAGTACTCCCGCGCGTTTGCGGCCTAGCTAAATGGATAGGCCAGCTTCTCAACAGTGGAACATCGTCCACGTTGTCGTGAAGGCCTCGGTGCGAATTTCGTTTTGTTAATTGCTGCGCCACAAAATTTATGCCTTCATAGAGGAAGATGTTGGGGTTTATTCGGCGCCCCAAGGGAATCACCCTGGAGAGGCGCAAGAAAGCGATGCTAATTGGCATAAACTATGAAGGTGGAACAAAGGATATGCCGTTAGAGTTTCCTCGACGTGACATGAAGGAGGTGGCCCGACTTTTGAAAGGTGAAGTCTCAGTCAATGTCCGAGAGCCTACGGTGCTGATTGCCATCATATTTCACACTGTCAGAGTCCTTTGGGTTCAAGGATGAGGATATAACCATCCTTATCGACGAAGTGGGTGCGTGCGCCAGTGAGGCCCCAACACGGGAGAATATTGTGAGCCAATTTTTCTTGAGGTGGTTTATATTGTCTGCCTGGCCTGACCTATGGGTAGATGCGGAAAGTTGAAGCGTTCATCATTCCCGGACAGGACAATACGGACTACGTACTCTTTTGTAAGCCATTACGTGACTCTATACAGTTTCCGTGAAGCTCATTTTCCTGCAAAGACTCGGGGCATTCTGGTCAACACCCCGAACCAGACAGCAACGAATCTGTCGAGGAAGATGGATTCATGGAGTGTGAGTGCCCAACCTTTCTGTAGTAATGACAACCATAGATGATGGAACTCTCAGTCATTATTCCTGTGGATGAGAAAGACAACGAAGGAGAATATCTTCCGGAACGAGTGATTTATGATAAAGTACGCGCCCCCGAGCCGTTATCAAGGATGATCTCATGAAATAATCTCATCTATCTCACAGTACCTCCACGAAACCATTATCATGCCCCTCGAGCAAACGAAGGGTTGTCATCTTTTCGTACGTGACTTTCTTCCACGTTTGTGCGACGAGAACACTTCTCAAGTTGGCGCTGTGAAACCTATAGGCGGTCATGGATTCCTGCCACTCGGCAACATTGCTAAGTGAGTTTAGGCTTGGAAATTTCGCGAACCCCCTGACTGTGCCTCTTCCAGACCTCAGGCATCATCGCTGCAACGGAATTTGTGGGGCCATCAATAAAAGTAGGTGCAATGTATATACATAGATATGCTAATGATTCATTTCACCTTCTGCGTAGTCCGCCGTGCTGTCCGACATTGTAAGTTTCCGTCCACTCCTTGATGGTCGTAGTAACGTTGTTTAATTCAGACATCGTTGAAGATGTTTTGGTTCCCATTCACAACTTAGTTGTCCGGAAAAATGCCACCCGAACCAAGAGATGCAACGGAGTGTGCCCCCGTGTCCCAAATTTGTCCAGAAAATCGACTGTGGTATGATTCATGGCACAATTTTCGTCAAAAAAACTCACTGACTTTCGTGAATTAGATATGTGTTTCGGCATGTAAGGACTCTCAACAAGCCGTGGAGCATGAATCCGCTACACTCACATCGGTACGCTTAACTTCCATCCGAAACTTGCATAGCCACTGAGAAACCCATCACGCGTTCCAGGCCATCGTCAAGCTTCTTAAAGCAAACCCGAAAGCAAGCCTCAAGGATGTAATGTACGCTGCACGGTAAGTATTATATCCTCCAGCTCTCTTGTGACAAAATCTTGATTTCCACCCTTTTTCCTCCTTCGTTTAAGGGGGGTTGTCGACAGCGTGCGTGAAGCTGCAAAGGCAGAGAGGTGGCCCAGCATTGCCTTGTTCCTCGAGACGATCAAAGCGCTTTCAGAATGGGATCCCCAAGTTCGTATTTGTCTTTGACTCCGCTCTCGCCGATTGCCAATGTTAACGCGTTGAATATTCAGCTATCGAGCAACGATCCCTTGGTGAGCCCTCTTTCGTTTTTATAACTTGTTCCACCCATCCAGAAGTGTGCTTACTTGAACATGAAAGGATACCAACACCACGCTGATCTACTCAGATACACATACTCGGGGCGTGGATAGGCACGGCCGCCTGAGGCGTCTGACTCCCGTTTGGGAGCGCTTTCAACGCATCAACCTCGTCCAAACAGTAACGAGGTATATACCTGTGTACGTTTGTATGACCAAGCTTTCGTGCCTTTTCAGTCCTGACGGGTTGTGATATACAGTAGGGCTACGGCTTCATTCCATCGCATCGGCAATGAACAATAAACGACGGCACTACTCTCCTTTTCCCCTGGAATTACGGTCAATGTTTGGACAATTCTCATCGTCGCCGTGGAGGCCGAGAAGCGTGTTGAGTGCACCGAATACGGGTACATGGTGTAAATGCTTACCATCACTGCTTTTACTCGGGTCTCAGGTAACGGACAGCCCCGTTGGGGCGGTGTAGGTGGCGAGGCGAGGCATAACACGGGGGTGCCGAAGGATGGCAACACGCAGAGAAGGGAGACAGGCGATGCAAGGGTTGAACGTTGAACGTTGAGACCTATCCCCTTTATAGTGTACACATCCGTGCTCACTTGAAGCACTTTAATCCCTAAGGTCACTGGTTCCAATTGACCTTGTCAAGATAATTCAACTTCTTCCAAACCGGCGGGGTTCTTACGACCAAACACTTCCATAAGTAGGCTACAAACTCTCGTCATGCATTTTACCAAACTCCCTTTTTTTCGTATTTTAGAAATGACCTACTAGACACAACGTACATTGGACTGACTGTCTCCAACCACGTTGATAAGGGCTATGAAGCATCAAGTCATGAATTAAATGCTTAAGTACCGTAACTCTGACGGAATAATACAGTGTATTTTGATCACTCTCGCATTAATTGTGGTGGTTAACAAAGTAGCTTACTGTACAAGATAGAGATGTATTGATTCGAGCTCAGAGCGACGAGAGATCTACACAGCCCAAATCAATCCTCCGTTCAAAAGCCCTCGACTATACCCAAATATGCCCCACCCAAAAACTTTCTCAAAGCATCCTCAAACCTATATACATACCCCAAACTAAGATAAACCTGATCAAAAAGCCTCCAGGTTCATCCTACGGCCTTCCGGGATAATGCCACACCCACCAAAGCCCACCAACGAGGAAAATACACCACCCTCCCATAGCATGCAACCAGTAAGGAAGATGTTCATATGGTTCCGATCCAAGGGGCGGTCTGATAAGAGGGACTACAAAAAGGAAGATGTTCGCGCATCCGAAGATAAGCGCAGGAAAGAGGAGTGAACGCGAAGGCGGAAACACGGGAACGGAGTCATCTGCAGCCACCGTCTCTTGGTTCGGTACCATCCTCTGTGGTATTGTAGGAACTTTACGACGGAAGGCGAGATAAATTAATCCAAATGAGATTACACAGTTGATCACTGCGAATGGGTACAAGTTCTAAGTCCGAAAAAAGACAAAAAGTTAATGTGTAGAAAAGAGAATGGGTCGTGATTGTAATACCATATGGATAATAAAGTTGAAGGCATCGCCAGGTGGAACCGCGGAAATGACGATGATACACATCGCCCAATCTGTGGAATGTCAGTGAGTTGTTGTAACAGGAACGTTATGGACTTACGAAGACCAAGGCCAGCGAGTGGCGCCTTTGCGGGCCAGCTGGATGCCCAGAACGAGCTGAATGGTAGAATGCCTTCCTTTCCAAGCGCTTGATTCACGCGGCCTTGGGAGAACGACTTAAATATAATCAGGCATTGTTGCGACAAGAGCCATGGAAAAAGACATACGACCGAGAGAACGTTTCCCAGCGCCGAGAGCGCAATAAATCCATTCAAAGATTTCTCAACTTTGGGGCCCCAAACGTTCTTGAACAGCAAACTAGCTACGAGCCTTCCTGAACTTGTGATTTCTTCCTTACTCCCTGCAGCGTAATACGCAATATTGCAAAGTAGGTAGAAAGCAGCGATGACAATGATGGAGAGTGGACCCGCTATCCGGAGGGTTCGAGTGGGATTGTGGACTTCGGAAAGGGCATAATTGGCGTTGCTAAAGCCGTTGAAGCAGGATATGATCTGTAAAAATCTATATGTAGTTGGGCTAAACTGCCTGAAGAAATATAAACGTACATTGTATAGGCAAGTGCAGAGTGCGCTGCCTCCCGTCGTTGATCCGGCCCAAATCCGTTCCCAACTATCAAAATTTCCTGGACGTGGGACTCCTTCCTGAAGGTTTCCACTGAGAGCGACGAGTCCGGTCCCAACGACAACGAGGAGAATGCCGAGCTTCATGAATCCCAACACATTCTGTAGCCGAATTCCAGCGGGGATATGTAAACCGTGTAATAAGAGAACTCCGGTAAGGCAGACAAAGGCGACGAGACGGACAGGAGAAAATACGGCATGCGATGGGGAAGGAGTTGACCCAAAGGATGCGAGAGCGTATTCAGCAAAAACCAGAGAATTTGGTGCACCATATGCTAGGTCGATGAGTAAAGAAGTTAATTGAAGTTAAAAATGAGGCGTACCAAGAAATACTGCGTTTGCAGCGTATATAGATGTGATGAGTTGCTTGGGTTTGCGAAAAAGATGTTCAAGGTAGTTTTTCTCCCCGCCGTTGTGAGGTAAAGCCTAAATGAAAGATCAGATGAATCGCGTTATAGAGCAAGGCTCATCTTACGCCTCCCCAAATAATATAGACTTGCATCCCCGCCACCGCAATCACTGTGCCCAGTGTCCATAATAATCTTGTAAAGGTGTAAGCAGAGAATGGCACAATCTCGATCAGAGAGTGACTCACAACGAAAGACCTATGCTGCCGCTAAATTTCAAAATGGTGCTTGGGGTGGCAAATATACTAATTTACAATGGCCGCATTACGATCCATAAATTCTGTAAAAAAATTCGACGATTTCTTACCCTGTGCCGATAACCCTGTTGAAGATGATGAACACCACCGACACAACACCAATTTGGCGCTCTGGAATTGACTCCATTGGTTCATTAACAAAACTAGACTCTGTTACATTGTCCCCTGTGCCATAGTTTGACGATGGGGTCCGCAAATGTGGTTCGGTTTCAGAATCCTCGGAGTTGTCTTGTGGCATCACAGGTTTCGACATGCGGCAAGTAGCAGATTCGGTATTGCTCTGGAGAAAGTCCTTCGTATGATTCGTGGTGTCGTGGTGGTGACCGGTGAAGCTTGAGGTCCATGGGTACTCGACTCTCCGGGTCAAATGTCATTAGTAGCGGGCTATTGATTTGCGACATGTGTGGGAAGCCTCTGATCTTTCCTGACTTTGTCGAATGTTGGTCGAATGAGCCTTGCTGTTGGAAAGGATTCAAGTTAGCTATGCCTGTAAGGCGTCTGTGCGATCTATGCGAGCTTCCCTTCGATTGGTTGATTGATATTTCTTCAAGGAGGATAATGGCAAGGATCATATTATAGGAGGACGGTAACAGGCTCTAAAGCAAATAAACAAGGTTATGTAAAGCGATTATGTCATCTGATCATGCATCTTGCACTTCTCCGCATCCGAGTTCATGGCCTATGTAAGTACTTTAATTCTCGACAAGGACATCAAGGACGGAGTGGCCGATGTTCTAATCGCCAGATTGGCGCTCGCTGGTCGCATAAAAGTCCCGAAACCAACAACTCCATCAGCCCATTCGAGGTGACAGACAATCTTGAAGTGACAATCGTTTTCATAATGCACGGCCCTTTTCTTCTTTAAAGTAACGGATATCTGGTCACGCATACGATACAAGGAATTTAACTGGGCCTTTTCCGAAGCCAAGCGTCCTAGTACGCATTGCTAGACCCCTTGCCGTCGTCGTCGTCTCCGTCTTTTATTTACTGAGATTACTCGCCGACTCCGCCTACTTCGGAGGGGGCGCTACGGATGAAATTACCAATTCTGGACGGCTCGTCACCACGCATCTACGGACCTGGCGAAGAACAGACTCTACTTGCTTTTTTGTGCTTTCTGCGCTTGGGAACTTATTGAGAGCGGCCACAGTGTCTGGCCGTTCCATGTTCCGCTGGATTTTTTCGTTGCGTAGGTGCCATAGCCTCTTTCGAATCTCCCATAACGTTTGCCCTGCTGCTTCTATAAAGTGTATCCACTTGCATGTTTCCTTGGAGATGCCGACCTTGAAAGCCATCTTACAGAATAACAAAGACATCACCAAACGGGAACCAGTCCTCCTCTGTCCCACCGATTACTCAGTCCCCATCGTCCCTGCATTATCCATACTAGCATGGCAGGTTCATATCCCTCGACTGTTGATTGCTGTGGGCTTACTAACAGGGCATCATTCTCGTCCTTTTCAATTCTAGGTTCGTTGTACATCACAGGTTCTTTGTGTGCCTGAACCCAGAGCAAAACAATGGGTCGCTCAGTGGGAGAAGTGGGTTCGAGCATAAACGGAAATAGGTACGTATGCTTGAAATTATAATATTTTTCGAGAGCTAATTTGCGGCTGCAAGCGAACGGGTAAAAATATTAAGATGGTTAAGCAAGCGCTAACTCACAGCTGTGCATGGTATGGGCTGCGACGGGTATCCGTGCTCGGGCGAAATACGGACTCCACAGCGAGAACGGAAACTACGCGAAAAAAGCGTCCAGTCCTCTCCCTTCTCATATCAAACAAGTGAATGTGAACAATTTACAAGCCCTGAATCTAATTACAATTTAAGGTGGTTGCACATGTGCAGTAGCGGCCGAGTGGTTTAGGATCTTCGATTAAGCGCTGGGCGCTGTGACACCAATCGACATGGAATTAAAATAAGTTATTAACCAAATACCTGGGTTAATAAAAGTATAGAACAGAACATAGTATGTCGATACTCTGTTATCTCTGCCGTGCGAATCTCTATCTTGTACATGGTCATCAAAGGTGATTCAAAGTTGTCGATTAAACAAGATCTTGTTATACAACCGAAATCTGCTTTGATTCAAACTATTAGTTATAATTTATCTGTTGTTTTTCATTTTTATTACAATTCTCAACCCCAACCTCGCGTTAATACTTTTCAATGGTCTCCGCTTGGTCTCCGCAGCTGATCCATCCTAGGACATATTCTCCACCATACAGCCCTTCCACGACGAGTGTTGTCGAGCTGCTGCAAGCCAAGATACAAGGTTTTCGCCCACCAACGGCACGGGATTGAAGGATATCATGTCATCTGAATCATGCCCACTTCGAGCTCGTGGTGACCTGTTCATCAGCACCGGCACCAGGCCCACTGTTACTGCTACTGAGTTCTCCACTAGTGTGAATGTCCACTGTACTGCCTCTATCATTGTTGGTTCCTAGTACACCATCGCCGACGCCAAAGAATTTTTCACTGTATGGATGGTAACTTCGCGATCGCCACACATAGGGTGAAATCCACGAGCACGACATTCGTGCCATAGGAAGGCAGTAGGGAACGGACATCGCTTTGTTTCAGCGTTGAAATGCAGTAATTTTCCGTGGATAGGTTCGTAGTTTTTCTCTAGCGAATGGTTGATGACGACGAATTGGTTGGTCTCAAAGTTGTGAAGTCAGTGATACGCGTGGATTTACAAATTTGTGGGGAGGCGCCTCACCTCTGGAATCCACCGTATGTAAAACATATAGCGACCAAAGGCCGAATGGTGTGTCTTGCACAGAAGTATCCCACTACGGGATTCATGAGTGACGGTTTTGGCATAGGATGGAATGTAGTGCGACTTTTTCATAAGCTTCCACTATTAGCGCCTTTTTTTCTGAGTTCCAATGGCAAGTGGGAATATTTATGGGGCTTACGGTGTACCGTTCGGAAGAAGGTATGATGTGGCATTGATCGAGGCCTCCCAAGTCGGTACGCTCGCACACGATACAAGTCTCGTTGTCGCTCTCGTTTATTCCCATTCCAAAGGCATCAGTGTCGGAAGGTTGAGCGGTAATATTACATTCGCCCCAAAGGTTGGTGTAGATAACATCAGGAGTGGATAGGAGCGGCAAGGTGAGAGTTGGAGTAAAAGCCATGGAGGAGACCGGGTTCGAGTTCCCGTCGGAAAGGGGAAGTTTTAGCTGACTCGGAGGAGTGAATCGAATATCTGAGTGTACAATAAAATATCTGTGTGATCGGCCGCTTACTAGTGCTGACAGCTCAGTTCGAAAATACAGCGCTCAGGTACAACGTTCTCGGAACTTGATTTAGCTACGGCAGCCTAAGACGACGCTGGAAAGGCCGGGAGACTACCAATGAATCAATGAGAACCCCAGAGACCCCAGTCAGCCGGTTGGAAGTTGTATAGTAAGTATTCAGGAAGACGCGTCAAGTCAGGACGCGTCACGGCATTCGATCACGTTATGCGCTCAATCGCGTGATCCAGGTCACGACTAAGTTAACACGAAATTTCTTTTCCGCAACTTGAACTTGAACTTTATCCTTTTCTGCAGACGTTCCATATCGATATCCAACCAACCGCATTTATCATGTCCCTACCAAGCCAAAACATTAAGTTCCCACCACACCCGAAATTGCATGTGGCCTTCCCACATCAATGGCAGACGACGTGGACACTGGAAACCACGGCCGAGAATGGTTGCAATAGTGAGCCCCCGTCGACGCGTTTACATTCCCTCTCATTCGTTCCTTTTTAGTGCGGTGAGCTGAGCGTGAAGCTACGAAACGGTTCGATGAAAAAAAAAACGGTCTAGGTACTTCCCAGCTATTCACCGCCTCAGCCCATACCTCATCCCCGTTGCACAGGAGCAAGGCTGCCCAGTCGCGTCTTGTGGTCAGAGCGCATCGCACCCGACTGCTAGCACCGCAGATACTCAGTACTCAACAAACACAACGAACCCCCTCATTCTCTCTCCCACTCCCACTCCTTCCAAGCTCACTAGCCCGATTCCTGCATCCCTGCCAGTCACCCATCACCCATCCCCACTTTCAGCACTTGCATCCCTGGACGCGTATTCCAACCCGCGGTATGCCCCTCACATGCCCGCCATCCCCACAGTACAACGCGAACGAGAACGAGAACTCGACGAAGCACAGCTGCGGACCGACGCCGAGTAAATCGCCTACAAGGCCAAGCGAAGTGTAGTTGTCTGCTGAGAGGTGGAACCTCCCATCCACTAGTTCCAAGGCGCCTTTACATGGCTGTATTTTATCGTCAACAGAGACGTCCTTTCAACGCTCCAGTTCAATGCCAGTGATTCCGCCAATCAAATTTTTACTGCTCACGTTCAACTGCATCAGGAGTCGCTGAAACCTCTCAGGGTTACCTTCAACTCGCTCAACGCGGGTCCATTTTCTTTGAATACCTCGGAAGGTCTACATCGGCATCGACTTCAATACGCACATCCAGCTCATCGATCATCTCCGGTATAACCGTCCTCGTTGCTATGACGGGTGTGGTTGGTGCGAAGGTGAAATGTACGAGGTTGTGGCGGAGCTTGGACCGAGGGGCTCGGAGCCACCGACGTCTCCCACCAGTGACCATTGTCGCTCGTGAACTGGTTTCATTCAGGCTGAGTCGCGGTACCATTACGGCGCCGACGGCCGTGATTTCTTATACGTCGATGAAGCCGCATGTGACCATTCCTAGAAATTTCAGGTCGACCATCGGTGATTCTCTACAGGAACAAAAGGCGGTTAACGCACTCGTCACCGCGGAAAAATACGTTCTTCGGGGCTCCTAATGGTCCCTGGGTGCCTTCGGTAACAAGGCAGGTCAACTGCTTCGCTGTATGTATGTATCTATATCCTCTCGTGCAATTCGCATATCTTACTCATTGCGTATTGTCAGACAGTACACGAATACATCCTGCTTTACAACTTGGCTTGACGAATGAGGTCTTCAAGCGGATCTACATACGGTCTGTAACCGCGTCGAACTCTTTCGATGCGTATCACCCCTCCGGCGCATCCCTCTGGGCAAAGATAAAGGACTCTGGATTTGTTCGTGCCGTCGTCATTGGTGAATTGGGTCCTGGGTCTTTGGTTATGGTGCCTTCAGGGTGTATTATTTTTTTTTTTGGTTATCAGGTCGTGAATTCGAGTGCTGAATCGATCATCGATAGATTGGATAAATTGCTGGACCAAGAAAGTTTGGTTGGCTATGACTTCTACTAGAGCGTCCTGGAGGTACAGGAGCTCAATGATATATACATTCCTCTCGGGCCTTCGCTTCGTCCTGTCCATTGTCCTTGCCGCTGCCCCAATACTACTCTGTCGAAAATGGATTCCTAAACGACTCGTTTTCCCCAAGTCCATATATTTTAACCGTTTTTGAGGTACTACTTGGACATATCGAGTACGCCACGATGGACATCAGCCACAGATCGCTTATCACCGCTTTCAAGTTGTTTGTAACCAGACTTCTCCATTGGCAGAGGTCGGTGAGTCCTCCTTGTTTCGACTGTGTTTATTCCTCTTCCGCGGAACAGATGGGCTTCTGAAGCGAATACGCAAAATACGATGAAATCGTTTTCACTTCTCGTAAAGTCCCTATTCCAGTCATCGCTCGGGTCATCGATGTCAATGTGGGTTCGCTCTGAGTGAAGCCTCGAAGGCCGCTTCGGTGAGCCGTGTTATACGATAACCTTTCCCCCCCTTATTCGTCGGCTGGCTAATCTAATCCTTTCTGTCCCAAATTCTATGACTGCGCTATGGGACTCCAGCCTCGATTCTCCCCCAGAGATTGATCACGTATATCCTTATAACCCAACTCGGCCCTCTTTCAGCTGATCTCAATATCGCAGGCTTGTATGTCGAAGTCTGATGCGGCAGGATCCGACCAACTTCATGTCGACTCTCGAGATGTGAACACATTAAAAAGCTTATCCGAATTTCTTCGCCTCCAAGCACTTATACTTCTGAAATGGAGGACGTGGCATGCGATGGAGGGTAAGAGAATGGGTAAATTGAACGGATGGATGAAATTTGTCCTATTGAATTACATTTTTCTCATTATGATCGAACAGATGGCGGATTGTATTGAGTATAACGGGCGACGGCGTACGATATTTATTGAGGTCGTTCCATCGACGATCAGAATGTCGGCTGAGGGCGCTCCCGTTAACGTTATAGAGTGGTGGCACGGGTGAGAGCTGTAGCGTTTCGGGATGATAACAGTAGTACAAGGAGAAGAGAACTGGCGGGAGGGCCAGAGGAAGCGAGTCGTCGGTGAGTCGAAGTTGGCGGATGGTCTGACTGCTGCGAGTCCGCGCTCGGGCAGAGTACGGGCCCTTTGCATGCTGAAGATCAACTTCTCAGCGACTTGTAAGAGTATTGGGTTTACCCACCAACATCTGGACGGCTAAGGCTTGGCGTAATTCGTGAACTATCGGTGCAGAATCAGGAATTGTCGAAAACGACGCCTGAATTAAGACTGGCTGGATGATGGATTGTCGGCGTCCTCGGTGTTCGAAAAACCCCACCCAGTAATCCTGGGGCGGCGTGGAGTCCTGTCGCACCGCAAGCTTTAAATCTTCAAGCTCGCTCGTTCCGGTGCCATGCATGATGTTCCAGGGGGACGAAACATCTGACAATTCCATGTTCTTTGTGGCGAGGATATCGAGGCCGTCTCTGAGTCTGCGTTTTTGATCGGTCTGTTGAGGGAGATTGAGGTTAATGGCAAGGGATTCATGATGAGAGGTTGCTGGGCTTACGTTGAGCATGGTGGGAGGATCTTCCAATGACTGAAGCTGGTAAAGAGTTATGGGTGGAGTTTGTTCACGGTGCTACTAACGCGAACCCCCACATCGGCCGGACCCTCAGTGCGATCAAGTTTGGAATCACTCGCACTTCGCAATTAAGATGCCCGAGGAGCGAGGGCCGCCTCGTTGGCTGCATACAATAACGCCAGCCTCAGAACCAAGAAGCTGGCGCTTCTTCCTTAAATTAAACTTATAAATATCCACGTTAAATAGTCTTGTGTTGGGAAGTGATTTCCCAAAAAAATTTTAGTATGCTTTTCTTAGGAGATGTTCGACTTGAATTTGCAAACTCTTCAACAGAGAAGGCCTCCGAAAAAGATACGAAAGCTTCAAAAGTAACGGTAATGAGAGTATATTAGTGACAAAATATATCTTGTTTGATGTCTTGAAGGAAGAGACATACTTACACAACGCGCAAAGAATCAATAAGTTCCCGTTTTATCTCCGTTCGTTCCTGCGCACTGACAATGGTTGTTCGAGTCACGGTC
>Ga0307517_10006176_pt1 | contig 17840 bp, 10 predicted proteins | sample 23_EM_MG_FD_194515 | JGI IMG/M metagenome (GOLD analysis project Ga0307517, IMG submission 194515) | Populus trichocarpa ectomycorrhiza microbial communities from riparian zone in the Pacific Northwest, United States - 23_EM | ecosystem: Host-associated > Plants > Roots > Unclassified | place... | reverse complement strand
TATACAACCATTTGCTAGCTTTGTTGCGGCTTTCCTTTACAAGTGATCTGGAATATACTGGTTTAATACATGATTTCTCAACATCTGGCGAGACTACCAGTTCTTAGATTCGTCAAGATTGGTCTTTGTCAATTTTCACTCTACACCTCTAATTGTCCATATAACCGGGTGTCCAGAGTGTCCCAATTTTTGCCTTCCTTCAAGGCAACTGAAAAAAAAAATTCCACCACTTAGCAGTTCAGCACACATAATTGGGCAAATGTGTATGACATCTTCTTTTTCATCTCCATCGACCACCATGATGACCTTCAGATGCCTTCTTATTAGGCAATGTTTCTTTAATAATTCACCACCACCACTTTTGGTATCAAATCTCAATGATCGGACCGTACCATTGCATCCGGAATGATCAAATTAGCTGGAAGCAAGTCTGAAATCGTCCAAATCGCATTTCAGACGGCTAAGATTTGATCAAAACAATTATGGTCTGATGAGCGGCCCAGATTCAATCTCAGATCCGGTTGCACGTAGGATCAGCTTCACTGGATCCTGTCCCTCAGCTCGCGGCTCGGCTCCCGCTCGGATCGGCTCCACGCGGCTCGGCTCAACTCAGCTCGGCTCGCGACTGATGACGTGGCAGGTGGGTCCCAATTTCCTGACGTGTCAGCTGACTGGTTGCTGACATGGCACGCTGACTGTGCATGATGATGTCACATTTACATCAGGCTGATGTCATCCTGGCATGCCTACTGTGCATGCTGATGTCACTATTACGTCATGATGACGTCATCATTATCCGGGTCAGTTAAATGGGTCGGGTCAACTGGTATTCGGGTTGGGTCAGCCCATCCGGGCGAAGAAGACGCGTGTGACGCGTGTGGCGTGTCTGCGCGCGTGGGCCGCCACCTTGTCGGCGTGTGTGGGTGCGTGCGGCCACGTCCGACGTCCGATTTCGACGCCGTTTTCACCAGTGGCTTCGTCTCTTCCTCCTCTACAAAGTGGTATGGTCAAAACATAATTTTGACAACTTTCATTTTTGAGCAAAAATCAAACACCACTTTAAACCATATGCTCTGATACCAATTGTTGGGGATTCCGGCTCCCCCATACGCGGACCGGTGGTGAACTGATAGTTGCTCAAAGGAGGCTAAGCACACTGACACCATATTTTACGTGGTTCGGCAAAACCGCCTACGTCCACGGGAGAGTCCATATTATTAGAGATATATAGAGAAAGGATTACAACACACATGGAGGAGGAGGATCACTTCACTCAAACTCTACTCCCAGCTCTCTTGCTGCACTTGCAGCTGCTACAATAGCAGCAAGGCTGCTGCCATTGCAGCTCCACTTTCTCTCTTGTTCTCTACATTTCTCACCACTCTCATCTCAGTTTGCTCTACTCTCTTGCTGCCTATTTATAGGCAAGAATGGTGCCACCAGCTCCAGCTCTTCTTCAACAAAGGTGGCTGCCAACTCCAGCTCTTATTCAACAATGGTGGCTGCCAACCTTTGACATCTTGGATGGGTGCACATGGTTGGTGCAACTCCAGCTGCAGCTGCTGCAATTATCAATGGTTGTTGCACATTAATGGCAACCAACCCAACATATTGTACTTCTTAACTTGTTGGTATGAGTGCAAAGTGCAGGGGCGTGTGTTTGTGCTGGTAGGGGTATAAAGATCATCTAGCATGATATTTTCCGTTCTGAACTGAACTGTGCTGGAAATTTTGACTATAATGCACTTGTGATAAATCCTATATATATATCCATTACTTTCAAATGTGCATAGCATTATGTTGAATAATATCATTATTTCTCAGGGCATAGCCTGATATAGCTGCTCCTGGGGTGAGAATTTTGGCTGCTGCTTCGCCTCTTGATCCATTGCAGGATGGTGGACATGTCATGGATTCCGGAACATCTATATATGGCAGCTCCCCATGTTGCAGGCATAGTGGCTCTTCTCAAAGCAATGCACCCTGATTGGTCACCGGCAGCCATTAGATCTGCACTTGTCACAACTGGTATTAGTCTGTTATCCATTTCAATTTGATGCAATTTAAAGACCATACATGCAGGCTTCACTGACTGTATATCTTCAAAAATCTTGTTTCAGCGTGGAGGAATCATCCATCAGGTTTTCCTATATTTGCTGAGGGATCTCCTCAAAAGTTAGCCAATCCATTTGACTTTGGAGGAGGCATTGCAAATCCAAATGGTGCAGCAGACCCAGGTCTTGTATATGACATGGGTACTGCTGACTACATTAACTACCTTTGTGCCATGGACTATAACAGCACTGCTATATCTAGGCTCACAGGACAATCGACAGTATGCACCAGTGAAGAATCATCCATTTTGGACGTTAACCTGCCTTCCATAACCATACCAAACCTTAGAAATTCCATTACTCTCACCAGAATCATTACCAGCGTAGGAGCCTCCAATTCCATTTATAGAGCTGTGATTGACCCTACATCTGGCACCAGTGTATCAGTGAAACCTAATGTCTTAGTCTTCGATCGTAAAACTAAAAAGCTCACCTTCTCTGTTACAGTCACCACAGCCCACCAGGTGAACACAGGGTACTTTTTTGGGAGCATAACATGGACTGATGGAGTGCATTCTGTGAGAAGTCCCTTGTCTGTCAGAATAGAAATCTTACAACCTTATATTTCTGTAAACTAAGAAATACTTATTTCCAATGTGATTCATTATTCCATCTATACTGTATAAAGTAACAGTTTCTTCTTTCTGTTCATTCAAAGTTTCCTTTATTTTGTATTATGCCATGGTCTTCAGAGTAGCTAGGACTTCACGCACATCCTGCATCCCCACTGATGAATTCTATTGATTGTTTAATTTTCAGCAACACAATCCTTAACATAACATTCTATACGAGTATTATGAGCATCATAGCATAATATGACTGTCTGAAAGAATTAGAGCAATGTCATCTCTTCAAGCAGATAAATTCCAAAATCTAGATGCTAACTAATTCCCAACTCGAATTTCAGCAAACTTTCAGTAATGGCTCGATCCTGACTTCTGATATGCCTCAACAGAGTAGAAATGACCATATTCTGTTATTTATCAACAGGATATTCAGTCAAATGATCGACCAGGACCTTATGTTTTTAAAATGAGCGGACAGACGCACCATATGATGGGTTCTCTCCTGCCTCCTGATGGAGAATCTCCAAAATTTTCTCAGCTACACATCCATGATACAGCAAACACTTTTTCAAGATGAAATAGCATTTGCGTGTTTCACAATGATCAGGGATGTCGCTAAGAACTAGTTCGATTTTTCGTGTGAGGGATTGGTTTCTCGAAACACCATCCAAGACAAGTATACCTTGCCAAAAAAATTCTGCACGCTCTTGATCAAACAAAGATTTTTAGGGTTCGTCGCTGCTCTCCCTTAGATGTAACTGGAGCATGCGACTTCTTAGACACCAACGTTTTTGAGGATGAAATCTGTAGTGGCGCCAGTTGACGAAGGCTCCATCTCCTGAATATTGTTGATGTTTTCATGGATCGCATTGAACAGATCAATCCTGAAAGGAGAGCAAATCAGCCCCTCCAAGCTGATTCTGAGACGTCATTAAGTTCTTCTGAGTTTTGACTACATTAAACCAATCTTATTTTTTGCTTTGGACTTCACTAACACCTACCTCCTCTTTTTGGTGCAGGTGGGCAGAAATGTTTTTTAAATTTTTTTTATTTTTATTTTAAATTAATATGTTTTTGATTCATTTTATGTGTTAATGTTAAAAATAATTTTTAAAAAATAAAAAAATTTTATTTTAATACATTTTAAAATACAAAACACTTTAAAAAACACATATTACCACACTTCCACACCACTCCATATATTGCATGAACATGGCCTCTGCTAGGATTACAAAAATTAACTTCCAAGTACTAATTTTTATAAAGTTTTTTTTTATAAATATATCAAAATAATTTTTTTTATATTTTTTAAATTTTATTTTTATCATTAGCACATTAAAACAATAAAAAAATTAATTTAAAATAAAAAAAACTTTCAAAAAATTTCAAAAACACATTACATGGTAATATTAAATAGAACCTAAGTCATTTAATTATCTTTCCAGGCATTTTCTCAAAATATGTAATATCAACGTATATCAAGCAATGTGTACTCTGAAGGAATAAAATAGAATTTTAATAATAATAAAAAAAAGTTATCTAAGAGCTAAGTTAAAGATAATTCTATAGTATTTGTGGAATAATTGGTAATATTCTATTAGAAAAAATTTATGATATTTTATTAGATATTTACCGTGTTTATTTTGAATAAAAAAACAAATACAAAAAAAAAATTATAATCCATAAAAAATAATAAAAATATCTTCACCTTGAATTTTTTTCTCCTAATAATATTTATTTTTTTCTTTTAAGTAGGCTCAAAAATAATTAATTTGATATCTTAAGACTGCTTTTCTAACTCCTAAGTTCTAATTATTATTTTTTTCTCTAAAAAAGGGTGGGCTATTGGTCCGTACAATAGTTGGCATAACTAATCCCAATAATTAAAAGAAAAAACTAAAAATGAATGAGTGTTTTACTATGCATTTTAATGTTTTTGCCGTCAAGATTATCACCCAATGAAGTGAAGATTTGGAGGCAAAATAATCTTTTTATGAGATATAATTTACATTACCAAATTGAATAGAGATAAATCAATATTTTTATTTTTTATACAGTAAAATAATTTAATTAACCTTAAAAATAAAAAAATTATCATATATAAGATTTTTAGTTTTTTCACATTTTTTAGACCAACAATTAACTAAAGTACCTCTGGAAACAAAATTGACTAAAGAGGCTATCGAGAGCTCTTTTATCCTTTAATAATAGTTATTTTATTAAAATTAAGTGTATAGAGAGATAATTTGATATTTTAATAAATATATAAATGTTATTAAAAAAAGTTGTTAATGTGTACAGTGCACGCGTCACTCGAGTGGGATGAGCCTACCCACTTCAGGTGGTGCATACGATGTCGCCTATGGCCAAACATCGTCTTCCTAGGTAGCACTAGATTCTCCTCAACGACTCGTGTGAAGAACAGACCTTGGATTTGGCGCCGCCAGCCTTTTCTTTTTTTCTCTATCTTTCTTGATTCCTATGTCAAGCCTTCTAATTTTATTAAAACAACCATTCAATTTTATTTTCACTTAGATTTAATTTCTATTCTTTTGATTCCTATTTGGTTTCTTTGAAATAATTTTTAAAATTATAATTTTTTTTACTTCATCCTTTTTTAAAAAATTTCATCTATCATATTTGGTCCTCATTCTTTTTATTGCTATTTTTTGTTTTTTAATCCTTCTCTTGATTTATTTTAGTTTTCAATTTCATCCCTTATTATATTATTTTATTTAGTTTTTATACCAGATTTGATCATCATTCTTTTTATTGCTATTTTTATTGTTTTTTTAACCATTTCCTCATTAATTTTATTTTTTAATTTCATCCCTCATTACTTTATTTCATTTAATTTTTATGTCAAATTTAATCTTCATTATTTTGATTACTATTTGTTTTTTAAAAAATTTTGGATGATTGAGAATTTTATTTCATGATTTTTTATTACAAAGTAACATAGTCTCATGACCCGAGTTATAGATTTCAAAGATTAGCTCAATTTAACTTTGGTTCCTTTGTTAAGTTCTTTGTTTAATTTTTTTTTTCATTATTTAACATTAGGTTATTCGGCATTAATCTGCTTCAATATCATATCTCAGATAACAAATTACTCGAATTAACTCCAGTTAACACAGGGTTTTCTTACAGCTTTTTATTTATTTATTTATTTATTACAGTTTCATATTTTATTATTTAGCTTGCTTGAGAGTTGATTTCCATTATTTATTTATTTTTACAAGGTCCCGATCTCACAAGAGGGCGGCGACTTTTGTATGCTAACTAGAGTAATGTTTTTTTGTCTTTTTTAAAATTGATTTTTTATTTATTTTTTATCATTCAATGTTTTATTAGTTGGTAATTGAGCGTTGAATTTTTTTTTTATGAAATTATCTCATTCTCATTTATTTTTTATTTTTATCAAATAATATCATTGAAATATTTTAAAGATAGAGTGTATTTTTTTATAATATTGGCAACTATTTATTTTTTATGAGTTATTGTTTTTTATTATTGATAATGTTTTTATAATTATATTATAAAACTAACAAAATTTATTGAAATTGTTCAAATCAATAACTCAGGTTTTAAATTCTTCATCCTCTTTTAAAAGTGTTATTATTGTGTGAGCATTACTTTTTATGTAACGAAAAATTTGACCTGGTCGTGGCGTATCGAAAACCTCTCTAAAGTTAAGGAGTAATTATGGTGGGTTTGACGAATCCACAGACCTACCCCACCAGCCCGTCACTTGTGAAAGACGTTATCAAGGAATAACCTTATCAATTTGTTTTTATTAATAGATGTTTAAGTTTGTTTAGGAGGATGGTTATGATTGTTTTTTAAATTAATTTTTATTTAAAAATATATTAAAATAATATTTTTTTTATTTTTTAAAAATTATTTTTGATATTATCTCATCAAAATAATCTAAAAATATAAAAAAAATATTAATTTAAATAAAAAATAAAAAAATTATAATTTTTTTCAAAAATACTTTTAAAATGCAAAAACAGATAGAGTAACGTAGCTTCTAAACCTATTTTTAGAATTGCGTTCTGAACATAAATTAGTTAAGATTTATTTATTTTATTTAAAATTAATTTATTATAATTTTTAATAGTTGGTGTTAAAAATAATTTTAAAAATATTAAAAAATATTTTAATATTTTTTTAATAAAAATTACTTTAAAAAATAAAACAACCTAACTTTTAAAACTATTACATGTAGGAGGTACCAATGACCGTTTTTGTTTGACCACGCCTTAATTTGTTCCCTAAACAAGATACTGTTTCAAGAAAAAATCACTATGAGGCAAGTAGTTTGCCTTACGTCAGGCTCAGTCATAGTTGGAATCTCTATGATCTTGATAAAATTGAATTAGTAACATTAATTAATCCTTAAAACTTAGCTGGTTGTTAAGGAAATGTGTTTTTTTCTCATGATTTTTTTTTTATTTGAACATTGAAATTAATAAATATAAAGATTTATTAAATTCTTAAAAATATATTAAATCAATGTAAAAATATCTAAATTTGTTAGATTTATTTGATATTGATTTAAAGATAACTCCTTGATAAAAATAAATAAATTAGTGACGATATCTTAAAAAATCCAAGTAGCTTAGAAATAGAACTCTCGAGTTGGATAATTGATTAATCAATTACTTCTAACAATCTCATCCATTTTCCCTAACCAAGGTTGTTAATAGCTTATACTTGGTATTTAGTAAATTAATGTAGGTTTTGACTAATACCTGCAAAAGGTTCCTTTTGATGGAGGTAGGGACTCTCCGATGTTTAAATAAGTATCTTTTTAGAGAGAAAAAATACAATAATATTCTAGAGATAGATACTCTGAATATATATATAAAGTAGAGAATGGAGATTGTGAACCTTTTGTTCCGAAAGTCTTATGGTGTATTTATAACTCATGATTATGTGAAGTGGAGGGTCTGAAGTGTAATTTTACCTTGATAGCATTTAATAAGAGATAAATTTCTCTTACATCTATATTAATATTTGATGGAAATATAGTGGGTCTTTGAAGGACTTTTATGTACCAAAAAGGGGTAAGGAGATTAAGTTTCAAGATGTCAAATGTAGCTAAACTCATGGAGGCTGAGTTCTTACCCTAGGTTAGACTCAAAGGAGGTGAGTCATTCCCTTGGACACGTTCAAGGGAGGATTGTCATTATGTTGGGCGTCTCTAAGGGAGAAAGGTCATTCTCTTGAGTGTGCCAATAAAGGTTGTGGTGGGGCTTGACACATTGCCAAGTCCACGTACCTTGAACTTGGTTGATTGTCAAGTCCAAATACATTGGGTATGACATGTTTGTCAAACCCACATTATCTTAGACTTGGCTAATTACTATGTCCAGGTACCTTGAACATGGTTAATTGCCAAGTCCTAATATATTGGGTCTGACACGTTTGCCAGAAACTCACGTTACATTAGACTTAGCTAACCACCAAGTCCACGTACCTTGGATTTGCTGACTATCAAGTCTAGATACTTTGGGTCTAATATATTTGTCAAATCCACGTTATTTTGAACTTTGTTGATTGTCAAGTCCAGACACCTTGAGTTTGGTTGACTGCCAAGTCAATGTATCTTAAACTTGGCTTATTACCAAGTGTTCAGGAATCTTGATTCTTATATTTTGATTTAAGAAGATTTTTATTTATGAAAATCTTAATAAATAGTTAAGTAGCATTTCAACTATCATCAAATATTAATTAATTTGGAGAACATTTTTGTTTAGGATTCAGGACTTGTCCATTACAACACAAGAGAAATGAATTAAGAATATAGTTTGATGGGGCACCAGGTCGGTCCACAAGAAAGAGTAAGATGCCCATTGTCTTCCCAATTTTTTCTCAAGTCATCATCCATCCTGAAGACCTTTTCCAAGCATTATAGAATTCCTTATCAGAGACGCTTTCCTTAAAGCCATGCCTTCTAAAGGAAAAAGGAAAGTCTCACTCAACTGAAAAAAAATAATCGAAGGCTAAAGAGAAACATGGAGACTGTGGGCTGGGAATCTCACGTCCGGTCTTTAAAGTAAGGCAATACAATCATTGTGTCTACAGGGGCCTGCATCATTTTCTACAAAGCCTCTGGATAATTCTCAACGATTTTCATAATATGTTTGAAAAATCACATAAAAATTCAGAATAGATGACATTTTCTGTGACGTAAGTTTACAATTTTCCAAATGTTTTGACATCCACTACACCAACTACAAGCCGTGGCCTAATGCTGTGATCATTGGTCGTAAATGAGTGAACCAGAAGACATTAGATGTCACGACCAATGCCTTCTTGAGTGTCTTTGAAAGCATTGTAGAAGAACCTATAGTTCAAGAGTGTTTTTTGCTGCTGCCACTCGTTTAGAAGGGCTTCATCAATCAAATCAACCTGGCCATAGACAAAAAACCACAAATGTCCTTTAACTTCAACAGTAAATAAAATGCCTCTAGAATATCAGAAAGTTCATGTGATGAGACCAAACAAATTTCCAAGAAGGTGATAAATGAATGCATGATCATTGCCTGTTGTTTGAGAAGCCTATAAATATGCTTTGAAGTACTTTAAAGCAGCCTAACAAGCATTTATGCCCTACTGTAAATGTTGACTAAATAAAAAAAAGGCAGGAAAGGTGGGAAAAGGGATCAATTTTAGCAAAATCTTTCTTTATAAATTCATGGCCCACATGACATGCATACATGATTCTCAGTCTATCATGCTCTAAGCAATTCTCCTATTATCTTCCAACCCCGGAAGAGCCCACAATCACATTCACTTTCGTTTGCATTGATTAAGCATAAAGAGCAAAAAGTGTACCAAAAGAATGGTCTCCCCTTTACCTGTATTCCTACGAGCTCGAAATATAATTACAAGTGCAATAATGACCAGCTTGTAGACCTTGACAGAATATTAGCACACAAAATTTAAAAATTCTTACTCACAAACCATCACTTCTGTTTGCGTGATGGACCCTAAATCCAGTAAATGGAGAGGGTCAAGCAAAAATCAGTTCTTCATGATCTTAGCTATCATTTTACTTCAACACCAGCTTCATATTCCTGTAATACATGCTGAGACTGCAAAGAAAGTGAGTTTAAATATTTCAGGCAAAGTACAACTCTGTATGTATAAGTGGTTTATAAATGGAAATTTTTCCAGGTGCACATTGTGTATATGGGAGAGAAGAGGCATGAGGATCCAGCAACAACCAAAAAAACTCACTATGAAATGCTGTCGACATTGTTAGGCAGGTATGATTACACCAACATCCCTCATGAAAATAAAGGTTGATATGATTTGTAATTTTACATAAAACAGCTAAAAGTTTCCTCTGCTCTGTTGAAGTAAGGAAGCAGCACAGAGTTCAATTCTCTACAGCTATAGGCATGGCTTTTCTGGGTTCGCTGCAAGAATTACAGAGTCTCAGGCGGCAGAAATTGCAGGCACGATAATTTCTCAAAACTCTATTAGTCGGTTAAAATATTTCAATTCATTAAGAGATTGTTTACTTTAAATTGCAGAGTTTCCTGGTGTTGTTCAAGTAATTCCAAATGGGATTCACAAGCTTCACACGACTAGAAGTTGGGAATTCATTGGTCTCAAACATCATTCTCCACAAAATCTGTTAACACAAAGCAACATGGGCCAAGGAACTATCATTGGTGTTATTGATTCAGGTTTTTTTTCTTTCTTTCTTCGGTAGCTGACATCAATTCTTTCACAGGGTCATTGAAAATTGGGTTGGTATGTAATTCTGCAGGAGTGTGGCCAGAATCCAAAAGTTTTCATGATGAAGGCATGGGGCCAGTGCCATCTCGTTGGAAAGGAATATGTCAGCAGGGTGAGCACTTCAAGCCATACAATTGCAACAGAAAGATCATTGGGGCACGCTGGTTCGTAAAAGGATTTCAGGATCAAATACATTTCAACACAACTGAAAGCAGGGAATTCATGTCGCCGCGGGATGGAGATGGCCATGGCACTCATACAGCTTCTACAGCAGCTGGTAATTTCGTTGCAAAAGCAAGCTATAAAGGACTAGCTACAGGTTTAGCAAGAGGAGGAGCACCTCTTGCTCACTTAGCCATTTATAAGGTTTGTTGGAACATTGAAGATGGAGGATGCACCGACGCAGATATTCTGAAAGCATTTGACAAAGCCATACATGATGGAGTAGATATCCTATCTGTGTCTATTGGCAATGACATTCCTTTGTTCTCTTATGCCGATATGCGTAATTCAATTGCAATTGGCTCCTTTCATGCAACTTCAAAGGGAATCACAGTAGTCTGTTCAGCAGGAAATGATGGCCCTATCTCGCAGACAGTTGCGAATACAGCACCTTGGCTCACCACTGTTGCAGCCTCTACAATTGACAGGGCCTTTCCAACAGCTATTATACTTGGAAACAACAAAACCCTCAGGGTAAGGTTATAATGTTGAAACAAATCAGACTAATATAGACCGTGCTAAGTTTCTTTTTGGCTTGTTGAATTCAGGGTCAATCTATTACTATAGGTAAGCATACTCACAGATTTGCGGGCCTTACATACTCTGAACGCATAGCTTTGGATCCAATGGTTTCGAGGTAAGATCACTCCTTTTTCTGTTCTTTGAAGAGCTATTATTTTCTTCGTACATCCTGTGAGCTTTAACATTCCATATCTTCAGCCAGGATTGTCAGCCTGGAAGTCTAAATCCAACATTAGCGGCAGGAAAAATCATACTTTGTCTCTCAAAATCAGATACACAGGATATGTTTTCTGCTTCAGGATCTGTGTTTCAAGCAGGAGGCGTTGGACTCATATATGCGCAATTTCACACTGATGGGATTGAGTTATGCGAGTGGATTCCATGCGTCAAAGTAGATTATGAAGTAGGGACACAGATACTTTCCTACATTAGACAAGCTAGGTAAGGACTGTGAAGAGGTCGAGGGGCGCGCGCACACACACACACACACACGAAGCTTGGTTATACGAAAATATATGACGTTCCTTTAACATCGTATGAAGGTCTCCAACTGCAAAGCTGAGTTTTCCAAAGACTGTTGTTGGCAAAAGGGTATCTCCTCGACTTGCTTCATTCTCCTCCAGAGGACCAAGTTCAATTACTCCAGAAGTTCTAAAGGTATATAAAATAAACTAAATTCGTATCCAATAAAAAATAGTCCTGAAACAGAATTACTAATAGCCAAATATATGAAATCTTGAAAATAGGCAATGTTTAGTGTTCGCTTGTCATTTCAATGTGTATAATGTCATCATTAATGTCTGATTCATGATGGTAGCCTGACATAGCCGCACCGGGTGTGGACATCTTAGCTGCATATACACCAGCCAACAAAGACCAAGGTGACTCGTATGAATTCCTATCAGGAACTTCAATGGCTTGTCCCCATGTATCAGGAATTGTAGCTCTCATTAAATCCTTACATCCAAATTGGTCTCCTGCAGCCATAAGATCAGCTCTTGTCACAACTGGTCAGTCAAATTCAAACCTCAATTATTTAATGCATTTTACAGGTTAATAGCAAAAGTCTGACGAAATGAAACAAACTGCAGCTTCCCAAACTGGAACAGATGGAATGAAAATCTTTGAGGAGGGCTCAACAAGAAAGGAAGCAGACCCATTTGACATGGGTGGGGGACATGTCAATCCTGAAAAAGCAGCGTATCCAGGCCTTGTTTATGACACCACCACAGAGGAATATATTCAATACCTTTGCTCCATAGGCTACAGTAGTTCATCCATTACCAGGTTAACCAATACCAAAATCAATTGCGTGAAAAAGACCAATACTAGACTTAACCTCAATCTCCCTTCAATCACCATTCCAAACCTGAAAAAAAAAGTAACAGTGACAAGAAAAGTGACAAATGTGGGAAATGTTAATTCAGTGTACAAAGCTATAGTTCAGGCTCCAATTGGCATAAGCATGGCAGTAGAGCCTAAAACTTTAAGTTTCAACAGGATCAACAAAATTCTGTCCTTCAGAGTTACCTTCTTGTCGAGTCAGAAAGTTCAGGGGGAATATAGATTTGGGAGCCTAACATGGACTGATGGTGAGCATTTTGTTAGGAGTCCAATATCTGTACGTGATATGGAGATATTAGATTATTGATCCGTGCTACGCTATGAGTCGGGTTAAATTTTGTTTAAATAAAAAAAAATCCAAATGTTGCCAATGTTTTAATTTTTTTATATTGCAAAAGAAATATTAAATTATGTAAGGATTAATCCGATATGACTCAGTTGACTTTGCATGTTCAAAACATCCATAATAAACTGTAAAACCATAGTTTGACTAATAAATTTTTTTAACATGACATCTTTTTTTTTTAAGATAACAATATATTGGATTGATTTGGATCAACCCAAGTTAACATGTCAAATTCACGACCCAGGTTATGAGACTATGATAACCCTATAAAAAATAAACCAAAACAAATTATGAAGCATAATTTTCAATCAATCAATTTTGAAGGATAAAATTGAAAAATAATCAATTAAAATGACCTAAAAAGGCAAACCAAGTTAACTTGTTAAACCCGCGACCCTAGTTACCTCATAGAAAGCAAATCAAAACAAATTAAAAAGTCCAATTCTTAATCAATCCAATGTAGAAGGATGAGATTAAAAAAATCAATTAAAAAATGAATCAAGTTAATCCGTCAAACTTATAACTCGGGTAATGAGACGAAGATAACTTTATAGAAAGAAAATAAAAGAAAATGACCTGATTTAACCCGCAAAATCCATGACTCTAATAAATGAGAATGAGAGTTCAATTCAAAGCAAATCATGAAACCCAATTCCCAATAAAACACGATATTAAATGATAAAATTGAGAGGAAAAAAAAAGTCAATTAAAAAAACAAAGTCAACTGAGTTAACCCACTAAACCCTCGACCTACGTCATGAGACGTGGACAACCTAATAAAAAGCAAATCCAATGTTGAAGGACCCGTGACTCGGGTCATGAGACCAAGATAACCTCTTAGAAAGAAAATAGAAAAAACAACTTGATTTAACTAGGATTAAAATGTCAAAACTCACACCCCTGATCATGAGACCAAGATATTCCTATAAAAAAACAAATCAAAATAGATTAGGAATTTCAATTCTCAATCAACAAAATTAAAAAAAAAATCAATTACAAAAAACAAACAAACAACCTGAATTAACTCAGGTTAACCTGTTAAGCATTATTCTCAGTTTATGAGACCAGAAAACCTAATAGAAAGCAAATAAAACAAATTATGAAGTCTAATTTCCAATTAACTCGATCTTAAAGGATGAAATTGAAGAAAAAATAATAATTAACAAACAAAACTCAAGCCAACTAGGTTAACAAGCCAAACTCACAATCCATGTCATTAGAGTGAGATAACCTAATAAAATACAAATCTAATATTAAAGGATAAAATTTTAAAAAATAATTGAAAAGAAGTCAAAGAAGAAGAAAAAACACTTATGCAAACAATATCATGGGTTTGCTAGGTATATTCATGCATAAAATGTCTTTAGAAAACCAATTTTGAATTCATATTGCATGAACATATAGTCGATTTTAACTTTGATAGTTTTTTAGATTTGATACCTCATCTATGATTCAATGTTTTGATTTTTTTTGTTAGTTGTTTTATTCAAACATGTTTGTTTATGATATTGTGACATGTTTGAATAAAAAAAGTATGTTTTGGACATTAAAAATGTCATTTCTAGGCCTTGACAGTGGCTACCTTTGATGGGTTTATGGCTAAGTTTCAAGGCAATGTTCTTTGTGTTCTTGGAAAAAACATTGCCTTAGCCTCATGATTTTAACCAAGTTTGGTCCATTTCTTTGCACAGACACCTTCGTTATGTTTGATTAGTAGATAATCTAGTATTTATTTGCATCAATAACATGTTTTTGATGGTTTTTAATCCTAGAGTTTTGGTTTAGAACTAAAACTCATTTTGATAAAATCATGTTGATTCTTTGATAATTGAAGTGAATGGATGCTAAATTATTGATCCTTGTATGATGTTTAACATGTAAGTGCCTTTTTTTTTTACCAAATCTAGTCTGTTTTGGAACCTACGTTGCCAATTGGGTTTCGGTGTTCTTCATGTTATTGGTGTTCATATTTTTTATGTGTTTGATCCGTTTTGTTCAAGAATTTTTTAGATTTTATGGTTTTTAGGTGTTTAATCTATTTTTTTGCTTTGGTTTTGTTTTTTGGTTGTTACAGGTCAAATCAAGATTTTTTATTCGATTTATGGTTGAAACAAAAATTTTAGGTCAACTTAATAGGGTCAAATTAGGTCAAAAGTTTAAGACCCTGTTTGGTTTCCCATGTTTTTGTTAATGAGTTTTTTTGGTTAAATAGTGTGTTTGGAAAACACCCCTTAGGCATATTTTGGGTAGTTTTATTTCAAAACAAAATGGGATTTTGCCAAACAAAGTCTAAAAAAATAAAGATAAAAAAAATATTTTATTGTTCTTACATATGGCCAAAAATCATAAGATTATTTAAACATATTTTTAAAGAAGAAATTAAAATACTTTGGCATGTTTTTTTTTTAAAAATTGCATGGATTTTACAACAAGTTTATAAAATTTCAAAGGATTTTGGCCTATATTTAAAAATTATTTTTGGCAAGAAAATATTATTCACTTTTAATATAATAACTAGGGATAGTATTTATATTATTCACTTTTAATATATGAATAAAAAACCTAAAAAGGTTAATATCCAAAATATTATTAGGGGTACTAATTTTATTACTCACTTTAATATAAGGATAAAAAAAATTATGAGGTTATATCTAAAATATTATTGTAAATAATATAACTCATTCACTTTTAATATAAGGATAAAATCCGTAAGGAATTTCATCTGAAATGTTATTTGAAATGACACAGTAGTAAAAATTTTAGTTTTACCCCGAAAGAAGCCTCAACGATAATTGAAGATTTTTCACCTTACCAAACCAAGTTCTTGACATAGAAAACCAGGGTTTGTGCATTGTAGCAAATCCAACATAGCAGGATGGTAGAAAAAGACATCATCAAACCATAGCAAACAACAAAAAAACAATGCAACTTACCTCAGGTAAGGCGTAATAGGGATGTTAATATCTTTACTTTTTGCAATCAATCCATTACCATAACTCTAGGACTAGTTAGGGTTCCTAGTGACCAAAATACCAAATAGTGACTTCCATTCTCTTTTTTTACTGATAAAAGATAAGAATTCCTTATTCTTTTCACCCACATCACCATTAATGATCCTGATTTAGAAGGATGATCGTCGTGACGCCGCACATGTGCGATAAAATGACGACTCCACTAGGAAACCCATGAAGTTTGGACAATGGAACTTTTCATTATAGAGTTTGGGCAAGAATCAAAATTCTTGTTTATCATGCAAGAGTTATGACTGTGTGTCACCCCTTAAAGGGCGAGCTCGTCATATTAAATACATGCTCATACATTGAGCATGCATGTTCACAGGTTAAAATATAGGTCCCCCACCAAATATCTACTACACCTGATTGAGAAAAATGATGGAAATGAAGAAAAGGATCAAATACAGGTTCGTTATCAAAAGTAAATTAAGAGCATTAAAGGTGAAATGGCTAAACTAACAAATCTACTCGAATAAGTGTTGAGTTCCAAGAGTGGAAATGGAACGTCTGCACAGCCTCCCGTGGAAGCACCATCAACTCATATCCCTCATACATCTATAAACTTGGGGTCAGATTCAATAACAAAGCAACATTTTATCCCCATTGCCCTTGTTCAGCTAACTCAAACTCTAATTATTATGCATTTGAAAGCTTAAGGACCATTTGATGATAAAACTATTGGTCCCTGCTCTAGAAGAGAAATTAAGAGAAGTTGAAGGAAATGATCTGACAACCCTGTACTAGCAGCTAAAATTTGTTTAATTCTAAATATTATGGTGCCAAAGGAGTTCAAAATGTCAGACTTTATCAAGTATACCGGACTAAAATGTCCAAATACTCATCTTCGGCTATACTTAACAAGATAGCTAAAGTTATCCACAATGACAAAATGTTAATCTATTTCTTTCAAGATAGTCTCATAGGGTCTGCCTTGAGCTGGTATATGAAATTGTGATTTCTAAAATGATTTTATGTTTGCTAAAATGACATGACAAACAATATGGGGTGACCTAATAAATTTTGAACTCACGAATTTGAACCACACATCATAGAACTAAGCTTTAGTAGTATGCATATTGACTCGTAGTGGATTCAGTAGTTATGGACTCACGAATCATGATTTTTTGCAAGTTCAAATCATTTTGTTGGACGAGGTCAAAATTTATCAGTTCTAACTAACCTTACTTGAAATGGTAAAAGGCCATTTTTGTTTATTCCTTTCACAATTTTTAAAATATATATCCTTTACAGTCTCAAATTAAGCTTGATGGAATCTTTTAAAAAGAAACCCTAACCTAGATCACACCCTATATTGAGAGCAAGCGAGAAATGTTTAGTTGAAAGGATGGAGACAATGATAGAATCAATGGTGAAGGAAATGATGAAAATGAAAGGTTGAAGGGGCCAAAAATATAAAAAGAAAAAAAAGAGGCACAACCAACGCCAAAAGTTGATGATTGAGGGCATGGGTGAAACAAAAAAGAGAGGGAAAAAAAGAGAAAAAAAGAAGAAGAAAGAAATAACAAAACTGAAGGGAAAACACAACCAAAAGATCAAAAGACAAGAAAGTTTGAAATACCATGTCTTTTAATATCTATGATAGAGCCTCTTTTTAACGAAAATAATATTAAGATTATTATATCTTCAAATGATTAGATAAAAGATAGGTTATCCATCAAATAAAAAATTGGAGTTGTTTTATGGTCTTTGTTAAGACAAAAAAAAAATATGAAGGAGTATCATAAGATAAATGACGAGCAATAAGTTTTAGTCTTCTCTTTAAGTTTGAAATTGACAATAAAATGAGTGACATAGTCATAGAGCTTCTTGAATCATTGATTGATTGAGTTGAAAATTCTTATTGAAAGGAGTGGCATAGTTATTTGATTGATAACAATGGGAGTTTTATTAATGAAAAGTATTGTTAAAAAGTGTGACATGGTTATACGTCATT
>Ga0307517_10006175_pt1 | contig 17840 bp, 9 predicted proteins | sample 23_EM_MG_FD_194515 | JGI IMG/M metagenome (GOLD analysis project Ga0307517, IMG submission 194515) | Populus trichocarpa ectomycorrhiza microbial communities from riparian zone in the Pacific Northwest, United States - 23_EM | ecosystem: Host-associated > Plants > Roots > Unclassified | place... | reverse complement strand
AAAACAATTCTAATTTTATAAATTATTTTAAATAAAAAAATACTAATTACAAGAACATAGACTAAATTTGAAGAAAAAACTAATTGGAGAGTTGCATTAATTTTTTTAGGGTCATCGTGGTTTTCTAGGTTGAAAGAGAAAATGAGATAAAAAAAGAAGAAACAGTCTCAAAAGGTAGGGACAACCCGAAGAATTTTATCACCGCCTTGAAAGCCATTGTTTGACCAAGTAAATCTGTCGCATGTACTGCTGCAACATTCTTGGAGCTCCCACGCACCTCCATGTAAATTATGTAAATAATATTATATATTTAGTAAAAGACACATTGACTCCTCTATCAAATTGGTTATTACTGAAAAGCAAAAGAAAAAAAATACACAAATGCCCCTGCATTATAGCTTATTTGTTTTGGCTTCAAGGGATAATATCAGTAATTTATTGTGCAATTAAACATAAAAAGTAAAAATTACCCCGAAGTCAGGGATATATGCCATTTTACTTTCAAGGATAAAAAAATCATTATATTGTGCAAAAAGATATGTGTTGACCAGTCTACCTCCGATTAATTAGGCAATACCTAATGAACCTTATGGAAAAGATAAAAATATCCATAAAGGCAATCCTTGTCAATTTTGTCAAGAAGGGAAAAGAGGTCAAAACATTATTCCAATCTATAATGTTTTGAGTCTATGTCCAAAATAAATAACTGATCCCTTTTGGTTTTTTTTGCATTAATTTAGATAAGGACTAGTTATGCGACCTGCACTTTACCGCGGGTCAGATAATGTTTTTGACAAAAAAACTAATAAATATGCAAGCTTTTCAAATGTGCTTTTTTCTTAAAAAAATCTAATTATAAATCAAAAGGCTTATGCATGTATTTAATTAAATACATCGAGAACAATTTGTGCCAATAAATGCAAAAAAACAAAGTGTTAACGCGTCCATTCAACTTGCCCTGCTGCAAGGCGATTTTTTTTTTCTAACGCAAAAAATTAATATGTAGGTGTTATTAACATATTTTTAACATCAAGTAACAAATATAATTGTGAATCAAAATTCGATACTTATATATAATAAAATATAGTAAATATCATATATGTTAATAAAAATATATAAGATCTCAAGCTAACATTTAATGTAGCAGAAGAATGAAATAATATTGAAATTGCTACAATGAAACTTTATTTTCTTAGTCTTTGTATAATAATTCTTTTTTTAAAAAGTATAAAGAATGTTTTTTTAAAAAACAAATTACAAAAGAATAATGATAAGAACAAAAAAAAACGATATAAATAGGTCAAATATAGAGTGATAAATATAGTATAAAGAATAAAAATAAATAATAGTTCTTTTCCAAAAAAAAAGTGTAAAGAAAAAAACACTAAAAAAATATTAAAAAAATGAAGATAAAAAAAAAATGGTGATAAATAGAATAAGTATAAAATGATAAAAATTCTAAGTATAAAAAGCAAAAAAATATAAGGAAAACTTGTTTTTTTTTAAAAAACAAAAATTACAATTTTATTATTATTACAATAAAAAAATTAACAAAATTAACAATTTTATCATTTATACATAAAAACACCATTTTGTTAGAGAACTAATAAAAAGTTCATTATGTTTTTATAGTTGAGCCCAAAATCTCAAGTTTCTTGCTCACTAATTATTTTTTTGTTATCAAATAAATATTTATTAAATACATATTAGTTCTTATGAGACTAACAAAATTAGTGATGTATTAATTTTTTTAAAATATGAAATTTCTAAATAAACCGATGTAAAAAAAAAGTAATTTTCCTATGTTTTTTTTTTCAAGGGGATTCAAGTAGTCTGAATGTTGATAAATTCAAGTTTTTACTTCTCTCAAAGAAACACCTTACTTTTCATACTAGCCCTGTATCCTTTGTTCATTGTCATTATCACTTCCACGTTGCCGCATATTTACAAAAAAACAATATTCTAGTTATCATTGGAAATTGGAACTGCTTTCTCCTTGCATTCCCTCTTTCATCTTTACATTTCTCTTCCCTCTCTTTCTAAATCTTGTAGACAAGAACAAGATTCAAAGAAATCATTTTAAAACCATATAATAGGTGATAAAAAGTGGTATAGTAGCAAGTATTTGGGATCAAAAGATTTGTTTTTCTTATGATTGCTAATATGATGGTCACTAGAGATTTATATGATCGTTAACTTCAGGGCCCATGAGATTAGTCGAGATATGCGTAAGCTGGTCCGGACACCCACGTTAATAAAACCCCCAAAATTAATCAAATAAAATGGACAAAAAAAAGTCAAATTAAAAACTATATATATATATATATATATATATATATATATATATATATATATTTGGCTATTATCCACTTTACTTAACTACCTACTAATGATTAAATATAAATATTACTTATAACATACACCGTATATTGAACAAATGCATAATTACCAACTTTATATGGAAAGAAATATAAATGGAAATACAAATCTAAAAATCTAATCCATGTCTAATGTAATAAGCAACTATGGCAACCACAACCTTTTGCTAAAAATGGGGAAAAGACTCTAAATGCTATTAACGGATATAGTATTATATATATTTAATTGTATCTAATTTATTTTTAATAAGTTATTGTATCTCTCATTTATTATTTTGTTAGATTCTCTTTATCAAAACTAATAAAAATAATTTGCACATAACCAAGTTTAAATTTTATATTTTTAAAATAAAAAATTAAAAAATATTTAATATTCTGGTTACGATTCAATAAATTAAAATTTCATATTTAATTTTGATAAGTTGTACATATAAATTATTCTACACGTGACAAATTTTGAAAATATTTTTAACATTTATATTTTAATTTTTTGGTAAAGATTATTGTGAATATATAAAATATTAACTTGATCAATTGATATATTTTTATTAATTTTGATGGTAAAAATATGGTGAAAGAATAGATTGGAGCATAGTTATATATATCTAATATTTAGTTGATTTAGTTTAAAGTTTGATTAGGAGAGAGATTATATCTAATATTTAACTATTTTCTTAAAAATAAATCCCAAGCAAGGTTTTTTTAGTAAAAATATATTAGATTTTTTTTAATCCGAAATTAGATCCTCAATTAATGAATCTTCGAGTTAATCCATCATGCCAGGGTCTAGGGATTAAAGGCACAGCAACTTTTTTAATGATAAAATGGATGTAATTAAACACAATCCATTGAAAAAAGAAAGAAAATAAAATAAAATATATCAATCTCATTCTCGTTGTATTTGCCATAAAAACCATAGAATTACGGTATCCCAAAACATATTTTTTTGGGATTTTTGGGACAGTAAATGACATAATATATATATATATATATATTTTTAAATAAAGAAAACCCAAAACAGAAAAAAAAAAAAAACCAAAGTGGTCAGGTCAGTTTTAGAGAGAGAGAGAAACAGTAGAGGGTGTTGTGTACACATGACATACATGCACATGGTAGTTGTAGAGAGAAAAGGAGAGGAAGAAGGAAAGAGAGAGAGAGAGAGACAGAGAGAGAGAGGGGTATATGCATCTATTGTAGAAGAGAGCAGCACTGTGGGTTCTCCAAAGCTATAGATAGCCTTTTCTCTCTTTCTCTTTAGCCAGTTTTGAAACTTGAAGAGGTTAAAAGTAAAACCATTTTTTATTGCTCACTCTATGGTTTAAATATTCTGTCTTTAATGTCAATCTCACTTTTGAAGAAGACCCATTATCATCTTCAACTTCTCTTCCCTTATTTCAATCAAATTTCTCTGCTTTGCTCCTCTTTGCATGTTGATCCCAAGTTGCATTGTTGAGGTAAGGTCATTTTTTCTTACGGTTTTTTAATATGTTTTTGAACTATTTGATTGAAATGTGGGAATTTGAATGTGGGTTTTGGAGGTAATTGATTTGGCGTTTGGTGATCTGTGTAAATTTTGGGTCTTTTGGATTCTGGCTTTTGGCTATTTGTGCTTATCTGAGTTTTCAGATTTGTGAATTCTGGATATAAGTTGATGTGTTCCCTTCTCTAATTTGTTTTTCTTTTTTGTGCTGTTTTATCCTCTTTTGATTCAATGCATGGGGTTTTATGCTATATCTGCGGCACTTCATTCTTTCTCTCGTTGATTTCATAAGATGTGTAAAATTCTAGTGCCCTTATAATGAGATCTCCAGATGACATATTAGATTATGGATATCAGTTCTAGTGCTTTTCTGTTAGGAGAATTCGGTACGATTTACTGGTATTTTCGAGGCAGAAATCAAGAGTAGCTGCTGTTTTTTGCATGGCAGATTTTTGCCTTTTATTTGAGTTTTTAAGGTCTTGGAAAGCAGAGTTGAGAGCTCAATACTTTATGCACGCCCTGAAGTTTGTTTTAGAAGAATCCATTTAGTTGTGAGTCTGACACTTATTATCTGGCTTTATATATTGTTGTGGCATAAGTAGAATGGTTCCTTTTGTGAAATGGGATTTTGCTTAGGACACACAAGTGAATGAAGAATGACTTAGATTTAATTTGATGTCAACCTTACCTTCTCTGTCTTCAATAATAGATGACCCTACTAATCTATAGAAGCGAAGCTTGTAAAGACATGGAGAAATACAAAGAACTATGTTTGTTTCATAGCAAACCATTTTTGAGGGAACTGTTCGTATTAGCCATGTTCAAGTGTAGAGTAATGGACTTGCAAAAGCCACTTTGGATGAAAGTTTTCATGTTCTGCTACCAGAAGTGTCTTACACAGAAAGAAAAGGAAATGTTGACATTTGCTGATCATTTTAGTTGATTTGGAGGGAGTGTGGGAGGATGCTTCCTTATGCAGGTTGAAGGTTTTGCATTGGTGGGATAGAAAAAATTCTTGATCTCTCTCTCTCCCTTATCTGCGAGCTTTAGCTAAGTAAATTGTAAATAGTTGTAAGTTAGCTTGATAGTTTTTGTCTTCCTTGGGATACTTGTAGTATAAGGGAAGAGGTGCCCCTCTTTTGGGACTGGAGCTAACATACTTTTGCATTATTTATAAAAGAAAGAAACCATTGGAGTTTATCAAGGTTTCATCTAAATCACCTTTGACAGATTGTTGTTTTCTCATTTTAATTTAGTACACAAAAAGAGAGAATTCAACTAGTTAGTATGATGTGGCATATAAGCAGAGGGTAGCAGGGTAAGGTAGAGGGTAGTATAGTACATACAGTCTACAGGTATAATTATTGTCACCTGGAGCAGTTGGTAGCACTGTTTCATTTTCCAAGGGCTGGCCTACTGTTATATAAGTTGGATTACTCAATTATACCAGTGTTGAAGCTAAAACTGTAGCTTTTGTTGCTCTGCAAAGGTTCCTTCGTTTTTTTCCAACAAGAGAATGAAATCCAGACAGCTGCAATTATGGTAAGATCCAAATTCTAGTATCTTGATGATCTGAACTGAACACAAATATGTTTGTTTAGGTGTGTGGAATATAAATGTGATTATGTGACTACTAGAGAACTTGCTCATTTAGTGTAATTTTTTGGGTTGCTATATCACCGTGTGATTTGTGGAATATAAATATGATCATGTGACTACTAGAGAACATGCTGATTTAGTGTAATTTTTTGGGTTGCTATATCTCCGCGTGATTTCAAGTAGTAGTTGGGTTGTTGGAATTATAGATTATAATAATTCTTTGATATGCTAAATTTCCTTTTTTCCCCTTGTGTTCCTTGTGTCATGTCAGTTGTTTTCTGGATCAAGGGATTTCTATGTTGGATTGCGAAGATAAACCAACTTTATGATGAATAAAACACTAAGGCCCATGCCATATCCAATTCTCATCGATTTGCCTCAGGCTTGCAGTCACATAAAGAACTTGAAGGCATAACAGAAGATGCAATAATAAGTCTCATTTTCTGTAGTAAGATTGTTAAATCCAAGAATTTTGGGCATCTTATTCATTTGTTATTTATCCCAAAACAGAAAGAATATGGGGTATTATTCAGTTCATCATAGTTTCTTTTATTGGTTGCTGACATGCATTTGCCAAGCCAGTCCTATTCTCTCTCTCTCTCTCTCTCTCTCTCTCTACACATGCTAACTAGACATCAAAACATTTGTTTTTCTATTTATGTATCATGATAGGCCTTTCTGAACAAGGCTTGTAACTTCACATCAAATGCTCTTACCATAGCTCTTGTATGCTGAATTTGATTGTGAGGAAAGAACATGAATATTCCTTAAGTATGTAGATCTTTTTTTATTAGACTAATGAAATTTCAAGTCCCATTTTGATGTTTGTTTGTTTTCTAATGCTTGAAGAAAGCATGGAGATGCTGGCTTGATGGATGGATATGTAGTATAATATAATGACATATGAACCGAAAATGAAATGGTACACCTTCTATGAATATAGAAATGGGAAGCCATTTACATCATATTAATGAAGTTGATGAGGCGTAACACTTTATGATGTCCCAATATGTTCTCTTTTTCAAGTGAAATCTTCTCTGTTTCAGTACTGAACAAACCCTCATTCTAAATTGATATGATATCTTTTTAAATCTTATCACTTCTTGGTTTTGTCCTTCTTATTTTCCTTCAGCATTACTCAAATTAATACATCAGTGAACATGATCAGAAATAAAAAGTTTTCCCTTATGGAGTAGATTCATCTGTTAAAAGGTAGATTATTTATGTGCATGCTTCGAAGCATACTATAAGATAAGAAATGATGCTGTCAAGCTCAACTGTGGGGTTTTCCCTATTAATTGCCATGGAGAAATAATTATATCCGTTGGACATAATTTTAACTTATGAAGCCTTTTTAGCCTTAAGCCTCATGCGACATAAAAATGTAACGGGAAAAATGAACGAAAACCTTTATGGTTCAAATTGGTTGGAATTGTATGTAAGATTGAGATCCCACGTGATATTATGGTTTGAGTTGAGACCTAAGCCCAATCTTCTTTCTATGGGATTTTTGTGAAATCTGAAATTTTTGGGGATTTGTCGATGATGATTCTTCAGTATCTGGATTTAGACTTTTAATAGTTATGATCTCTTGCGTTGATACTTTTGGAACTTTGGGATGCCTGGTCTTTCTTCAGTTTAGAGGTCATTTTTTGGTGCAACAATATTTGGGCTTGTAACCACATCATGTAAGTTTGAGTCTTAAGTGTAACCTCTGCATAAAAAAATACTGAGGGGTGGAGCTATTTCCAAAAGCTCCATCCTAGATACTCACTTGGACCAAAATTGGGCATTGGCCTTTTTCCTTTTTCAGACATGATTTAGTTCCTTGTGTTATTCATGTGTGCCTAGTGATGTAAATATTGATTGTTGTCTAGTTTACAAGGAAAGACACTAGATTATAAATTCAGGCAAGCCTAGCAGTTTTCTTTAATTGTTATCTTATCTTTTTAATGTGCCATTTATTTTATTTTTTTTAAAATTGATTTCCTCTTTTAAATGCAGATTTTTCTAGCGTTCTATCATTGTATGTTGAACTGTGATTTATTGGGTGTTAAAATGCATCTCCGTATTTGTCTAAATTGGCTGTGTTTTAATGCATATTTTTTCTCAACTGTAGGATAGCATGAACTTGGTATATGACATGGGTTTTTCCTTTCCAATGAACCATGAATGCTGAATGGAGATGGTGGGTAACAAGCCTTTCTGAAGATTTTATTCAGTATGTGATTAGTAAGATTTATAGTGTCTAGGAAATAAGGCAAGAGAGTGATGAAAAAGTGTAGATAGGGAATTTAAAATAAAGGTTCTTGAGAAAAACAGGTACAGCTTTTCCACCAAATTTGGTAGTTATTGTTGAGATTTTGTCATCTTCTTCTTCTTAGGGTGATGCCTAATCTTCGAACTTAATTTTTTCCATATTTTCTGGTTGATCATTTGATGCATATTTGAGGTACATACAGATATGTAAGACAGAAGTATGGGATTTTATCTGTTTCCTTTTTTTGTTCTGTTCTTTCCATAAATTTTGTGCGGGGGGGTTCTTTGTTGAGGTCATCTTTTGTCGTTTCATGTGCTAGTTTTCCCTCTTTATCAATTTGTGCATTTATCTATGTGTTTATATTATGGTCTGAAAACTTTAAATGAATATCGTATTTTCATGAAAGTACTTGTCTTGCCTAATCACATGATCAAGATTAACAATTTAGCTTCAAATTGCATAAGCCAATTCCTAAGACATGCATTGATGAAAAGGATTAAGCCAAAATCTAGCATTTACGTCTAAATATTAACGCAAAAGAACTACCAAAAAAATTAATTCAAAAACCTTCTTAAATGTGCTTCTACGCAAATCTAAAATCCGACTACAAAATATTAATTATAACACATACAAGATAAACTAATTCATTTTAGTAAAACACTTCTGACTTCAGTAATAACGTGAAAGGAAAAATGTAACTAAACAATTCAGGTTTTTTCTAAGGTAATGGTCTGACACCACAACATCATTGATTGTACATGTAACATTTGCAATAGTCACCAAATTTGTTACTAGCATGGTAACGGCTGTCGTGATTTGTAACAATTGTGAGTATAAAATTACCTCCATTTGGCGTTGGATTTCAGTTCCATCCTGTGATGGTTGTTATTTGAGTCCATGGTTCTAGCAATTAATTTAAAGCTTGGATGACATTTTGTAATGTTGCCCCAGCTTTTCTTTTTCCACTAGTCTTAGGAAAATTTAGAATTAAATATTACACGAGACTACGAGAGTTTTGAGAGCGCCAAATTGGAATGATCAGCATTCTACTGAAATTTTTGTGCACACAATATTTCCTAAACAAGCCTGTCAATAATCACATATGTTGTTCTTTAGATGATTAAGTAGCTTGTCATTTTTTACTAGCTTTTTTTATGGTAAACATGCACAAATAATATTCTTTCAATGTGCGAATTTTGATATTTATTCCTCACTAAAGTTGCTGTTATGAATAGATGCACACAAACTTTCAAGCAAAAATCCAACTGCACAGTAAAACTACCTATGCAAGAATAGATTCTACTAGTTTACATAGAAGCTTTCCATGGTTTTAAGCACGCTGATAACATCTAGCAGTTTTTTAGACTGTTGATGTGTTGCAATTTATTATGAAATGGGCTGTAATGATTTCATTGGGTGAAAAACTTCATGCATGTGACAGTTGCAGTTGCTCATGTCAGCTTGCATTTTGACATGTTTGTTATTCACGTACTGGGGACTAAGAATTGCTATATCTATGTCACATTTTCAGCTAAATAGCGGAGAACCTTATGCATTCTCTAGGCTTTTTAGATACACTGCTTAATCGATGCTGTGTTGCCATCTAGCAAATAGAAAAATACTTTAATATATGTTGATGATGCTGTTACTGATTGATGATAGTCATACAGATGGAAGGAGTTGTTGGCTTATGGAATTAGATGTTGTTTGCTTGGTCAACTGTCTCTTTGGGGAGGCATAGAATATATCAAGATTCTTAACTTTCCTAACTTATTGGCAGAAAGATAGTTATATCTACTTTGAGGCTTTTCTTCTCTATCACTCCTTCTCTATTATCTATATATCTATCTTCCTGTCCATCTATTGATCTTGCTTCTTGAATTAAAGTAACATTGATAAATGGCATTTAGGTTGGAGGGTAATATGACTTGTTTTAAGTGGTAAAAAATAATCTAGAATCATGAAAACTTACAAAAAACTTAGCCCTTAACAGAACTGAATGGAGGAAGTATTGCTAATTGATGTCCTATGTTAATGAAACAAAAGAGCATGGCACATGGTGAATTATGGGTATCCAATTCTCTTGCATTGGATTTTGTAAATGACCTTTGAGGTCATAAGTGCATTAAAATCCTCTGGAGTCCTCTTTTTTTTTCTTCTTTTTTATCTTTGACGCAGCAGATGGAGGTACATAGAGCAGGATTAGCTTTAGCATTTCCATTTGATTTATCTGGGAATGTTGTCTTCACTTTTCTTTGAATTGGAAATGGCAGCTTGGTTAGCCAAACTTGAATCCTCCTTTTTCTTGCTTGATTTTTTCTTAATTTGTGTTTGCTTGTGGGTTTGGTCTATTGGGTGGTGGTATAGACTAAGGAGTGGCTTTATCTTTTCATGGTCTAACTCCTCATGAACCAGCTGAAAAATGATTCCCTAACAACCAGGGCAGTTGAAATAATTAATTTTTGGGATTTTCATCTTGGTTTTTTCTGTTATATCAGTGACAATTTTTCTGCATGGAAATTATTAAATGCATTTGGTTACCTGATTATTTCTTTATATTTCCTCTTAAACTTAGGATCGGTTAAAATGATCTGTTTTAGGTGCTCCCTCCATCGGTAATATACTCTTGCCATGCAAATCCATAAATTTCCCATCATGCCTCTAATTTTTTTCCTAGTGCAATTGGAGTGGAAATTATTTCTTTGCATGCAATGGATTTTGGATTTCCTTGAGTTGCATGTAATGCAAGGTTTTACAACTTTTGAGGGGAATTCTGTGGAATTTGTTCATCCATACACATTGTAGGTGCAGAGCAGACACAAGAACTACATTAGAAGTTCAACATGCCATTACCTTATATGCATCTGCTTTTCTTCTGTTTTTTACTTTTTATGTTATACCTCCTTAATGTAAAGTTTTACCATACACATTGTTTTTTACTATTAGTTTTTTGCTAATAGGAGTGCATAATTGTTCAGTCACTAATACTGGTTGTTTACTCCTTTTGTTTTTGTTGTTTCTCACCAGTTTATGTATCTTTTAAATTTTAATGGATGGTTGCATTTGGCTTGAGAGCATATGCGTGGAAAAGTTTGGAGAATCTAGAAGTTTGGTCAGGCTGTAGTGATGACCAGTTCAGCAATTGATGATTTTCGGGGTGATGGCTTTGAGGGGTCACATCAAGAGCGCTGTATTTTTGCAGATATTTTCTTTGGCAAAGATACTGGTGGGACAGGTAAGAGGAGTATTGATGCTGGAGTTATTAATTTAAAGAGCCAGGACTGTAAGATTGCAGATCCTTTGCTGCATACTAACAATGAATACTCAGCTGTCACTACTCTTTCTTCTCCTATAAGTTTGTCAATCGAGGATTCTGATGCGAATGAGAATTCTATAGGGGCTACTGCTTCAGGCTGTTTTACAGAAAGATTTACCTTTGTGGAGGGCACTAGCCAGAATAAGACTGTCAAGCGAATGAAGTTTGCAGTTGATGAACCTTCGGACACTGAACCTGATACATTGAAAGTTCTGACTTCATCCTTACTGCATAAAGAGATTGTTAGTGGTACAGCTGCTGCAGATATGGATTCACTGAGCCAAACAGTACTATTACATTTAGTCGAATCATCCTCTCAGGGTGTTGTATCCACCAGCTATCTGTTAAAGCAACATGCAAAAATAGACAGAAAAGGTGATGCACGCGAGCCAGATGTTCTGAAGTGCAGTTTGCCAAACTCAGATGGTGTTGCTGGCAAAGCTATTGCTTCACCTGTTTCCCAAGAGAGCTATGCAACAAGGATATTGCTTGCAAGACCTGTAGATGTTGTTGGGAAACCTGGATCCCCTTTAAATGCAGAGGAAAGAGCGAAGGCATTCAATTCGCCAGGATTGGATGTCTCCATTATCTCGAAGACAGATTCTAAGATGGATCCTCGTCCTTTTCTCCAAAGTCATATCACCCGCTTACTTTCAGCTTTGGGTTGGTGTATTGGAAAGCGCAAGAGACCCAGTCGAAAATATATGGAGTCTATTTATCAATCACCTGAGGGGAGATTAATTCGTGATTTCCCTAAAGTGTGGAGGCTGTGTGGTCAAATTTTGTTCGCAAATGGATACAAGGTGGTGCAGGAAGGCAATGGTAAGGAATGGGCTGATATAAGTCACTTTTGGTCTGATCTCTCAGATACATTGACTACTATTGAGAAAGACATGGATAAATCAGATCTTGCCAAAGCCTTGGCACATCAGTGGAGTATTTTAGATCCCTTTGTTAATGTTGTGTTCATTGATCGGAAGGTTGGCGTACTGAGAAAGGGATGTATGGTTAAAGCTGCACCAAGCTTAGTGAATGATAGAAATGTGAAAAGTGAAGATGGCATTGGAAAGGAGTCTGCTCAGAAAAATTTGTTGGCTTGGCATAGTGATTCTTGTCCGGTCACTAAAAGTGCATCAACAATTTGTGAAGGAAGCTGCCATGACTGTGATGTACAATCTGGCAACAGGACTTTCTCGGAATGCGGACAAGAATCAATGGTGAAAGGTCAGATGGATGTATCTATTCATATGAATGACAGAGAAGGCATGTGTTCTGATGGGATGGGAAATCAATCTTGCAGCATGTGTAAGGACAGGATAGGCGGTGTGGATATGACTGACTGGCTAACTTGTGGGACAGATTGCACTTCTGCCCAGTTGTGTAGTTGCCAATGTAATGATTTTCCTGTTACTGCTGGGAACATTATAGTGCATGGGGCGTCTGAATCTGTTTCCCCTCATCAAGACAGCAACTTAGTTGATCCAGATGATGGCACTGGTCATATGGACTCCATCCACCATGATGAGCCAACTTCTGCCCAAGTTGTGACTTCAGGAGTTTTGCAGCAATCCAGATTCAGTGAAGAGGAGGGATTACAGTGCATTCAAGCTTCGAGGTTCAAAACAAGGGATAAAGCAGCTATGAAAAAGATACGTAGAAAGTCCAGAAAAATATCAGAAATCAGATCAACCACATTAAGCCAAAGTGAAAATATTGATGTGCTTGGCAATCCATTAGAGTCAAAAAAAGTTGAAGAGAAGCTTATCAAAAGAACTAAAAAGATCTGCATGAAGTCCTCCCCTTTGGATAATTGCCTACATCAGGGTGTGAAAAATGGTGCAAAATTAAAGAGTACGCATGGCAATAGTTATGGTCCCAAATACAAACAAAAGAAAACAACCGGCTGCCAAATTGATGATGATGATTTGTTGATTGCAGCCATTATCAAGAACAAAGATTTTAGCCCAGGTGCCACCAGATCTATTTCTAAAAAGAAATCCTGCATATTAAGAGCTGGCTCAAAGCGCAAACGGAAAAAGGGCGGCTGCAGGCTACTCCCAAGAAATCTGGGCAAACTGGGAAAGCATTATGTGGGTGGTAAGTGGTCAAGAATGGGATCTAGGACGGTTTTGTCATGGTTGATAGATGCTGGGGTCTTGTCTGTAAAAGATGCAGTCCAGTACCGAAATCTAAAAGACGATTTTGTGATTAAAGATGGTGTGGTTACCAAGGATGGCATCATGTGTAAGTGCTGCAATATGGTGCTTTCGGTTACCAAGTTTAAGAGTCATGCTGGGTTCAAGCTTAACCGACCATGTTCAAACCTTTTCATGGAATCTGGAAAGCCTTTTACTTTATGTCAGCTGCAAGCATGGTCTGCTGAATATAAGAGCAGGAAAAGTGGTACCCAAGTGGTTCGTGCTGATGAAGATGATAAGAATGATGATTCATGTGGGCTGTGCGGTGATGGTGGGGAGTTGATATGCTGTGATAATTGCCCCTCTACTTTTCATCAAACTTGCTTGTGTACAGAGGTTTGCCATTTGCTTTTCTGCTGTGTTTTATGGTGCATTTTCTTTTCCCATAGATTTCTTATAATTATTTGTTTCCTTTTTCTTTTTCTTTTTTGTCTCAAGCAGACTATTTAGCAACTATAAGTGTTCTAAGTTGTGGTTTAAGATGCACTGACATGGCCATTAGTGTCTCAATATTTTGGTTGTCAAATCTTTTGGGAAATAAATAGCATTTTGATAGCAATATTTATGGTCATTTTTCCTGTTTGGATTCCAAATAATTGATGTCCTTACTATTGTAAGAGTTCACAGATAATTAGTTCTGAAACAGAGTAGAATGGATGAAAACATGCAAGTGGTGGAACGACCATGTTAATTGTGCTGTTTGTTTTTTATGAATGTCAATATGACTAGTTATACACAAGGAGCATGGTGACTTCTCTCTTTGAGTTAGATTGTTTTTGTTCTAGCTACAGTAGCTAAATCAACATTTTATTTATTTATTTATTTTACTTCAGGATCTTCCTGAAGGCAGTTGGTATTGCCCGAATTGCACCTGTTGGATATGTGGGGATCTGGTCAATGATAAAGAGGCTTCAAGTTCTGTTGGTGCTTATAAATGTTTGCAGTGTGAGCACAAATGTACATCTCCAACCTCCATTTTGTTTAGCTTGATTGTTTTCATTGAATCTAAACTTCCTTGCAACGACCATGGATGGCTTGAGAATTGATTCAGGATGCACATGTTAAAGTATGAATTGTACATGAAATTAAAGCTCATGCTTCTTGGAGCGGGTAATTTCTAAGTATTATGGTGGCTTGAAATTATTTTTGCTGGACATACATGTTAAAATAGAACTAGATTTGTTTTTCGTGTAATGGGGAAACTTTCATATTGTTTACTTTCATAGACAATAATGTTGAAAACTTGTTAGAACTGCAAGGTGATGACACTAATTTCTTGGATCATAACTTGTTCTAAATCTAATCTTTTTCAGCCCTACACTGCTACTGCCAACTTCTTAAGAGATTCAACTTCTATTCTAGAAAATCTAAGCATAAATTAATGCATTTTTTTTTCCACTAAAAATAAGTCTTGTACACCAATCTTTCCAATAATTTTCCTGATGTATAGAGTGAGGAGCTATTTCACTTCAGTAGGGTGGTGCTAAATGAGGTTGGCATAATAATCCTGTCAGTGAGCTATTGTTTGTGGTTCTCTATCCTATTAATCACTAGGATTTTATCTTCATCTTTGTTGGTAATTGATTTCTCACAGCGTTTCATAATGGTATGTGGACTTGTACCCCTTCAGTTACCCTATTCCATAATATTGAGTCTCTAATTTACCGGGTGTTTATATTTTTTACAGATCATGGGGCATGCCAACAAGGAAAACAAACACATGAAGGACTGGTTTCTGATGCTTGGTTTTGTAGTGGAAGCTGTCAAGAGGTACTTTGGCTCTATTTTCAAAGTTAGTTAATTTGTTAAGTACGTTGGATGTCAAATTGAATCCTTCTAGGAGTGTGAAGCTTCAAGTGCTTAAGAGTGATTAATTGTTGCCTAGCATGTCAATCTTGTGTATCTGACATAACACATCACAATTTGGTTTCCTTATTTCTAATGAATAACTTATTTATGTTTTCCATAAATTTGGCATGTAGCATTTAAAATGCAGACTCTTATTCTAATTTCCTGGAGCCAGACATGAAAAGCACTTGTTTTGGAAAATGCCAATTCCCTGATTCTTATTGAGCCCTGTGCTTTTGTAATGTTGATTTAGGATAGTTATTGCTTGCATCTTTATCACTGTTGAATGAACCTAGATGATTCTACAAATTTTGCTTGCTTTTACATATTTTAATTTCTGTACTTGTTCCCTTACAATGTTTCTACCTTGTTTTAGTAATTAATTGAAATAATCATGCCAAGATAAATAGCTTCCTGGTAAAGATACCGAACCCTTTATTTTATTGATCATAATCATGAATGAAGTTTGTAGAGTATGTTGTGCCTGTTGGAAATAGCAAACTAGATCTATTTTAGAGTTCTATTCTTCTGCAAATTAGTTTCTGCTAAGCTTTATTGAATTTAGACTAATTGTTTCTGAGTAGCTTTATCTAGGTTAGTTTGCTTTGCATTAACAGGTTTGTTTAGCTTTATAATTATCCAAATATTTAGCTTGTCACCTCCCTACAAATGGGACTATGCAAGTTAGTGCACACCAAAAGAGAGAGAGATCATTGAGATTGTTTGTGCAGAGAAGTGTCTTTGCACAGCAAGAGATCATTAAAATAATTGATCTCACCGTACCAAATCTGACCACTGGAGCGAACACCTTATCATAGTAAATCCTATATTTCTGTCTGTACCCATTTTCCACAAGCGTAGCCTTGTAATGATCAACATTGTCATCCGCAGTTCTCTTAATCTTGTAAACCCACTTAACACCAATAGATTTGTGTTGAGGTGGGAGTGTAGTCATTGTCCAGGTGTCATTCTTTTCAAGAGCCTGTATTTCTTCTTTCCTAGCGATCTTCCAACATTCCATTTCATTTGCCTCCTAGAAGCTTAGGGGCTCATGATCAGCATATAGACACAACAGACTTGAATCCATTTCTTATCATAGACTAGCTCATTAGTTGCTTCATATAGGTATGCTAGATTCCTTGTTTGTATAGTTGGTGTTGAGCTTGAAAGGGAAGTGACAGTTTCCTCTTGTTCCTTTGATTGTATTGCTGGTTGTGGTGTTGATTGACATGGTGATGTTGCTGCTGCTGCTGTCCCATCTCCTGGATGTTGATCAGCCTCATTGTCTTCTAGTACAATTTTCTCCACATTTTTGTCATTGTTGTCCCACTTCCATGCATCTGCCTCATAAAAAATAACATCCCTACTAACCAACAGCTTCTTTGAAAGAGGATCATACAACTTGTAAGCTTCAGAATCTTCATTGTAACCTACAAACACTCACTTTACTGCACGATCATATTGTCTCATTCGACTGGCCTCGGGTACTTATGCATAGTCAACAATTCCAAATTTTCATGGATGTGCTACACTTGACTTGATTCCACTCCATGCTTCATAAAGTGTTTTGTGCAGAATACTTTTGGTGGGGCATTTGTTCAACAAGTGTACTGCACATGCTACTGCTTCTCTCCAAAACATCTTTGGCATCATTCTTTCTTTGGTCATATCCAGGATCGTACAATTCTTTCGTTATGATATCCTATTCTACTGCAATGTGTAGGCAGCTGTAAGTTGGTATCTAATCCCATGTTCCCTGCAAAAAGATTGAAATGCAGCCGGGGTATACTCCCCACCTCGATCTAATCTTATTGTGACAATCTTCCTAGCACTCTCATTTTCAGTATAAGCTTTAAACCTTTTAAACACTTCAAATACATCAATTTTTTCTTTAAGAAAATAAACCCCAATGAACTTAACAAAGTACACATGACCTCCAATTGACATAGGTTCAAAATGTCCCCATATGTTTGTGTGCACGAGCTGCCATTGTGTTGTTGCTCTTCATGTCTTTCTAGTGAGGAAAGCTTGACATCCCTGCTTCCCAAGTACACAGGTGTTACACACACTATCCAGCTCTGATACTAGATGTTGGTTTAAACACAAACTCTCACACACACAAAAAAAATTGAAATGAGAAGAATATAAGAAATAACAGCAACAACACTTCTCTGCACATACAATCTCAATAACAGCAAGTACACAAGTGGTACACACACTACCCAGCTCCTTTATGCTTGGTAGTCCTCTCAACTTATCATTTTTGTACAGAAGTTTCAGGCCATTAAGATGACCATAAGGTAGGTGCTATTTTTCAATCTCATGCTCACTCTTGTTGGATAGGCAATGCCTAGCTACTGTTTTCAAAAGCAATGGAAACATTTTGTTCCGTCATCTGCACTTGAGCAGTGAGTCTCCTTTCAACATTTCTTAACTATAGAAAATTCCCTTCCATGTGGATTTCATGTCCTTTTTGAGGTACTTGTCCAAGACTCAGAATGTTGTTTCTCATGTTAGGCATGTAATACACATATGAGATGAATTCAGTTGTTCCATCTTTCTGATATATGGCCACATTTCCTTTCCTAGCAACTGGCAACTTAGAAGCATCTTCAGAACTAACATGTTCACGAAAATTCTCCTGCAGCTCCATAATTCATGTCCTTCCACACCTGATTTCTTGCTCCTAAATTCAGATACCAAACATTCCCACCTTCAAGCATACCACTGCCAACAACTAGCAATGTTGGTTCTTCCTATT
>Ga0307517_10006174_pt1 | contig 17840 bp, 7 predicted proteins | sample 23_EM_MG_FD_194515 | JGI IMG/M metagenome (GOLD analysis project Ga0307517, IMG submission 194515) | Populus trichocarpa ectomycorrhiza microbial communities from riparian zone in the Pacific Northwest, United States - 23_EM | ecosystem: Host-associated > Plants > Roots > Unclassified | place... | reverse complement strand
ATAGTTTTCTTGGGCTTGTGACTTTTTATCGTCATTTTATCAAGGGATTTAGCACTATCATGTCTCCTATTACATATTGTTTGAAACAACATGAGTTTTAATGGAGTAAAAGAGTTATTAAGGCATCTGAGAAGGTTAAAAAGAAGATGATTGAGGCTCCAGTAATATGGTTTCCTGACTTTACTACGGTGTTTGAAGTAAAATGTGATATCTCGAGCGTTGGTATAAATGGAGTACTTAGGAATGTCACCATGTCACTTACTTTAGTGAGAAACTTAATGAGGCTAAACAAAAGTACTCAACCTATGACAAAAAATTTTATGTTATGGTTCATGCCTTACATTATTGGCAACATTATTTGCTACTATAGGAGTTTATTCTTTACCCCAACCCTGAGGCCCTTCACTATCTCAACTCCCAAAAGAAGTTAAACTATAGGCATGGTCGTTGGGTTGAGTATTTGCAAACTTATTTGTTTGTATTGAAATATAAGTTTGGAATGGAAAATAAAGGAGCAGATGTCTTGAGTTGTCGGGTAACATTATTATCCATAATAAGTGTTGAAGTTATTGAGTTTGAGAGACTAAAAAAAAAGGTATGAATCTTGTCTAAAATTTAAAGAAATATATATATAAAAGATGAGAGTAACCGTGTTGTAGATGGTTATTTTCTCTAGGAAGGGTATTTGTTTCAGGATAATAAACTTTGTATCCCGAAGACATTAGTGTGTGTCTTTTTAATATGAGAGATTCATGCTGGAGGTCTTTCTAAAACACTTTGGAGAAATAAAACCATTGAAGAGTTGGAACATCAATTCTTTTGGTCTAGTTTGAAAATAATATTGGGTTCTTGAATATCATACATGCAGCAGAAATAATAAAATAAAATTACTCAAGAGTCCTTAGGATCCCGTTAGACAGATCTAGAGTTATTAAAGAGTTTATTACCTAAAAATTTGATCTTTTCCGGCTTTGAATAATTCTTTAAAGGTTGGGTTGTTGTAAACCATAAGTCGTTCAATTGTCCGACATCTAACGGTAATCCACATGAACCATCAGTTAGAAATCTCCTAAATCCCTATTTATGAGAGAGGAATTGCTATGCCTAGAGTGCTAGCTCTTTATTTTGTGACTTATGTAGTTTTTCTATCTAACAAACAACCTCTTAATAAATAAGAGGCATAACTTTATATTTATAGGGAATCCTAAAAACCTTATAAATGACAAAATATTTATTTGCCTCTTAAATAATATCCATTTATTATTTAAGGATAATTTTAGGAATTTAATCAATCAAGTCCCTACTTGATTATTTTAAGACTAGAATTATAATCTCTAAATTAAATACATTCTTGTACTTCATTTCTAAAATTATTTTCAATCAAATTACACTTCATTAATTATCACAGTTGAATTTCTAACTATTGGTTTTGAAAGTGTGTGATCCATTAGGTTCTTAATATATTGACACAAATATAAATTATAATTTTAAATAAATAGAATTAAATAAATCAAATAATTTAATTTATTATAAATTTAATAATTAATTAGTTTATATTTAAAGATCAAGTACACCATCTAACAATGTGTCATGATCCCCTAAATATTAGAAAAATCATAAGTGGTTTGACTTAACCTTTCAGTGATCAGTTTCTCACTGTAATTATTATTATTTTATTAATAATGTTCTGATTTAGATATTTTAGCATAGAGTGTGTCTGCCGTGTCAAATCATATTTATTCGCAACATTATAATCGTTGATCATTTGAATAAGATTTGAAACTCTTTTCAAGTCTCATTCCACCTTGCACAAGGATTTAACAATTAATACTATTTGAGAACATGTAGAACATTTTTCCTAATTCATCTAGGGTAATGAATCCTCTTTCGATCACTCAAATACCTTTATATAGTTTATGTTATATCCAATGTTTGCTCATTTGTTACCTTTACCAAGATAACGTGTAACATGATCAAAATATAACACTCCTTATATAAGATAACTTAGTGATGTCAAGTCTAAGAATCACTTACATAACCGTCACATGAGCATTTTCATAGACACAAATGATATCTTTATATGAAATTCTCATGCGGGTTAATTCAGTGTACGTGTCTTATAACAAACACCTACACATTAGTTCTAGATATCCCTTATATATTAGCTTATGAGAACAACTGCTTCCTTTTATAAAGGAAAGAACATAATATGTATCAGTTTCTACGATTTTAGTAAATATCCAATATTTAAGAGAGCATTAACCATGAATATTTTAGGAACAATGCTTTGATACAATAAAAATCTTATATTTATAACTACTTTATAATTTACTTTACAAATCATTTTTTCCTTTGGAATCTGTACTTTAAATTCATAAATCAAATAATAGACTCATTAATCTAATATTATATAAATATTAAAGATAAATTAAGCCTTTATTAATAATAAATATAATAATATCACGTGTAACTAACCGATTGACTATAAGATATATTAAACTAACAAATATATGTAGCTAAGTTGGTAGGTTAATGTCGAACATGTCAACTAGTTAAGCATATAAAACAAAACATTGGTTTTTACACCCCGTTGCCTGTTCCCACTTGCCTTTAACATGATGTAAGTATTGATTTTGCGCTTGAGCTTCCATGTACTGCAAAAAAGCATGATTTTATTTTTATAGTTATCGACTGCTTATCAAAGATGGTCCATTTTATCCCTAGTACTAAGACCACATATGCTTCTAGAGTTGCGAGACTCTATTTTAACAAGATTGTCAAGTTGTATGGTCTTTCCTAAACTATAGTCTTAGATAAGGATGTTAAATTTATGAGTTATTTCTGGAAAATCATTTGGCATATGATGGGAATTAAATTGAATTTTTCTAGTGCATACCACCCTAAATTGATGGTCAAACCGAGTTAGTTAATATGAATTTAGACGACCTTTTAAGATGTTTAGTTAGTAATCATAATAGAAATTGAGATTTGGTTTTACTTACAACCCAATTTGTCTATAATAGCTTTGTCAATAGGTCGATAGGCATAAGTCCCTTTGAAGTTGTACATGGTTACAAGCCTAGGAAGCTTTTAGACCTTCTTCCCATGTCTCCTTATGCTAGGATGTCTGAGTAAATCGAGTCATTTGCATGTAAAGTTCAGGATTTACATGTTGAGATCACTAAGCAGATTTAAGAAAGAAATGCACAAAAAAGACTTTGAGTTGATTTACATAAATGACATAATGAATTTAATGTTAAAGACTATTTTATGATATGGATTAGACCTGAACGGTATCCTTTAAGAACTAATAAAAAATTACATGTACGTAGTGCTGGGCCATTCAAAGTGCCATAATGGGTTGTTCCAAATGCTTATGTTAATGTTTCACCACTTGATTTTGACATTATCTCTACATTTAACATTGAGGATTTAGTTGCATACCGGAAACCACATCCTGTTCCAAATGATCATTTTAAGATACCACCTAACCCCCTCCTGTTAATCCTATTGAAACCTTTATCCCTTTCATTTTGCCATTAGCACAAAATGATAAATTGATGCTATTCTGGATGAACAAGTTGTCTTTGACAGGAATGGTAAAGTTCAACGGTTTCTAGTTCGTTAAGTGGGTCAATTTGATTAAGATTGCACTTGGATCACTAGAGATATATTATAACATATTGATCCAGATCTTTAGGAGTACTATTAGAGTCGCTCAGAGCTACATTCGACAGGGTCGAGTTTCTCCAATCCCGAGAGAGTTGGTGGGGACACCAAACCCACACCGTAGATTACACATGTATATGGATGGAGACGATATAAGATAGCCTAACCTGTCACTCTTTGGTTAGGAGATTGAGCTCATCTAAGCTTATTTTATTGTCTTTGTTTTATTTATTTAGGTTATTTATGTTAGACACTTTTAATTGATGGGCCAAGCCTAATAGTGGATGTTTTAGGGTTATGCTATTTATATGGTTCTTTTTCATCTTATAAGATATTTTTGATGAATCAAATAAAATTTGTAAAGTTGCAGACTTTTTTCAACCCTGATTTTTCTCTTTCCTGGTCTTTTCTTTGGTTTTTTCTTGTTATCTTCTTCTTCTCTTTCTTATTAGGCTTTTAATCTTTTTTTGTCCCGCATCACTAGCAACTATATGAATTTCTCCCCTTTTTGGTATCAGAAATGTTGATTGAAAACTGCAAATAATTAAAAGTGACAAACAAAGTGGATCTTTCAAATATCGAAAGTTCTACTTTGTATAACCTTAATTATTTTTATGGTCTAGCAATAACCAACTTTCACTTAAATATGTAGTATATATATATTTGTAATGTTGATCAAAAGTTGCAGATTTTAATTATTTTCATGGCCCACAAACAACCTAATCACTTTTATAAAAATGATATAAGATCATGAGTTGGATTGACGATGGGGATTAATTGCCATCAAAGGATCCTGTTCAATATAATTTCAAATTTTCAGGTGAAAGTTTCTTTCCATGACATTTTTTACCACTCTAACTAGAACAGTGCAATAAACATGGACTTTACTATCAAGACATTAAGAGTACATAATAATTTTCTTTTTGATTCGTTTTGGTGAGGTAAAATTGCACTAGCAACAAAATCTAATACATCAAAATGTTTTAAAAAGTTGTTAAAAAAAGTTCCAAAGACAGTTTAAGGATCTAAAAATGGTATCCCTCTTAACCTATAATTATTTTGGACTATATAATTATTGCAAATAAACACACTTAAGATAAACTATAAACTAAAGACTTAAACACTAATAAAAATTTGCAATGCATGTTTTTCTGTCCATTACTCAAAGATACTAATCAAAATCCAAATTACAATCCATGTTATCCTGATTTTGACACAGGACAAGAATAAGTTGTCCATCTTAGCTCTTTTTAGAGCTAAATTCCAATACATAGGTTGTAGATTTGCTATTGGCTTTATTTACTCCAATTAATGTTTTTGTTTGGTATTGTGGTAGCTTTTGTGTTTGTGATTTGATAAAAGTTATTTTTTTTTATCACTTTTAGTTGTGGTTGGTAAAGATAAAATCTATGTTTGGTTAAAATTGTGGTTGAAAGTATTGTTTCAAATAAAATGATCAGAAAGTGCAAAAATTTACTCCATATATAACATTGAACATTTAATACATTGTAAGAGCAACGATTGAGAATGTAAAAACATTTGTTATTGTTCCATCAAACTTAATGCAATCCCATCACGAATATAATTCATTTGCAAAAGTTTATTACCTTCATATTTTTGTGAACATGGAATCACATCACAAAAAATATAATGAGGAACACAATTTGAATGACGATCAAACTCAGTAAATGTCATATCTTGTTCTGACTTCCTTCTTATATAATTATGTAGAGCCATTGATGCGATAACAATTTGAAATTGTGTCTTGTACGAAAATACTTGCATGTTCTGCCAAATTCTCCATCTTTTTTTCCACACTCCAAAAGTTTGTTGTATTACTCATCATATCAAAGAATGAATTTGATTGAATAACTCATCTTGACTTTGTGGATGACCTAACAATGAAATTCTAGAATATGACATCTCTCATCTCTATATAGGCCTAGAAAACTATATTCATTTGGATAACCAGAGTCAACAACGTAATACTTCCCTGTAATAATAATGTTTTTTCCTACAAATTAATCCCAATCACACAACATCTATTTATATTGAAATTTATTAACATTGACAATGTTCAATCATCAATACCTTCTAGTGGCTTTGGAATTTTGATATTAAGATTATCAATGACCTCAAGAAAAATTCTTGTATTGTGTGCTACCTTCCCATCCAGCCTAAACAAATATAAATTGCATGTCAAAGTTACATGCTGCCATTATGTTCTGTGTCAGTATACCTTTTTTTTTCTTCTTCTAATAAATGATATTTGATTTTCTTGTGATACATAAGCACATATATGTGTTCCTTTGATATCTCCAATACAATTCGACATAAAAACACTAAGTAAGAAAACAACCATTTCAAACGTAGTCGCAAAAAAGTTTTTCTTGTGTAGTTGACATAATTATTAAATCATTAACCAACATTAGTGTTATCTTGAAATGTGACATATATCTTGGATTCATTATGATTTCTCTTGATGTTTTTAAAAATTTAGGACGTCTAGTTTTATTATTTCTATGGTTAGCGAGCACACAGAACTAAGAACCTTATTGAAATATCTACCCACAATTTCATTAGAATATTGAAATCTCTCCTAAATTTTCTTATTTGAAGCACCTAATGCTAAAGTATAAAGAAACATGTCGACCTTCTTAATAACACTAATCCTTCATGATGGTTTTAATCCATACTGGATTTCTAAAATAAAACACAAACTCTGAAACGTGATTGTATCCATCCTAAACATATTAACACAACATATCTAATTTCCATTTAAAATTTTATTCAACCACCACATTCTCGTGTTGTAAAAGACCATAATCGTTTTTTTATAAATATAATTATTATAATTCATAGCAAGTGCTTTAGTTGTGCACAATATTAGTTTATGATAATCAAACTCTCTCAGCCAAAACAAATCTCTTTCCTCCTCCTCATCATCATATTCATTATCGTCGTCCTCATCATTTGTATTGTTATCATTACCAGCATTACTAATGCTATCGAAACCACTACTACTATTTTTACCACCACAACCATATGAAACATATTGAACAACATTATTCATGGCATTTTCATAATCCCTATAAAAAAGATCAATAAGCCAATCGCGTCCATATCTATAAAGTAAAAGATATACTTTACTTCAATTGACACTTAATATTTGTTATAAATATTGAGCTATTACGACATATATGTACACATGTCAATAAATTAAAGTAGTACTAGAATAAAATTAAATGAATTTTATTTTAATTATAGTCTATTAAATTATTATACCAAAATTTTAAACATGTCATAGACTTGTGTTCAATAAAGAATAAAAATGATTTTTGCTTTAAGAAGTGATATTAATTATTACAAATGTATAACATAAAGATGCAATTTCAAATCATTCTAATTTCATCCATTTAATGTCATTCAATTACATAACTTTATTTTGGGACAACATGTTATTAGCTACTACAAAATTGTAATAACCTAATCAACAACTTCATTCATTTGGTATGCAATGAGATATATTACATTGTTGAGAGGAATTTTATTGTAAACATTGACAAAAAAGTATATTATCACCATTTCCATCCTTCATTCAGCATCAATGTAGCAATATGAGAAATGAATATTTATTTGGCAATTTAATTAGGATACAATGAGGATGAAAAATATACATCATATTAGACCATGGTTGTACAAAAAACAGAAATATAAATTGGCAAAAGACAACTCATCTTTTTAAATAGATGTAATAAAAAATGCTACAAATAGAATGCCTTGAGATAGAGAAATCAATAATGTTATACAAAAGCAATTGAAAGTGATGAGTGAACTTTTATGGCAAGTGTGAATTATATATGTCTAAAATTGTGAACATTGCAACTAAAATTGTGAAGTATCTGTCTCATTTCCTATCAAACATTCATACCTAACTCTTCTCACCTAAGATTATTATTTACAATAGACATCAATAAAAATCAATACAATAACAGCCTTAACATTACAATACAAGTTCAAACAATTGTAAGTATCTCGTACATTCCATTTTTTCCACATCAACTCCAAGTGAATTAAAATTTAATATAATACATAACAACAACACAATACAACAATCATGTTCAGATCAACAACAATTAGGAAAATCTATCTCTTATAACAGTGATAAGTAGAACACCAAAGCATGAGAACTTCCTCATCCAATATGTTTTTACAGGATAATTAATGTTAGGTTCTTAAAGCATTTTAGATATAAATGAACAAATTATTAGGTTTATGAAACATTTTACATGTAAATGACTAAATCATTGTATAACATGATATGAAATTATAATAACCTAACCAATAACTTCAAAATTGAAATATAAAAATCAATGAATAAATGAATATATAAAAATATTTGAGGGTTTTAATCTCAGAATGTAATTCTGGGATTGTGACTGTGATTTTGGATTTGTTCTTGTTAAGGATCTTTGTAAGGTCATAGGTATTAGTGCTGGTAGAGGGTAATATAGAGCGGTTTGGAGGGTTAGATGGAGGGTGCTCTGGTTGGTTGAAATCTTTCAACAGTTTATCCAGATAGGTTTTTTGAAGTTGAGGATCATCAAGTCTTTTGATGGCCTCAAGAATGAATTCTTGGTCTTAGGTTAAGACGTTAATTTGTTTGGAATTTGTAGAGGTATCTGAAGTAGCACTAGTAGTTGCTATTTCATCAATTTGAAATTCTTCTTCAGAAGTGTCTGAAGGAGAGGGGTCATTGTCTGTGGCTTCAATGTATAGGTTTTGTATTTGGTTGATGGTTTCTTCATCTATTTGGAGCTCATGTAGTTTGGTATTGACTTTGCAGAAATGAGATGTATGTCCTTTCTGGTTACATTTGTAACATGTAATGTTTTTAGGTCAAATTTTGGTTTGGGTTTTGACTGGAAAGGCTTCTGGGGTTTGGTAAATTTCTTGTAGGGCTTTTTGTAGTAGGTGTGTTTTGGTTTGGAGTAAAATTGTTTTCGGTATTTATGGGTTGATTGTTTGTAAGGAGGTTTTTGGCTCGAATAATTTTTGGGTTTTGAACAGTTTCCACTGCAAGAGGATTTTTTAGTGGAAATGTCAAACTGGTGACAGAAACTATCAAGTTCTTGTCTAATACGTTTCATTTTCCATTTTAAGTGTTTTTGGAGTTTGAGGTCCTAACATATCTTAAGGCCTTCTTTTTGGGTGAAGCTCACAAATTCACCGTATCTAAGCTGATTATATGGTATGGTTTTGGTTGTAAAGGTATCTTTGATTTTATTTTGGACCTTTTCTCCTAAGAGAATCGATAAGCCTGTAAGAAATTTTTCTTTTCAAAAAAGCTGGTTTGAATCCTCTCGAAGCATAACACGAGTAAGGAATGCATTTTTATACCACTGAAAGTCACTGAGCTTTTTGCACCGAATTAAGGTTGGAGAGAAGTTCAGTATTTTTGTATTTCAAATGAGAAGGATTTCCGACAAAATGTAAGGAGATATTAAGGATAAGAGTGGACACAACATCTTGGATGATGTTTCCTGAAGGGTCAATGATGGGTGTTTGGTCTTCATAGGTTTGTATAGAGTTTAGAATATATAAGTGATCTGTTTCAGTGAGATGGTAATCCCACCATCCTTTAAGCTGGCCAGAGAAACCTGCAATAAGGAGTTCAGCTGTGGCTTTGTCTAGGGTTCCTGTTTGGGTTTTGTAGGTATTAGCTGTCATGGTCATTTGTTGGAGGGTGTTTAAGATATTGTATTCAGACATTCCATCTATCTTCCATTTATAGAGGAAAGAGGCATATTTATGTTGGCTAATGACAATTGGTTCAGTAGATATGGAAATATCTGGGGCAATGGTTGTTTTGGGAGCTTGCTAGGTAAGTCTGTTTAGTTCAAGAGGTTGCTTTGGAGAAGCATCTTCATCAGAAGATTGAAGATTGCTCATGACTATTTTGTAGGGTATTGACTTGATTTGTGGATGTAGAGGAGTTAGTTGTTTGTGGTGTGTCTGAGACAGTTAAAGATAAACTATCAAGGTGTTGTAAATGTGTTTTGATAGCTTTGAGAAAATCTGTGTGGTTTTCTTAAATTTGTGTTTGGCTTGTTTTTGTAATTTGATAAGGTTTGAAGACTTGATTTTTTAGTTTTAGGTCGGTTGAGGTTTTGGTGTCAACTGAACTGATAGTAGTTCTTTGTATTTGTTTTTCCAGTCGGGTAAGCTATTTACCTAAGGTATTGAGGTTGGTGTTTGTAAAGTTATTTTGGTGGATGATTTGTTTGGTATTGGATAGGGTATCATCACTGGGTAATTTGTAGAGAGCTGCATCTATAATCTGGTTGTTGTGGGTTATATATATATATATATATATATATATGCATGCAATTTAAGACTAAAAACAAACATGACAAAACATGTAACACAAGGACCATCACATAAAAAACAACATGTAAGGTACAAGAACCTATTTGAAAATTAAACAACAAAGGAACATGATGAGTAAGTATTTTGTAGGCAATCAATGATTAATATGAAAGATCATGGTTGTCAAAGCATATTTAGAAACTAGTAAAAATATGACAACTTTTGATGTTTCAACTCGAAGGCTAGTAAGATTATGAAACATCAATGTAGCATGGTGACACTCTTATATTATAGGCATTCATTGATTACTATGAAACACATTTACTAGGCAGTATAAGACTGGATACTTTACATTGCAAATCAATGCCATATTATTTCATTTCTAAGTATAGGGTTTTTGCATGTTATAATGGAACTTTAATTGTAATGACAATGGTAATTAAATTTGCATATAACCAAAGAAAGTAGTAACAACTTGTATCATATTGCATAATGTTACTTGTTGTAGTAAGAAATTGAAAATATATTAATGGTTTATGTAAAAGGGGTACATAAACTAAAGAGTTCAGAGCAATGAAAAGCCAAATAGAACTAAAATTATAGTACACTCGACAGATTAAAAGAAAGAGATCTAATTTGTCATCACCTTGTCCATTTAACAACTTCATCTTCTAAACCACTATTTATTTTCAGTTAAAAAAAAGTGAATACACCTTTAAAAAATTACTATACATTAATCCAAATCAGTCCCTCTTAAAATTAATTGCAACATATAACATAAATGTTTTGCCAGCAGCTCACCACAATATTTTTGTTATTATAAGTTAATAAAATTAGGATTAAATTGAAAATAACATGAAATTAAAATGCATATTGCAGGCAATAAACAATGAACATGCTATATGGCAATAAAAAAGAACATAAAACTTTTTTCGTGAAGACCAGATGCGCTCTTAGCTTCATTTCAAGATGAAAAATCTTTCTCAACTTTCATTGGTTTGGCGGAGTTTATTTCAGTCTCAATACACTTTTGAAACATGTAAATGAAATTAAAATAAGGATTACCAGTCTTAAAATCCATATTTTACTCAAATAGAGAGAAACAAGATGGGTTTTTGTCTGCTTGCTCGAAGAGACAAAGGCTAGATCTAGGGTTGTTGCAAGACATTTAAAATAAGGAAGAAGAAGGTAATAATTTTGTATAACGTTAGATTTTATTAGCATGTAGAGTTTGAAATGTACAGTAAACACTACTAAAAAGAAGGGTGATTAGCATCGGATGTTAGCATTAGAATAATTTAGATGCAATTTTAGCAACAGATTAGCAACGAATTATATATATATATATATTAAAATTTTAATATTAGCAACGGATTAGCAACGAAAAATCAGATACTAAAAAATAAATTAATATATTAAAAATCAGCAACGGATTTGTCATTGCTAATATGGTTGCTGTTAAAAAAAGGATTAAATTTTGACATTTATAAAAAAAACAATAAATAATAATGACCCTTTCTATACTTCCCCAGAAAACAAACGGAACCCCACAGTTGCAAAATTTCTTCATTCTCTGGAAGAACCCAATATTGTCCCTTTCTATTTCTCCATAGAAACCTAATTAACCCATATCTCCCTTTCTATTCCTTCTCCAGAAACCAAACCCATATGTCCCTTTCAATTCTACCTATCTCTGTCATACGTCATTTTCCACAAACATAATTTGTTATTTTCTTAACTTCTTCTCCAGTTAATTTATGCTTCCAAACTTCTTCTGTACAAGTAGTTGAGAGAGAGAGAGAGAGAGAGAGAGATTGGGGATGTTTTTGGCTTTGATTAGGGATTGTAATCGAAATCAACGAGAGATAAGGACAAAGTTTTCCTGGGTATCGAGCAAAGCTTTTTCTGGGGGTCTTGGTTGGCCCCGTTCTTTTCAACCAACCTGGCGTCGCCCCGCTTTGCGATATGAACGAACACGAAGAAAGAACGCAGGCAGCGAAAATGCAAAAGAGGGCATATTGTGGGAATGTGGGTTTGATTTTGGGTTAATAAAAATATTAATATTTAAACTTTTTTTTATATTAGATTTAATTTTGGCGGAATCAATTTCAAATTTTTGAAATTAAAATTAAACTGGATAAGAATTTTTAATCAGCAACGGAATATCCGTTGCTGATTTACACATTCAGCAACCGAATTTCAGCAACGAATAATTGGTTACTAAACAAATTAGCAAATAATAATCCATTGCTAAAAAATTAGCATCTATTATTTTCATCTGAAATTATCTGTTGCTAATTTCGTTGCTAAGTTTTATCATTAACAGATTTTAATATTATCTGCAACGGACTAATTAGTTGCTAATAGGCTCATTTTTTAGTAGTGAAATTAATAATCAAGCATAGATTACCAAGATATTGCCGTAAATGACAACAGGGTGTCAACAAAGCCAAGATGAAGGAGAGAGGCTGACAGATCTGGTGGAGGGTTATGAAGATCTTAGAAAAGGATGTGGGTTGTTGCCGAATGGTTACTATTTTAAGTGTCGTAATATTTTATGGAGTGAAAAAAATAAATACTAGATCAGAGAATATGAAAGATAATTGAGAAGAAAATGAAAGGTTTGGGGGAGAAGAATCTATGAAAATAAAAACACCAGAAGAAAGGGACGCTAGTGATGGACAGAGAGAAACAAGTGAAGCAAGAAAAAGATTATTTCAGTCAGAGAAAATTACAACTATCTCAAAACCGTCAGTTGACAGTCTTACATTGTGGTCAGGAATAAATAAATAAAAAAAAATGTGACTTGCTTTTGCTAAACCTGTGGTTAGACCACAATATTGAACGGGTCTCATGTAAAAAAAAAACAGTGGTTCACATCTTTAACTAAAAAATAATAAAATTGTGATTTCAACTAAACGCACTAGCTATCATAAAAACAAACATCCTCTAGAGGAATTCCTTAGCATTGGCTTCTTGTGTCTTGTATTCATCTTAGCTTCCTTCTGTTTCTCCTTGCACTTCTTGTGCAGGAAAAAAGAAGAAGAAGAAATGGAGATAGTGTGCATTGCCAGCAGTGCTTTCTCAGGGATGTACCATTCTGTACTCTAGCAGGATCTACCATTGTACACACATCGGAATGCATTATATATCTATCTCATTTATCATAATTCCTTCTATATTTTCCTCATCTTTTTAGCTTTCAGGTTAGTTTTTTTTCTTAGCTACTCTTTTAAAACAGTTTATGGCAGCTTTGCTAACCTCATTATTAATAAAGTAGACGATTAACAAAGTATTAGTTGAACATCCTATATTATTAATTAAGACAAGATTAAAAGCAATGGGGCTTGGCTTGTTTGGTGGACCATTTACTTTACACAAGTGACCAAGATTAGGAAACTCTCACTTTCTTTCTAGTATCTCTATTACAATAATAGAACCTCTTTTCATCTTGGTTAAATAAATCCCCTCTTTCTCAATTGAAAGCAATGAATATGGTAAGAAAAAGCTTTAAAGCATCAGCCTTTCTTCTTTATGTCAAAAGATGTCCCATGTATCATGTTGGCTGGGGATGACCAAGAGAAGGAAACTTTCTGGCAGGCTGAACTCGGATCACCAAAGCTAACCACCAGGATTTTGACACAACATCGTTAAATATCTCTGGGGGGGAAGAAAAGGGTGCGAATGCCACTTAGTGCTATCCATGTGTGATGATTCCATCCGTCCATCATGATAATGAACATTTCAGTGTACTCGAAAAATATGCAGATTTTTAATACCAGTGAACAAAAACTAGCATTAAAATTGCCATTATATTTGATACGAACATAATTTAGCGAAGCAACTTGGCTTTGACTATCCTTTCATTGCACATTAATGATATGAAAACACCATCCCTATGCAGCGAATGGGAAAAAAAGGCTTCACACACATGATTGCTGAAAGGTAAAATTAGGTCAGGTTGGGGGAAAAAAAGGTCTATGTACATTATTATTTGTTGTGCAGTCAATAACTCCATATATATTTGGGCTTGCTTGAAGTGCAGTAGTGAACAGCTTCTATTCTCTGACCCAGAAGTGTGGAACACGACTCCTCCTCTCTTCATGGGCAAGTAACATGCATGGTGGTCAGACAAGTAGCACAAGTATTTTAACTGCTAGTTGATGATTGTTGTTAAACTGGTTATAGACTTACAGTCATTTGTAACTAGCAACAACAGTACCTATTAACTTTTACCAACAAGTGCAATTCAGTGCTTCAGTGTCCTAATATGACTTGTCGGTTTCTAACTAAAAGGTATATTTTGTTGGAGGGAGTTACAAACGTAGTTGGGGTTGGCACTCTTCCTGAGCTCATTTCTGTTGACAATTGACTCAGTAAGTAGTCACCAAATCCTCAATTAAAGTCTTCGATTTCCTTAAACTGCAGATCATGTGGGCAATTTTTATGGTTGTTGAAGGTATGAAAATCGTAGCATCTCATCTTCAAATTACAAGTATTTTACTTATTCAGCTGTAAGAATTTGTTTCATCACTCAATTTGACCTTCTTTTTCTCTCTTTTTGTGAAGGGAAAAAAATATCAATTTTGTAATGTCTGTCCAGAGGCCTTTACTTTCAAGGACAGATACGATTAGACGACGATGAGCTGATGAGGTGAACAGTAAGTACATGCTGCTATTCTAAATTCTAAGATAGAAAACCAAGGGCCATAGAAGATTGCTGGTATTTTCCTGAGCTTGGTGGGTCAGTGGAGTCTGCTTTTGTCTCAGGGAACCATTCTATTCCCTCACTCATTGTACCTCACCATGACCACCTTTTTATCACTCCTTAACGTTCACAATTAGCAAGTTGAATCTCGTAAAAAATGAAAAAGAAAAAGCTAAGCTTTTCTAGTCTGGAATTGCACGTGTTTTGCCACTAGTTAATTGTGCTGCTTCTTCTTCTTCTTCCTCTTTAATTGATTACTGTAAAATTAAATAGAGAGAGAGAGCGATAGTTGCATTGAATTGGGGAAATTATGAAAAGGGTTGATGCTTCGAGTAATGGAGTCAGCGCCGTGACAAAGAAGGCACTGACATGGTCTAACTTTATCACAAACGAACCATAAAAAACACTCCCCCAGTTGGTTTTTTTCTCTCCTACATGCAGCTGGTCAATGCCATGGTGGTTCTGCTTTAGTATTTTGTTCTGAAGCTGTGTCCATAGATTGAAATTTGTGGAATTTGGAGGGCAGAATATATTCTTCGTGGCTTTTAGCTGCTTTTAAAAAGTTTTTTTTACTCTAAAAATTATTAAATTAATATTTTTTTAGTATTTTTTATAATTCTAATACGATAATATCAAAAATAAAAAAAATATTTTCAACCTAAAAACTATTTATTTTTTATTATGTTACTCAGTGGTTGAGCTACAACACAATTTTCTCCTTCTGTGAAGTGGTTACGAGTAAAACTTTGATTTTCAACTCTATCCAGATATTATTTTTTATCCAAATAGCCCCACATTGACACATCACAGCATTACAGGTTGTTCAACGGTTCTACCACGATGAGCTACGCAGCAGAACACCAAAATATTGAAGACGCCTGCCTCTTATCTTCATGATGAGAAGGCTTAGACCCATTTAACCAGGGCCTGAAATTTGAACTTGCCGATCTTGATAAGCCTGCGATTAAGACCAAAGATGTCACCTACTCGCATGGACCAGCAAGCTTAGCAAAGAGAAGACCACCCAGCCATCTTAAATTTCACTACTCATTGACAGAAGGACCAGGGAAAGCAACTCGAAACCGTTTGCATTTATGTTCAGCTTGATGACTCTTTGGTGCCCCCAAAGATATCAGCAGCACAATCCTCCATCTCAGCTACTCACCAAATTGTGTTAAGGCTTATTGCTTGATACTAGTGCTAGTTCTTTAATTGGATCCAGCTATGAGCTCAACTAGAGTGGAATGGAATGAGCTGAGGATGGACTGCCATGGAAATCTTGATGAACAAGAAAAGGGTTCCTGTTTGACCGAGACATTTCAGGCCTAAACTCCACTTAAAATAGATTGCGAAAAAACTGCAATTTCCAGATAAACGTGTACCATACAGAACAAACAGTGGTCTTTATTTGGAAAAGATGTGTACACTCTAATCACAGTTTTCCTTGCAAAAATACCAGCCAGACCTTTCTTTTACGCCCAACAACTCTGGCAGGACTAAACCGAGTGAGATCGCCCATCTACTACAAGCTCTGACATTGCTGCCCCAGAAGAAGGACCATTTAAAATACCCCAACAGTTGTGCCCAGTGGCAACACAACCACCCTTCACCCCTAGAATCTCCCCATTTACAGGAATACTATCCTCACTGCATAGCAAGAAGCATGCTTGTTGTTGTAACCCAATTCTGGATTATTCCTCAAAAATCATTTTTTTTCAAAATAAAAATCAAAAAAATAAAATAAAAGCTAGCAACGTGGAGAAAGCAGGTCGGGAAATCAAGCTGCAATTTTTAGAGGAAATTAAAGACCTAATTGTACCCCATTATGCCCCAAAATAGAGAGAAAATGCAAATTCAAGGTCAAATTAAATGATTATTGGACGAATTTGCATAAAAATTAAGTCTAATGACATAATTAAATTTTTGACATGCCAATTTGATTTAATCATGGGCCAAATTGAATTTTAATTATGTTTAAGAATTAATTTGGGTCCAATTGAAGGATTTAATTAAGTGCAAGGACTTAATTATACTTTAAATGGGTCAAATTAATTTTATTTGGGGCTTAATTGGTGAAAACTTAAGTTTGGGAGCCTAATTTGGGCTTAATTGAGAAGATTGAAATTTTAAGAGATCAAATTTAATTTTTACCAGGTTAATTGATTGAAATTAGGGGCCAAATTGCAATAAAATTGAAGTTTTGGGGTCAATTAGGGGTTAAATTGAAGAAATTAGCAGTCAATGACTAATCTGCAAAAGGTGCCAAAATTTAGAGGCTTAATTGACAAAAACCGGGGGTGAAATTGAAAGTTTAATGGTCAATTAGGGGTTCAATTGAACAAATCTGAGACTAAGGACCATATTACAAAAGGCGCGTAAATACGGGGCTGAAGTTGAAGTTCCGCAGGGGCTTAATTGCATTAAATCAAAAGTTTAGAGTCAATTAGGGGTTCAATTGAAATCAATTGAAAGCTGGAGGACTAAATTGAAAATCAGTTAAAATCCCTAATTCAATCCAAAACGGCGCTGTTTTGCATATATATATATAAGGACCAGATGACGCGTCGTCTGGTCACTGTTCATTGTCTTCTTCTTTTACCTGGGTAAAGCTGGTTCGGTTACCTCCTTTACAGGTGCATTTAATGCACCTAACATCCACCAAATTTGACAAATTTTGCACGAAAGTGATCCCTTGTAGTTCCTCTACAACGCCATGTGAATATTTCAGTCTGAATGACAACCCATCGGCGCTGGCCTAAACATGCCAACTTAGGTAGCCTTTTCTGCAGATTTGACAGTGCACCATGCCTACTTTGAGCCAACGGTTGGGATCCTTCCCAACAGAATCAAGGGTTGTAATTTTTTCCCCAATGTAGATAAGATCGCCCTCTTCCACCGCCTATAAATAGAGGTGGATTTCATGGTTTGAGAGAAGAGAAAATCGGGTCCAAATATCAGGAAAAAAAACCAGCCTCTTCCCTAGGTTTTTTGACAACGTCTCTCTCTCTCTCTCTTCACTCTCTCTCTCTACTGTGCTCTCAGCGACCCCAACACTGTCACCACCGGTCCCACAATTAGCTCCACCACAGGAAAC
>Ga0307517_10006173_pt1 | contig 17841 bp, 10 predicted proteins | sample 23_EM_MG_FD_194515 | JGI IMG/M metagenome (GOLD analysis project Ga0307517, IMG submission 194515) | Populus trichocarpa ectomycorrhiza microbial communities from riparian zone in the Pacific Northwest, United States - 23_EM | ecosystem: Host-associated > Plants > Roots > Unclassified | place... | reverse complement strand
AGGCAAAGTTAACAATAAAAGATGACAAGGGGATGGTGGAAATCGGAAAGAATTGGAATAATTGATTTGGATAGCACTCGAAGGATATATACGCAGAGCATTTGATGCTTGAGATTATAATAACTATTATTTGTTAAAGTGTTTTATTTTTTTAGAAATATATTAAAATAATATATTTTTTATTTTTAAAAAAATTATTTTTGACACCAGGACATCAAAAAAATCTAGGAACATCAAAAAATATTAATTTTTAAAAAATAAAAATATTTTAATCCTTAAAAAAAATATTTTTAAAACAACAAAATAAATAAATCCTTAAAACTCTACGATAGCATTCTGGGTGTCCAGTTGCATATCTTTAATATTTGTGATGGGTGCTAAATTTAATCTTCTATATATTCGAAGGTACTCTTTATGAAGAAAAAACTGAAAAGCATGAACAAGTTCTAATTCGGCACGATTGCATGTCATGGATGCTGCCATCCCATCAATATCAATTCAGAAATTCCTCGCCATGTCTTCTTTGATAGCTTTATTAGAATAGTGGCAAAATGAATGTACTCGTCGTCATCGAATTTGTTAATATGATATTTCAATATTAGTCAAAATATTTAAATTGCTGATTATCATGTATGAGACTCGACAATATCGATATGCTGACGTGTCTGGTATTGATATTGTTTTATTACAACGATCGTTAGCCATTTTAATTATTAACTTTCAAGAATAAATAAAAATAACTTATAGAAATTTATAAAATATAAAATAAGCTCTGGAAAGGGAACTTTTAAATATTGGTTGTTTAAACAATATATTTATATTGTAAATAATATTGTCTAAATAAATATTAAAATAAATACGTACAATCAATTTATATGTACAATTGTTTAATTACGCACCGTCCTCAAGTATAGTAAAATTAAAATTATGAACTATCCTGGATTATTGATACTTGTAAATAAATAATCTCAAATTATAATATGTTAACTTTTTATTAGTTTATTTTTTTTTTAATCAGTTGCCTTATCTCTCTGTGTACTGAAAATGGAGGACAAGAACACGATGATAGTTTATTTGAGTTTCATGTAGGATTGTATACCCTCCAGTGACGTTTATTTACGGTCATTAATACATTTATTTGTATATAGATACAACTTACAAGAGAATTGAACATAAATTTTAAAAGGAAAAAAGTGTCTTGAATCTAGCTAGGGCATTAATAAATCCAATTTAACTTGAAAGATAATTTCAACATTGTATGTGGATGCAACTTAGTACAAATTTGAACATGAACTTTTAAATTAATTAATAAATTTTCTGTATATTAAAAGTTTCTTGATTCTAGCATCATATGAAAGAATAACCTGGATTTGTTGGATTCCCAGAGGGTTTAATTACTTGCAAGGTACTTCCTTATACTTTCAATTACAGCTGCAAGCCTTTTAGGATACTTGCTGATAAATCTGAAGTGGAGCACCAAGTTTTTTCTTTCCAACAAAACAGCTTGTCTTTGTGGAGTACCTATGTGTGTTTTCTTCTCATGCAATCGCATGTTTACACTAACAAAATGCTGTTCAACAGGTACCTCACTAGCTCTTTCAATTCCATGCACACGATTTAGTTTAATCACAAATGTCATTGATGGAATAGTCGAGTTCTAGTATTACTAATTGTCTGCAGGCATATTGCTGTCTAAGACGTGATATTCGAACAAATATTATGCCCTTCAACGGATTTATTTCTTGATTTCTCAAAATCTTTCACAATAATATGAGCAAATTAATGGAAAGAAAAATCCAGCAACGGCAAACAAGTCCTCTAATTAATATGTATTTTATTTATTAGGCGAAAAGCCTGAAAGAGGCACATGGATGGGAGAGAGAAATAATGGAGATATCACCATGAATATACATATAACTATTTCATGGGGTTCTTCACATGCCTTCCTACTTGTTTTTCTTATCCTCATTTAGCTGTTGGTTTACAGCTGGATCCGGATGCCTGTAATAACCGATAAAAAACTTCAATTAGACAACACACGCGATTAGCAATTTCATGATGAATATGTTGAGACCATTTTGTATAATATGTTTATGACAACCTTATAATGCATTAAGGTTACAAGTGGATAATTATGAACCCGTTTGGTATAACGATCAGTGCAGTGAAGATGCAAAATGCATTAATTTGGTGTTTTTTTTTTTAACTCAACCATATCTTCAACCTTATTATCAAACACCTACATGATATAAGGAAAGTTTTGCGTACCTTCTTTTTAGGCTCCCGGGGCTTCTGCTCAACCTTTTTAGGGGCTGGTTTTGATGCCGGAGTTTTGGGTGCACTGCTGCTGGGTTTAGCTGCAGGCTCTTTCTTGACAGGCTCGATTGGCTTAGTGCCAACAGGTTTCATTGCTTTGAGTGATGCCATTCTTCTTCGGTACCCTGTCGAATTAAGAGGTTGCACAAACACTTGCTGGCCTGAGTAATACGTCCTTCAGATAGTCCTATTTATAGCCAGGTTGCTTAATTATAACATGGAATCCGAAGAAGTAATCACATCAGATGAATGGATAGATAGGTGTGGCTGTTTGAAGGAATAGAATAACTTGAAATGGAGGCCTTTTGAGGGATACTGCATCGGATGCTTGGGCATATTTTAACGACATTATTGGATGCTTATTCTAATATAGAGGCAGTTATTTTTCAGGGAATAAGCTTGAATGCAAGTGCATTCAATGAGCTACAGATAAATCCGATGTTTAATTATCTTGATTAATAGTCAGATCATGTCACCCTTGTAGTTACAATTAGACTAATTGCGATTAATTTGAAAGGATTTTCTATAATGACAAGGACCACATGTATTCAATGCATACTTCCTAGTTATGATAAAACAAGAGCTTTTATCTACAAAATAGCATTCTGCAGAATTTGCAGATATCTGTTTCTGTTTCGGCCACTGATCTACGCAATCTCATGGAACTGATGCCAAATACTTGACTGTAGTTCACATTGAAGAGATGTAGGATTTCAAAATAAGAGTAAATTTACATCACAAAACTCTCTGCAGAACAGACCTCTACTTGCCTGGTAGAGATAAGAGGGACGGCAGTAGATGAAGTGGAGGATGAAAGGATGAAGTCAGGAATTTATATACTATTATAAAGCTAGTGAAATCGTTCAGTATAAGCTTTCCCTTTCCCTCCCAGAAGATTTGTTATGCAGTTCTGTTAGTATAATTATTGTAGCAATACCAAAATGAAAAAACCAGCTTGATTACCTGGCCTTCCATGATAAATTGGCCTTGTAACAGAGAATTTCAAAGTCTATTATAACATCTTGGTACAGGAAACTGAAAACAAATTCCTAACTCATTCTTTTAAATAAGGCAGAACTTCTTTGGATAATCTCTTCGGCATATATTTGATTTTCGTGCTCTCTTGTTATTCCAGACAAAAGTCTTCATCACCATATTTGGACTGGAACTACTACACAAATACTGAAGGGAATTTTTATAAATCATAATTAGCCTCCTGTCTGGTCACAGGTTGATGTAATTGGATAACACATGATGTTGCTGGTGGGCGGAGTCGTGACGATCATCTTTCTAGATCAGGATGGTTGGGAATTATATAGGTGGAAAACACAAAGAATTCTTGTCCTTTATCAGCAGAAAAAAGGAAAAAAAAAATGAGAGTCGTTACCTAGTAGTTTAGTCACTAAAAACCTTAATTGGTTTCAAAATCTAGAAAAGAGAACTGAGTGCGTAAAGAGAAGGTATTAACACTTCTAATACGTTTTATTTGAGGTAAGCTTCATTGTTTATTTGTTGATACAAACAAAGAAAAAGTTGTGTTTCTTTTTTTCTTTTTTCTTTTTTCTTCTTTTTTTTTCAGCCTCTATTCTTGATTTTGAAGGAGTATTTATAAGATTTTATTAGGATTTTGGGATGTCTTGAATCTATTTATGACCTCTTAATCTTGAGAAGAGTGTTGTGAACCCTTGATAAGAACTCATTGAGGAGCCTTTGTGTATGAATACTCGAAAACCCTTGATAAAAATCCATATTTAAAATAAAAAATTACTAGAAAAACATTAGCAACGTCTAGATGTTTCTTTTATATGTTAAAAAAAAAATTGATCCAATACACAATGTAACATGGGTCAATAATCTAGTATACACTAAAATTTTTTGGCTTTTCACTACAATAATAAACAGTGAAAAGCTAAGCACTTTATCACTTTGATCCTCAAAATTTTTTAGGACCTTTTCTTCTTCTTTTTTTCAATCTAATCCTCCAACATTGGGTTTACAGGGTATAAAGCTTTATAATTTATTTCAATTTACTTTCTATATTATCCCGGTCTTATGATCCAGGTCACGAATTTTATGAGTTAGCCGTGTTAACTCAAATTATCTTTTGTCTATTTTTTATTTTTTTTTAATTTCATCCTTCAATATTTGGTTGATTGGGAATCAGAATTTATAAAAAAAAAAATTATTTAATTTCTATGGAGTTATCTCGAACTCATGACCTGGGTTGCTAGTTTTGCGAGTTAGCTGTGTTAACTCATGTCATTTTTTTTTGTTTATTTTGTAATTAATTTTTTTCAATTTCTTCCTTCAACATTGAGTTTATTGGGAATCAAACTTCATAATTTTTTTCTATTAGTTTTCTATGGAGTTATTTTGGTCTTCTGACCCTGGTTTTTCAAGTTAACCCAATTTGACTCGTATTATTTTTTTGTCCTTTTTTTATTTGATTTTTTTTCAATTTAGTCCTTTAAAATTGGGTTGATTGGGAATTGAGATTTTTATATTTTTTAAATTTTTATGATGTTATCACAGTTTTATAGCTTAAGTCGTGGATTAGGTCGATTGACTTGAGTTTTTTTTTTGTCTTTTTAGTTTATTTTTTTAATATCATCCTTCAATATTAGATTGGTTGAAAATTATGCTTTATAATTATTTCGGTTTGCATTTTATGAAATTATCATAATCTCATGACTCGAGTCACGAGTTTGGTATGTTGACTCATGTGGTTTTTTGTGTTCTTTTTTAAATTTCACCCTTCAATATTAGGTTGATTTAAGTTTTGTGATTTGTTTTGACTTGCTTTTCAAGGGATTATCTCAGTCTTGTAAGCTATATTTGGCAGATTAACTCAAGTTGACTTGACTTGTTTTTTTAGTTGAATTTTGTTTTTAATTTTATCATTCAACATTAGGTTTATCGAGAATTGGGTCTAATTGTTTTTTATTTGCTTTTTATATGATTATTAGGGTCTCTTGACTTGGTTAATGGATTTAACAAATTAATTTGAGTTGATATAATATATTATCGTTTCAATATTAAAAAAAATATGTTGTTTTAATTTTTTTTAAAATCAAACTATATTTTTATACGTTGCTCGGGTTGTCTTTTGAGTCTTTAAAATCGATTAGGTCACGTAAGTTTAATCTCCATGTAATTTAATTTATTTATTTATATATATATATATATTAATAATACTTGAATATTTTTTTTACATTAAAAGAATTAATCGGACCAGTAGTAATAATTTAGTTTAATGCTAAAATTAAATAAGAAAGTAAATGGTGAACACATGTAAAATTCAATTTAAAACGAACCTCGATGTTTGCAGCATCCAGGTTGCTGAAATAAATAAATATCAAGCTGTTCGGGAAAAAAAAAGCAAATTTGTGTTTTTTATAATTATTGTTGTTCCTTCTCTCTTTATTCAGAATCCTTTGTCTTGAAGGTGAACTTCCTTCTTCTATTCCTTGTAATTTCTGGTTCTAACCTAAAAACGTCCCCTTTCTAAAAAGAGAGTGGCTCCCGTGACACTCTTACAAAAAAAACCTCTAGCACGCAATATTTTTATTTTTTTATTATTTTTATATAATAAAATTTATGATATATTGAATTTTGTTTTTCTTTTAATTTGTTAGTTTTAATTTCTTACCAGCGGTTGTCTTTTACTTTCTTGAAACCAAGGGTTGCACAGCAAAACAAAGCCAGCCCAGATATGGCCCAGAACCTGTCTTTTTAAGCCCAATGACAGATCTCTCCCTCCTCCTCCTCCTAATAGTTCTTCTCCTTGCAGATCTCTCACTCCTCTCCTTCTCCAAGGAGTAAGATCTGACCCAGCTACGCTAGTCTGGCAGAGTTTACTGATGAACAAGAAGACAATTGCAAGTGAGCGCACAAAGTTCGAGTCATTTCCATAATTTACAAAATCGGTCGAAAGAGAATTAAGTGATTTGCATTTCAAGAAACGAAATCCACTTAATTGTATTATTATTATCCGCATTAACATTTCATAAGAACTTCATCTCTTAGACGGATACCATACTCCCAACCAGGCCATCAAATGATAGCCCTAAAAAGTAAAAAAGATGAGAACAGGGAAAAGAAGAGAACATAGGAAAAGCCATAATATAATTGGCCGAGTTGTAAAACCATAAAGCTGCAAAGATTTTTGTCAGCCCGTGTTCCTCATACCAGCAGCAATACCATTTATAGTAATAAGCAGTGCATCTCTGAGTTTATGATTGTCATCATCGCTTCTCAACCTCTTTAGAATCTCAACCTGCAACATATTAATTGGATTGAGATAAGGGAGCCTGCTCTCAATGAGCCTCCTCAAGCTCCGGTTGTTTTCTGATAGCCTCTCATGCCCACTAACCACCAATACAAACTTCTCCGTTGTTAAGAGTTCTCTTCTTAGTGCAGCACCAAGTTCTCTCCTGCTCTTATCAGATACAAGGACTTCATCGTAGTGCTTCGCTATAGGAACGTCTGCCTTCCCCAAAACCATCTCTATAAGATCTATAGTAGATTGGAAAAAAGGCCATTCTTTGTACATTGCTTTCAAATCTTGGGTGTGTCCCTTCTCACAAACACCCTTCAAACCTGCCCCAACTCCAAGCCATGCTGGAAGAACAAATCTTGTTTGGGTCCAGGCAAATACCCATGGAATGGCACGAAGATGTCCAATTCCCGTTGAGCTCTTTCTTCTTGTGGGTCGGCTTCCTATGTTAAGGAAACCAAGCTCCGCTTGTGGAGTAGCCTCATGAAAGTAGGCAAGAAACTCTGGGTTTTCATATACCGTGCTCCGGTAACTTTGGCAGCTGATTTTTGAAATCTCGTCCATGAGATTACGCCATTTTTCTTCTCGAGGTCGTTCTGGGGGTTTTAACGTTGCAAGTAGAACTGCAGTTGTGTATATCTCCAACTGTCTGACAGCCGTGTGTGGCAGCCCAAATTTGGCTTGCACCATTTCTCCTTGCTCAGTAGACCTAAGAGTACCCTGCCGATTGAAAGGACATCGGACGTTAAACATCAGGAGCCTAAACACTTAAAACAGTCTACAAGTTCAGATATGAGAATTGGTTATACGTGTTCTGGTCTTAAAAGATGGAGCATAGCAATATCAACATTTACAAATTTCAACAGAAAAAAGAAGATAGAAGGGGAAAATAGAATATGTTATGAGACCAAACTTACTGATTACTGGCATCCAGGATGCACAGATAGGTAACTTACCATTACTGAACCTGGTGGTTGGGATTGAATGGCAAGATATGTTGGTCCACCACCACGGCCAATACTCCCTCCTCGTCCATGGAATAGAGTTACTTTAATCTGATTATCTTTGCATGCTGCCACAACATCCTCTTGGGCTTTGTAAAGTTCCCATGCAGCAGTGAAGCGTCCAGCATCTTTACCAGAATCAGAATATCCAACCATCACCTGTTCATGGGAAGTATACGAGCGATTAGAGTTTCATTAAGAATCTACTAAAATCAATTTGAAAATGGCTTTTAAAATGAATACCTCCTGATGCCCGCTATGGTTCTTTATAATGTGCTCTGAGTACCAATCAATTGATAATAATTTCCTGATAACCAAACCAGCCCCTCTAAGATCTTTCACAGTTTCAAACAAAGGAACCACCCGCAGCCTATTCCAAACAAGTGTAGATCTTGTGAGAATGTTTATTGTCAATACTGTGTAAACTTTTTATTTCATTAACCAAAGTACCATGCCAAAAGGGTCACAGAACTCTCTATTTCCTACTTCCTATAAACTCAGTGGATTATGAAATGAGAATTGAGTGATCTACCCTCAGGTCAAACATAGAACTTAACCAAATAGTCAAACCTCAGGTCCAGGAAAATATTAGCAGGCTCGCAGAATCAGCAACAAAAAGATCAAAGCACAAAGGAAGCTGTTTAGGAAAAACTGGTGTATGTGACTGAGAAATTATCTCAAATACTCTCAAAAGAACATACTTGGAAAAAAATTTGTTTTACCAGCAATGGACAAACACTTATGTCACTAAATCACAATTGCAAATGACACCGTTATATAATAACAGGACATCACTTTATTCTAAGAATCAAAACTGTAAATAAACATGTTGCACAAATTCAATTGTTTAGGTAAATAAAAGAATGCCTTCTTCTTAGCGAGCATGCTAGCATTTACACATTACCATATCAAATAAATTAAATGAAACAATATAATATAAAAAAATTGCTGATCTTGTTTCCATGCTGTAACCATACATTCATATGAACAAATGACAGAATAAACAAGGAAATGCATTTTACAGAGTAATATATGAACATATAAGAAGCATAAACTCACGTTCCTCCAGGACATGGTTTCCCTAGCTCACCACTAACAGCAAGACGGGCATCTTTTTGTAAAAGCTCCACAGCAAGGACATCGCTGGCCTGTCAAGAAAAAAAATGCAAGACAATGTTAATGTTTATTCGCATATTCTGCTATTAAACCCAAATATGACAGTAATATTATCTTAGAATGTATATAAAAATAAATGACTGGGTAGCAGCAGTTTTCCATACATTGGATGCCATAGAGATCACATATGCTCCAAGCGAATCACTCCCTAGCTCAGCAGCAACGCGGAATGTATCCAAAACTTCTTTGACATCAGGAGTGACCTGCCAAAAACCAAATTAAAAGGAGGCATACAAGTACAAAAACCAAAAGATAGACAAAGGGAGCGTGCATAAAATGCATCCATTGCAAGGCTTTCTGAAAAGAAAATATCATATTCTCAACTCAACAAAAGGCCATGAATTCTATGGTAATTTCAATTAGTTAACAAATGCTTTATACAATCCAACCACACTGACAGACTAATGCAAAAATAATTCCAAAAGAGCTAGTTCAAAATTATCGAGGATCAAAAAGATACTCACTTAATATTTGTACAGAAAATGACAAAGCTGAAATACAAGAATGCATCATTTTCACAAAGAAATAAGTTGCATTGCATTTTTCCCATACACCTTTTAAGATCATGATATTTCACCAAAAGAATTTAATATCAACGCAATAATCAATTTGGAAATTAATGTTTGTTCACAAGAGCAAATTTAGGAATTTCCTCCACAGCTTTTTAGGGCTTAACCCTGTCAAATGCATTTGTCTAGTGAATGTACATGTTTGTACAGGGTAGATCTATTTTTACATTAACATCTTTTATCACTTGTATGCTCCATTAAATTATACCTGCAGAATTTATGAACAAAGGTTATGCTAGTCTTAAGCAGGGATGCATTTGTAAGTCTCTTCACAAATTTGTTTCTAAGAGATTCACAATTGCTTCGAATTTATATTATTTTTAACTTTTGACATCGGACTTAACAGATTTCACTTTGATTGTGCTGGAAAACATTACACATTAAATAGATAAAAAAAAGATGATTTCCCCTACCTGAAAACAGACATGAACAACAAATGCAAGCGTATTATGTTTAGCCCCTGTTTGGAAGTGCGGCCCAGATATAGGTTTGCTGAAATTCAAATTGTTTTTTGCTTCTTTTTTTGTGTTTTCAAATCGTTTTGATGTGTTGATATCAAATTGAATTTTAAAAAATAAAAACATTATTTTGATGCATTTCTCAGCGAAAAGCACTTTGAAAAGCAACCATAATTACACTCTCAAACACCCCCCTTAGTTACCTGTAAAGAAATCAAAAGGCTGAATGTGGTTACTCGAAAAGATTTGAAGAAGAAAGTAATGCAAACAGTAGTCAACGAATGTCATACAATTCCAAACTTTCATCCTGCTCAGCCACATTATTGATCCCAAAAAAGATTGCACAATTTGCAAAATTACCACCTTGGGTAACCCGCACTCACCTCCAAAAAATAGAAATAAAAATATCTCCATGCTACTTTTATACCTCAAAACTAATGTGGTATAAAGCGATTGAACTATACATAATTCCAAAAATTAAAACCAATGAAAAACATTGTTTATTCAATTCTTGTCATCATTTCTTTTTCCAATAGAGAAGTTTAAATAGATAAGCTTTCCTCATCACAATATTATTAGAAAAGTTTCAAAAAGACCATTATTCAATTATGGTCCCATCAAAATAGGATCCTAGAGAACAAAAGACACCCTTCTGAGTTTGCATAAAGTGGCTACTCACAGGCCTCAAGCTGACGACCTATTGGTTAAGCCCAATAGACCTGCCATTGCACTTTTGCAGTAGATTATGCCCATTAAAATTATTGCTCAGGTTTTAATGCTATCATGATATTTAAACACGTTACCTGGATGGTGGAAGGAACTAGTGGCCTCTTGCTTTTGAGCTCTCTTGTTAGGAATTCCAGTTTCTTTTCTTCATCCCACTCACTATACGTTCCCATATCCAAATATTTGGTGATTGCATCCAGTGCTTCAGAATGTCTACCAGATTCCTGTTGCATTCCAAAAGTCCAGTTAAATCACATTACATGAGCACATTGTTACCTTGCTACCTATAACCTGAATCAAATCCCACCTGTCGCAAGTCAAGCTTCATTAATACCATTCCAAAAGTCGCAACTCTTCTTATCAGGTCAGCCAGCCTGCCATCTGCTAGCACCCCAGCTCCACAAGATTGCTGCAAAAATCAGTAAATGAAGAATAAAGTAAAGTAAAGCCGGTGATATTTTCATTCTTTTCAGTTATAACTCAAAAAGAGAGGAACTAGAATGGTATAATAAAGCAGAAGTTATTACCAGAGACTCGTAGCATAGAAGCAGTGGTTCTAACAATTGGTCTGTTGTCTCATAGTAATCCCAAGGCTCATATTCACAGGGAAGATCCTCGAGAAGAAGTTCCAGCCGTCTTCTAGTCTTCGTAAGCTGAGATCACCACACATAGTATACCGATGTTTATAATGATATAGCATGACTGAAATTTTTAAAAAACTGAAGCCTTGCTCAGTTAAAAATGGGTAAAAGACCTTAGCAGATTAAAGAGAATCACCGCCAAAGTCATTGGAAAATAAAAATAAACCCGTGAATATGTTGATTAGTAACCATTATGACACTTCCTTTATCCATAAGCTCTTTCTTAAATGAATGGTATATTGATTAGCAGCTATTTCATACTGACCCCACAATATTAATTCACCCAACGCTAGAAGTCGCATCAGATATCAAAAACACAATTAGGATGCCGAATTGTCAATCTACTCATCAATCCCTACATTTAAGAATTTGAGAAATAGCTACTCATCAATCCCTATCTCATATTTTAACAATTTGAGAAACTCCGTCCGAGAAGGAAGCTTAATGAAGCATGAGTTATTCAGTAAAGTTTATGCTATTGATTTCACAAGGTTAACTCAGAGTAATCATAAAAAAGTATCTGCTTAACAAAATAATTGTTTGGCTGAGAATATCTTCATTGATCTACTTCTTTATGAATTAACAAATGCAAATATCTTGAAAACTCAGGGCCCAATCAAATTCTATTGACTTAAAATCAATACAACTACACCTGTATTTTATATCCCCTCCTCCATACCCTCTTATGTTGATTATTCAAAAAAATTGACTCCAAGCTATTGACTGCTTAGAGAACATGTGGGGTGTTGCCTAAAAATAACTCCATTAAGCTCAAATCACAGTTTGTTTGTATTTTTCCCTTTTTTCTTCATCTGAAATTTAAGGGGAAAGAAATAATCATATTAAATTTGAACTCCTGAACTGAAATTGCAGTAATCAGACTGCACCTTTTGAAAGTCTGCCATTCACTTCATTCAACAAGACACTGGATTTTCGATATTTGTTATAACATTTACAGATATTATGTGTTTTACGGTTTTACATGTACTACACTTCAAGTATTTGACAAATTTGAAGCTGCAGAAAGTAATAATACCTTATCTTTCACATGACCAAGAACAATTCTATAAGGAGCGATTCCAGGACGTTGAGGCAGACTTGGCTCTAGAAGCTTCTGGAAGCTGGATCTTACTATTTTAGATTCCGCGAGAAGTTTTCTCTGAGCAAGGAGTTGACTGGAGGTGAAAGATCCTCGTGGGCTTGGAGCTGATTGATGGCTGTCAGAATTAGCAGTACTTCCATTTGTAATTGATTTGCAACAGCCATGGCTAGAATCTTGGAATGAAGATTCTGAGTTTGAAGAATCCTGAACATCCTGTAAAAAAAAAAAAAAAAACAAGAAAAGAAAAGGAAACATACTATTTTAGTTCAAAATACTATTGAAAATGATAAAGGAGAAATATCTATACAAAATCGCTACCAGATAGGTGAGTTTACCTGACAATTCAACGGCAAGTAATCAGTCCCTGGAAGTTGTAGTTTGGGATACTGTGATCCACCATTATTGCCACATTCTACATGAAGAGATAAATTGAAGTTATGAACCTTTGTTATTGATAGTTGAAATTACAATACATGACTTGACTAAGTTTGGTTATCACTCTAAAAAAAGAAGCAATGATAGTGATTCTAATGAATAAAAAGGGACTTGGCATAAGCTATCACTATTAATGAAAATTGCAGGGAAAGCATGACTATAAATGATTAGTGAGACAGCTTTTCTTTACCAGTGCAGGAGGGAAGATCAGCTGTAGCTGGAAGTTGCGTAGGAAGTGATGGAGTTTGTTGGCCATGATGCTTTGTTTGGTTTCTGCTCATCAGTTGATTCCAACCCTCATGCCGATCCTCTGGAGAAGTTTCTGCATGCAATATTCACCAACCATCAGAAATTATAAGTGGAACAAAACACCTGATGATTGCCATAAAAATCATGTGACATGAACCATACATGATTGACATGGAAGACTTGTTTTTATCAATCTTGAATTTAACTCTCTCTCTCTCTCACACACACACTCAAATATAAACAGTATTTATTACTAATCTTGAGCCTGGAACAAATCCCTCAACCACAAAGGAACTACTCTGTATCAAGTTTCTGTTAAAACTTTTAGAAACTTTACCACCGAGCATGACCGGTGACTTTAAAAAACCAAGAGTCATTTTCCAGGTGTATTTACCCTCTCACAGACAGGCATTGAGCCAAAGAGATACTGAAAAACACAAATTTTCATTGCAAAAGCTAACAGTTCAATGAAACCAAAAAATCAAGTTCTATGTGAATTGAAGATAACCACAGAAAGGCAGAAATTTTCCATGAGCCATCATCCCTGATAACCTTATCATGAGAAAAGGACCAGTGATGGAATAAAAATTTTCAAAGTTGACAACGTAGCATTGGCAACAAATACAATCTAATATAGAAAAATATCATAGGAAGAAATGAAAGGAAAGACACCGAGCAACTTGACAATTTGTCTTTCTGCACAAGGAACAACACCAACTTTAACTCAGATGAACAATTCTTTTACCATGACAAAATTTCTAGCAGTCATAATTGAAATAGAGAAGGCATCAACAAATGTTAGCATGGAACCATCATTCATGCTGACCATCCTCAGTAAATATCCTGTGTCACATAACAATTCTCTCAAGTATAATTTCTATTGAACAGCTTCTGTTACTCATTGAAACTCAAGAGGTGATTCAGTTGAGTATTGTCTCTCACTTCACATATTAAGTCTTAATAACAAACATTCAAGATAAAATATTCTCAAATCAAGCTAAATTATCGCTATTTTATATCTTTAGAAACTGAACAGTGCACCTAACAATTACATGTCAAGCTATCAGGGCAGGCCCTTTTTTTTTATCTAATTAGACAGTTACTTGTCAGATTGTCCACAGAGGAAATTTTTTACATAATTTAAGTAAATTTCCAGTGAATTGAACCTTGTTCTAGAATGTCATGTGCCTCTCTTGACAACTTATCACTGCAGCGAGACATGGATAGTTCAAATCTGAGACTATCAGCTTCTCTAATGTAAAGGTCAATAGCCATCCACCTTGATAAAAGAGAGACATCTCGTGTGACCTGGAACAATAAAAACAAAATCTATTAACAACTTTATATACCTGATAGAAACGGTACAGTATAACAGGAAAAGATTAGGAATTCTTCTACTAGCACTCCAGCGTGTGTGGAACCCCACTTTCTCCCGTTATAAAGGTGAAGTGCCACTATGAATTGGTAGAGTGCTAATAGCCACATCGAAAATCAGTCCTTGTCAATTACTAAGCTTTTCCCATGAAATGATGCAATGGTTGACTACACAAACACACAATCTGGCAACAAACAACAAAGTATCCCAACAATAAAGTCTTCTGGGGCACAGAAAAATATTGCAACCCTTCAATTTTAAGAGCATGTCTGCTGATGCAAGGGTCATTTCAATATGTGGATATGTCATGCGATAGTTTAAATCAAGAACTGAACTCTGAAGTGCAGATGCTAATAAACAACAAGGACAGTGATAATATGCAAAATAAACACAAGATAACTTTAATGGCACAAAAATGCCATAGGTTTTAAAGCAAAGCCATGATATTGTCACTCAATAACCTTGGATCTTAGGCATTCATCAGGACATTTAATTGTAACTAGAAAGAAGCAGCAAGCAACTTCCTTTTTCATTTTTGTTCTAAGGAAAACAGATGGATTTCCTAAATAGACAGTACCATACTACAACATGATTAAAGGGATCATTCTTTGCACGTGCCTGTTAGATAAATTAATGAACCAACTTCTGTCATACACAACCCATGAGTGGGAATATTTTCTTCAATTAAATTAGTTTCTTCCCAGATAAATACCAGAGAACCCAATCATGAATTTGAAAGGCTCACCTTTGCTGTTACATTTGGATTTCCATCTCTATCACCCCCCATCCAAGACCCAAACTTTATTGGCGTGCAGGTTAATGGAAGTGGCTTTCCTGTATGCTAAGGGGAAAAGAAACGCAGCGATCAAATCCACATACAAGAACAAGAAGTCAACCAACTTCTCACAATCATTTGAAAGAAAACACTATCATGTGACAGCAAACCTTCTTCAGCGCAGTGCTGACACGACGTAAATAATGAGGTACTGCTTTCCATAGAGACTGCTCCACAATGTGCAAGCCTGAGTTTATCAAAATATGATCCCATCAGGCATCACCAAGTAACAGAAACTTCCAAAGAACCAAAGGTAAGTTATTTCAATCAGATTTAGAAGTAACTTGGCTTACCAGACCTGGCTTCATCTGCTGGCGTGGGTTTGTGGCGCCTAAGCTCGTCTGTCTGCCATATTGAAGTAATCTCTCTTACCTACAAAAGCAAAAATAATATAAACCACCAAAAAAAAAAAAAAAAAGAGATAATTTGACACCGGATCATTATGCTCTAGCTGTAACGTTGATTGTGACTCTTAAGCAGAATTGTTGAGGTTTGAGACTATACCAGATCTTCGATAAGCATTTCTCTATCTTCCTGTGTAAGATCAGGTCGATCGTTGTAATCTAAAAGATGCTGCAAATAGAGCAAGTTCACCTCCAAAATGTTACACTTGACATTGTTGCAATATCTAATATTATCATATATAACATAACAATCGGTGCCCAAGCCATTAACAACTTACAGCAATTCTAACGTGCTTATATTGCAAGGTACGACGATTAATTTGAGTAGGATGTGCAGTAAGAACGATTTCAACCTCCTGCACGAACAAGATTTGGACAAGAACATGATATAAGAACTGTTAGCAACTACTTAGCAGGATCGCATTTAAAAATTGCAATTATATAATACTGATATGCTCCATTTAGTAGCTAAGATATTCAGGGAAATAAAAGAATTCGTAGTCATGGTAGTAGTTATTAGTCCTTATAGATCATGCAAAAAAAGTTCCACTGAATGAAGCCGGTAAAATTCTTTAGGCTGATCGAGTTGATGCGTCCCCTAAACTTGTAAGAATTTCCAAAAACACAAATTGCGATTTGAAAACTTCTTCTGCTTTCTTAATTGTCAGTTTCAGTGACCAACCCAACTGTCAGAGAAAACTCGAAAGAAAAATACCAGTACAGACAAACCTGCTTGCAAACAGAGTCATAAAGTTCGTCAGCCGATGTTCCACCCTGCAACAGCTGATTAAAGACTTCATCACAAGATTTTGATAGATGCGCCAAATCCCGTGTCTTACGTACCCTGCATGAAAGGAATACATTATGCAGTGTCAACATGCTCAATTTCAAAAGTTATCTGAAACTTGTACGTACCTGTGATGGGTCTCAGCAATTCCCATCAAATTAAGATAATGGCTGAAAGCACGAGCAAGTGTCAATGCTTCCTCTAATGTCATCTTTGATATCTCTGATGCCAGCTGCTTCTCCAGCAACTCAGCTGTGTCTTCTATCCCCGCCAATCTCAAATTACAAGCACTCTATACACGCGTACACACACCCAAAAAAAATATATATAACTTCCCTTAATATTTTCTCCCAATAAATGAATATTACTCGATGAAAATGCAGGAAAAATATCCCAGTAAAAAATAATAAATAAATCACTGATTCTTTGATTGCAGCTATTACTTCTTAGTATAACATGCAAAATTAAAAAAAAAATTAGAAAAACACATAAGACGTAGTAAGAAAAAATAAGTAATCACCGAAAGAATATTTATCAAAAAGCTAGCAATCACAAAAATAAACAAACAAGTAAATAATAATAATAATAATGTTAATACTAACTAATTTTGCTTCCACTGTTTTCACCTCAACAAAACTAAACCATGCAAAAACACAATACGCGAAACTAGCAAAAACAATGATGACAACATCCGCACACCAAAAAAAATCCAATGAACACCAAAAAAAATAATCAAGACCAGTTTAAAGTTACGATCATCGATCACAGTAACTTCTCTCTAAGAAAAAGAAGGAGAAGTAGAAAAAAAAAGAAGAAGACCTGAGCGAGAGTGCGATTGCGTTCAAGTTTCTCGACGAAATCAGTACCAACTTCTCTCTGCAACACATCGTTTAATAAATTCTTAAGCAGTTTGCAGTAATCATCAAAGCCTTGAAAGGAGATTTCCTCTGCTATATCATCTGTTGTGTCCGTCATTTTCAGCAAGAACAAAAATAGATCTGTATCAAGAGATGAGAAGGGAGAGTAAGAGATATTTGAAGATGTACAGAGTGAGGATAGACTGTGTGTGAAGTAGAGGAGGAAGGGAATGGTGGAGAGTTTTTAGAGAGGGAGAGGGAGGGAGAGGGAGTCCTTGATTTGTTTTCGGTGGGGCCTTTTATTAGTTTATTTATTTACAGATGGTGGGACCTGAGCTTGATGACGTGCCGGTGAATATTTTTTTTTTTTCTGGGTAAACCTTAAATCAGTGTCCAGCGAAGACTTCCAAACTTATTTGTTTTTTTTTTTTTTAATTAGGTCTTGAATGCCTTAAAAAACGAAAACTTGTATCAAGATTTTAAAGAGTACTTTTTGTAAAAACACTTGAGATAATTAAAAAGTTTCCTGTCGAGATTTTACATTGATTTCAGACAGAAGCACTTGACTGAATTTTTTCATAGGATGGGGATTCTAGACCAGTTGAGAGATGGATAGTAGGTTGGGGACTAA
>Ga0307517_10006172_pt1 | contig 17843 bp, 8 predicted proteins | sample 23_EM_MG_FD_194515 | JGI IMG/M metagenome (GOLD analysis project Ga0307517, IMG submission 194515) | Populus trichocarpa ectomycorrhiza microbial communities from riparian zone in the Pacific Northwest, United States - 23_EM | ecosystem: Host-associated > Plants > Roots > Unclassified | place... | reverse complement strand
GGGGGCGGCGCCGCCCGGGTTGTTTGCAGATGGGGAGAGTTGGGATGAGGAAGAAGAAGGAGAAATAGGGGATGAAAGGGTCGGCAGAGCTGTCATATATTAACTTTTTCCGACGGATACTCCGTCGGTTATTACGTCGGTTATTCTGACGGAAACATAGACATGTCACCGTACGGATCTGCCATTTCAAATCCCTCGGTGAGTCCGTCGGCAATTTAAATGGCGAACCAGTCACATCACTTTACGGGTACTGTACGGGCAGTCGTTTTGAATCCGTCGGCGAAAAATAACCCGCCAAAACCTCCACGTCAGCGACCTGCCTTTTTTTTTAAATTCGGAAACTTTTTCATCCGTAATTCAGTCGGTAAATACCGACGGAAACTTTCCGTTGGTATTTACCGACTGAATTACGGACGGAAAAGTTTTCGTCGGTTTTTACCGACTGAATTACAGACGGAAAGTGGCCGTCGGTAATTTCGACCTCAAAATACCGACAGAAAATATTCCGTCGGTAAATCCGTTGGTATTTAGCGAATTTCTAGTAGTAATATTAGTATTAGATGGTACTTTTTTTTCTTCATTTTTCCTCTTAAAACTCGACGCGGATGCCCCCCAGCAGCATCCCAATGCAATTTAATTATTTTTCAAATCCATTTTTCTCACGGCAAGGTCTACTCTGCATCTCCGCGGATTGATTGCTTCAACAAATTCACACTTTTCAAGAGTTGTTCTGACGAGCCCTCTTGACACCCAAAATGCGTGAAATAAATCAACCACGACAAGCATATTTCTTGTCCCAAATAAATTAAGTATAGGAAAGATACAAATTCGGCATTTATATTAGGCTCAGCTGGAAAAACCAAATCAGTGGAATATGGTTTTTGTTCTTTACCGAAGCAAGCCAGAATATTTAGACACCAACTATATATTTGCGTAAAAGTTGGAGTTCTGACAAGATTTACCTCGAGTATTTGTCAGATTAATTTAACGTGCTAGAAGACAAGAAGACAGCCACTTAAGAAGATCCACAAGAGAGATGGGTTTTGCGGGAAGGGAGACTGAGACGTCTATGGATCTCTGTTTAGCATTCTTGTATTGTGTGATGGTGCTTGTTCTCTGATGTTAGCTGCTGATGGGACTCATGAGCCTTTCTAGTTTTTTTCTTTCTTTCTTTCCAGTTCTGTATTGCGTTCTGAATGGAAGCGGGATAAAATTTAATTTTTTATTTAAAATTATTTTAAAAAATAACCAATGTAACAATTCTAACTATACAATCTAAAGATAACTAGTGTTTGTCTTTAAAAAATTTAAATTTTTTTTTTACTTTAAATTAATATTTTTTTTTTGATGTATTAGATTATTTTGATTTTCTAATTTTAAAAATAATTTTAAAAAATTTTAAAAATATTATTTTAATACGTTTCCAAATAAAAAGTACTTTAAAACATATTTTTGAAACCCGGCGGGTCGACCCGGCCGACCCGGGGCTGGAACCGGGCCGGGTTGATGAAAAAATAGGAAAAATCATGACCCGGCCAACCCGGTTGACCCAGCAAAACCCGGTTGCAATCCGTTGACTTTTGTTTTTTTACTAAAACGATGCCGTTTTGATTTTTTTTAAAATAGGAATTGACCCGGCCAACCTGACGACCCCATCAAAACTCGGTGATCTGATCAAAACCCGAAACTTAAACCTTAAACCAGACCGGCCACTAAACTAAATTTAAAAATTATATTTTAAAAAACAATCATAGCTACCTACATGCATGCATGTAAGCACTAAAAGCAAATGATACTTGTCAAGTTGTGGCTGAAGATGAGTTTCCAGTCTCCATGCTGCCAGACAGGCCTGAGGATGCGATTATTTTGGAACTGATCCTCTATGATAGGAAATGATCGCCTTCTACGACTACCTACGACCAAGTCAACTGCTTGTTTTGTCAGACATTCAGGCCGAAATTAATGGTCCCGATGTGGATGGATGCATGCATGCTTTTAATTTGATTTGAAAGAAGAAGAAAAAATAATACCCACCCGGCCACTTGTTGATCTGTTGTGTCCCATCGTCGACGAATACAAGTAGTCAAGTATGCTTAGTTAGGCCGCCAGTTCGGTAATGATTTTTTAAAATATACTTTTTTTAAAAAAATATATTAAAAAAATATTTATTTTATTTTTATTTTTAATATTACTACATTAAAATTATTTAAAAATATCAAAAAATTAATTTAAAAAATATATAAAATTTTTACAACAAAAACTTTCCAACTGCAAAACCAAACAGTACACATCATCGTATTTTCACAGCCAAACTGTTTTATTTTTTCTCAAAAAATAAATAATAATGTTTATCATATTATTCTAAATGCATAAACAAATGCAGAAACATGTTGAAGTTAATTCTCGACTTCCCTCTGGATTACTACATCAAGGTAAATAATTTTTAAAAATTAAAAAATTTTATTTTAATGTATTTATAAATGAAAAACACTTTAAATCATCATCATTACTACAATCTTAAACAATCCCGAAAATAATTCAATAACTCCGGTTGGTTTGCCGGTAAGGATATTTTCAAGCCAGCTAGTGTATTAGTTAATTAATTAATTGAAACTAAATTCCACGTGGGTTTTAGACCAGTCCCTGAGAAGTTATCCTTCTTTTATATTGATTAAGGATGGCTGAATGTCAAAGCAAAAGATCATACATACAAAGTAAATGAATTTCTTGGGATGATCAGTACAGTGAAGTGATAGCGTTGAAATTAAAAATGATTGTGATTGAGTTGGTCTATGTGTGGCTCTAACTGTATTTAATTTTCTATTTTAACAATTAATAATAAAGAACCCGCCGTTTCCAACAGGAGGACGTTGTTTGATTTTTATTGGCTATTTATTACCTTTTACATAGAACCACACATTTAGTTTTAGGTATAGACTAGTCGTCCTCGTGAGTTTTATGATGGATTATATTGGATTTCTGATCACTCTTAAATTATTTTATTTATTATTTTATCTACATTTAGAGAAAAATTAACAAAACAATCCTAGAAATATGACTTGCTTGCAATTTGCAATGTTGATGTATAATATTAATACATGAAGTGATCAATTTGTATGCATTTTATTTTCTAATTTTGGTCACTTATGTCTATGTGAAAAAAAAAAAGATAATTATTTCTGATTCAAAACTCTAAAATGATTGGAGGCTTAACATTAGTTTTTGTTTTTTTGATATCGTGGATACATTTCTAAACACGATCCACAAATAAATGATCACTTTCAAGACCAAACCACGAGAAAAAGTCTCCAATTCAAGATTCTTAGTAATCACACACTTACATGTGAGTTGAGAAAAACAAGTGGTAGAAGTCAAACTAGAGATGTCTTCTTCTCCTAGTTGATTCCTTACCACTTAATTATTGCTTGTGGAGCTACTAACTCACTTATTAGAGACTTAACATTGCTCATTATCAACAATGCATCCTCATCCAAGTAAAATGACACCGTTTTGCAAAACAAATATTTAAACAATTTTATATATATATAAACACAAAATAACATATTTTTTATGGCTTTATTTTGAACATCTATTTTCGAACAATTTATAGCCACTAGGAACACATAAGCCCTCTTTTGTTATTTTTTTTAATTTAATTTTTAAAAGATTTATTAAATTCTATTGAATTTTTTAAAAGATTAACTCTTTCATAATCTAGATAATGTATAATACCATATATATAAACCATGAAAACATTTTATTCTTACCATAAACTTGTTTCTACAATAAAATTAAATTAAATTGTAAGAATTAAAAAATATAATAAAGTATTTTGATTGGATTTGGGATTAAAAAAAAGCTTAGGAGATTCTAAAATTCTCTTTTTTTTTTGTTTAACAATAAGGATGTCCTTAAACTAAGATCCATATCAACGGAGACTATTTTTTTTTAAACAATGTCAATCTCGTGTATATAGATGAATTTAATATATTTTTTTTCAAGTACTATTATTAAGGTATGAATCCAAGAAATCAAGCAACGTAGCGTATCTTATGAGCCACCATGCCAACCTCCTAAGGTTATAAAATTCCTTAATATTCTTTATTTTTAGGGTGTTCAAAATAACTGAGCAATTGAAAAATCTAAGAAAACTAAAAAGAAAAAAAACAAGAAAATTGAACCAAAAAGAAGAAAAAAATATTAAAAAACAAATAAAAAATTCAGTTCGAATTGGTTCCGATTTCAAAAATCTAAAACTGATTGAATCAGACCAGTTTAACAAATACTGATTGAACCAATTATAGAAAAAAGGTATAAAATGAAGATTTTATAAAAACCCTAAATCACACAATAGCACCCATATCTCCTCACCCCCTGCTCTCTGATGGTGTTTTGTTTTGATAGGAGACTTGAGTTGTAGGAAACATCAAGCCTAAAGAGTCAACTCTCTAACCAAGTATAAATGATTAATGATGATGTTATAGTTATCCAACAACACCTTCACACTCTTCCTCTCCCTTAATAGAAAATACAACACGTAGATCCATTACAAGTACACCAGAGTAGATTCATTACAAGTACACCAGAATACATAAAGACAACCCCCCTATTAAGTGCAAATGCTTAATGATGATGTTATAGCTATCCAACAATAGCTTTACACTCTTCCACTCCTTAATAGAAAATAAAACACGTAGCTCTATTACATGTACACTAGAATACACATAAACAACTACAGTACCCTAAAGGAACATGATGGAACTACATGTAAGAAAAGAACGAGAACAATCATGCTCTAACTGTTTAAAAGATTTGTTACCGCTACAAAGAGCATTCCTTAAAAAGTCTTAGTCACAACACTATTAATTTTCTTCTAAATCTCACTCACATGCTCCTTATCAAAAAGACCTAGATGTGAGATGAGATCAATAACTGCACGATCTTTGAACACCACTCCCACCATGTGAGAGACTCAACTTTTTCATCAAGTGCTACACACTCATTTATCCAAATACTATATCCATGAAGGTCAACTTGAACAACTACGATGGTTTTACAAATAGTAAAAAGAACATACAAAATACGAGAAGCATTCTAAATTTTATAATGTAAAAGAATGATGCCATATGCAAAATCTTTCCAATAGCATTATGTGGATTTACTCAGGTATGGTATCACGACTTTTAATTTGGCTCCATCCTTGGCCTTTATAATCTTTATGTTATGTTAAGATCATTTTTTGTTTTATTATAAAAATACTAAGCTAAAAAGAACACTACTTAGTTCTTCACCATCACATAACAAGAAGAAGAGAGCACTATAGCATATCCCTAAAGGTTTAACAAGGAAATGCTCAGCATAGAGAACTCTTCTCAACGTGAAACAGAAAATAAAGAACCATATTTAAGTAGAATAAGCAAACATGACTAGACATGACATTTTTGTTTTAATATAATAGAATCTCTTTAATGCCATAAATATCCTACCAAGACATCTAAAAAGAGCATCAATGAATCCATTCATGATTACCTGACTTTCTCTAAGTTCATGACCACACATCTTACTACTACATATGTTGAGGTATAGGCTGCCATTCTGGAAAATGATTTTTTACAATATGCATCACTTTTAAAAAGTGGCATGAATACAAAAAACCCTAACAAGTTATGTTATTTTTACCATTATAACAGTCATGATATTGAGGAATGACATGCCCTGGAAAAAAAAGATAGAAAGATTGATCTTCAAAGGATACCTCCTATGATTTATAAGGAAAGACATGCCACCCAAACTAGAAAAATATCCCTACAATTCTTTACTCGAGATCAGATAATTTTAAAATTATATCTCCACAATCTTTTGAATTGCAAATAAAAGCAATAGTGTTTCTCTATTTTTCCATTGAATTCTTCATGTATCAAATAAAATATTTATGGGGAGATTTCCATTGAATTATCCAACCCTCCAAACATGTTTCCTTGTCTCCAATAAAATCTTCATGCAGGACCTTCATGTCTCCAAACAAATTCTTCATATCTCCATGTCTCCGTGCAACATCTCCATATACAATTCTTTAACACTTATTTCATGATCACAAAGCATTATCGACTTTCTAAATAATAAATAATAATGTTCTCTATTCTAAGAGAAATAGACAAACTGATCAAACTATCATATCTCTTGGAAGCACGTTAACAAAATCACGAGAAGCTAACATGACATGCATATTTTTCTCTCCCTCTGCTTGTACTGGTTAAGGCTTGGAAACATGATTGTTTAAAAGACTGGGGAAAATGATAGAGCATAAAAAACACAAAAAATGGCTATTTGGGCTAGCCCAAACAACTAACCATTTAGGCCAGACGGATAAGTTGTACTCTTTCTTTTATCTCCTCCCTCTCCCTCTCCCTATACCTATCCCTTTCCTTATCTCTATTTATACATCTCTTTTCTCTCACACATACCTTCTCTTCCCCACACATTTTCTTCTCTCTTACACACATACATTCTCTGTCATACACATATTCCTTCTTCCACACACTTTCTCCTCTCTCTCACACATATCCCCCCTCTCTCTCTTTACCCTCACACAAGTCACATACCTTAATATATTTATTCCCAAGATATTAGTGTTGCATTATGCATATTACATTTTCAATACATGGCTAACATCAACCTTTCCACAAATGGTAACACTCACATACTCTATAAGGTGTCTACATTAATACTCTCTATGAGGTGAGCAACAACCTCTACCACTCCATTCTCTACATGCTTGCGACTTTATACATCGAGGTACCCTACTCTCCATGCTTTAGAGTTAAATTGATGTGATCTAGGTCTATAAGTACCTTGTTCACTAGGTAAGAAATCACATACCATTTGAAGTAGAATTCAAACATTAAACAAGTTTTAGATAGAAACACACAACATTCACATACGAACTCCCCACAACTTTAATCTATTTTCTATTCATGTATATTACTTTTCCTTCCTATTAATTTAAGTATCAAAAGATCCTGTTCCAACAAGGAACTTGTGTTTTGGGAAACACCAACCCCAACGAGATCCCCATAGTCTAAGATGCAACCCTTGATAAACCTAAAACAGCTTGAAATGCTCATGATTTTATCCGAGGAAATCACAAAAAAAAAAATTCATATTTTTTATTATTGAAATTTGTGATTGAAAATTATTTGGCCATAAATTTGACCAAATTATATTCGGTCACAACTTTTGTTCAACCCTTTTATTGTTTTTAACTGATTTGTGACCATATAGTAAGTAGCAAATCATTCAATCATAAAATTCAATGACGAATGTTTTTTTTTCTCTTTTTTGAGTTTATTTTTCGTTTGTGACATTTTGTGACTAAAACATTCGGTCACAAATTTATCACAAACTATGTAAAAGTTTTTAAAAAATCAACTTTCCTCTTTTTTCTTCTATCAAATTTACACCATTTTTTTTTATTTTATTTATAATCTATTCACAGCCCTCTATTTCTTTTATTAATTTTATGAATATTAATCATTTCCGGCAAATCAATTTTTTTCATTTTTTGACCTGGTTGCGACTGGGAATTCAATCATTAGTTCCTGCCAAGAAATTAAAAAAAAAATAATCCGTGATTGCAAACTCGGTCACAATTGTTTTTTTACCAAATTTGATCACAAACGCACCACATGTTTTTTTCAGGCCGATTTATTTTCAGTCACAAAGTCATGATTTTATGACGGATTCCGGGTAGATTGTCACCGAAATGAAAATTCGATGACAAAATGATTTTTGTTTTTGAATTCCCTAAAACGAGGAGGAAATTGTTTAATTAAAAAAGAAGTTTTGGTGAAAAATTACTAAATGAACGGGAGGATCGTCGTTTTTTCTCCTAATTGAATACATTAATTTTGGTGACATAATTTCTTATGGAAGAAGAGGTTAAAAAAAAGAGGGAGTAAAATCCAAACATCTTATTTTAACTTATTTCTATCACTTTCAACCATCTATGACACAGTTCAATTGGTCGGGTATAGCTGCAACTAAAACAAGTCCAAGTCCTGCGATGAATCATTTCATGTAATCGTGTGGTTGGTTTGATACAAGAATGCTTTGTCCTTGGCGGAACTGGGTAATGGAAGGGCTAACACGTCGCAGCCTGTTTAAAGTGTATTTGATAGTTTAGAAGCTTTTACTTTAATTGTTTGAAAAAATAAATTTTAAAAAAGTTATAAATTATAGTTTTTTTTTAATTAAAATTTAAAAAAATGAATCCATGTAATAATATGTATTAATTAATCAAACACTAAAATTGTAGTCAGAGCAAAACACGGCTTCAAACACACTGCATCACACTCTCGAACGGACGAACTCTTAATACAGGGTTTGGTTTGGTTTGCAGTAGAATTGGATAGGGGTTGAAATAACTAAAAATCTATAGTATGAGGGCTGAAGTGATTGTCGCTCCTTATTGATAGAAGAAACAGCATACAAGGACTGTAAATTCAATTATGAATTGACAATCACTCTTGGAGGATTATCATTAAAAAAAATTCAATTCTTCCAATTATTTATTAACCCCTTCAATCTGAGATAGAGGAATTTCCTTCATTGTATATGAAACATAAGTGTGCATGGAAATCCTCATCCAGTGATTAACATTTCAGTAGCGGCGGCATTGCTTTTTTGTTTCTTGAGCTTGCAGTCATCAAGATAGTGCTGATAGACATATGAAAGAAAGCCCCATATAGCCAACACCATGGCAATAGCCTTGATAACATCCATTTTGTCACCAAAACAGAAAACGGCGAGGACAGGAACTACAGGCAAACCAAAAGTACTAATGACATTCGAGAAGACCGAGGACACCTCGAAAATCAATCCTACACAACCAATAGAGAAAAGCTGCCAGGATATTGCTGTCCAAATTAATGTCATGCAGTAGGATACTTCTCCAAGTTTAAAACCTTCCATCTCTTTCCCTAAACCCTTCCATTCTCCGCTAGCAAAAAGTCCCACTAGGACAGCAATGGTACAAGCTAGTGATGGATAGATTGTCATATCCAAAACCACCTTGAAGGTTTCCTGCTTTAGAACCTTCTTAAAGGCAAATTGGGTTAAAGAAAGCAGCAATCCATATCCAGCAGAAGCACCAACAGTGCATATAAATCCGAATGCGTACTTTCTTTTGTAGACTTGTTTAGATTCTGCGGAGTCGTCTTGGAATACAAGGAGGATGGAGGAGATGGTGAGAAGTACTAAAGAATTGATTATGAAAGGAGTGAGCTTAAGGGAGTTGAGGAAGAAAGAGAACAAAGCATTGAAGCCCAATTGGGATGCACAAACAAGAGAATAAGTAGACACTGGAAGGTATTTGAGACCAAGTGAATGCAACATACTAACTATGGCTAGAAATAAGCCACTTGAAATATAAATTGAAGCAAGGACTAAATTAGAAGGCAAGTTTGTTTCGAAGTTGCTTGTGGAAGGACTTTTTGGTTGTGACAAGTAAAAGGGAAGGAGAATGGGAAATCCAGCAGGCTGCACAAGTGCTCCCATCCAGCTACTATTCCCACCCTTTTCGAAATATAATCTTCCCAAGAGAACGGCCACTGACTGGCCAGCAAGAAGAAGAAGTGAATAGAAGGCCATTAGGAGCCACCACTTAGAGTTTCTCTTTTGAGGTATTGCTGGCTGGTTGGTCTCATTTTCATGCCTAGGTGGGCTTGCCTCTTTGGCTTCTTTCCCTGGAAAGGATACATAAATGTAGAGTAATTCAGTATATTTACGTTCTAGTCTACTAGTAAATTGGTTTAGTACAGAGCATAATCAATTATAAACTCATCATCCAATAATGGGCCACTTGAGTTTCTAATATCCTGAGGAATCCATGAGCATGCGGAGTACACAAACCAGTATTTGAAGCTGTTTTCTTCCCACTTCAGTTTTCTCTTTCAGACTGAAAAGCATAGATTGTATGTATATATGCTTTGGAATGAATTGGAAATGGTACAGAATTGCCATTCCTATTTATCAAATTTTCGAATGTACTAGAGCTAATAACATCTCAAGAAATGAAAATCGTGTACTTGGAATCCTAAATATCAAACCCTTTTCAATCTGAGCAAAATATTCAAATAATATATCCTAGCTATCTTTAGGTGATGAGGGATGAAGTTAAAAACTATGTTTAATAACCATTTGTACTGAATTCATACAAGCAATCAGCAGTGTTTCTTTCTGCAAAGTTTAGGACTGGAAGGAAGGAGAATAGGAGTCAGGTAAAAGCTTGCTTACCCATGACTTGGAGCTGCACTTCCTGAGCTTCTCCCATGACAAAACTAAATTCCCAATTGAGCAAGCTAAGAAGAAAGGCTTGTTGAGATTTAAAGCGAGAAGAGTTCTCATTTTTTTCGTCGATAATAAGGATATGCAATAAAAAATAAAAATATTTTCGAGCCTATGTAAATTTGTATTTTTGTTGCTTGTCTTTGATGCTACTAGGCAGTTTAAGCAGAGTATTGTTAAAACCTCCGTTTCAGAGGTGATTCCAGGCTGCCGGCAAGTGTCGAATTATAATTGCGTAGATGATAAAAATAACAATACTCCTGCTGCTGCTGCTATACGTGGAACTACGTAACCACACAGGATTAGGGTGCTTCATTTGTGTCACAGGAAAATAAATAAGAATGTGTCGTTCAGATAGCATCCAAGTCCAGGAAGAGTTGTTTTATATATAAAAGTAATTGTATTAAAAGTTTAAAAAAAAGGTATAAAAGTATGATGGATATATTTCAAGTAGTACAAAGACTTGTTACTCGGTCAAAATTATCAAAAGTATCCCGAAAAAAAAGGCAAAAGCTAAATGAAGCTCAAGAGTGCGAAAGTAAATTGCCAAGATAAACAACTGGTTAACTAGTCAATCAGTGGTTTAAATAGAAACCTAGGAAACGATCGACTGATTCCTGAAAATCACAAAACGAGTCGACCGATTCTATAGATAAGTATAAGCGGTAAGCAGAACTCAAAAAGCAATAAGAGCAATAATACCTAATGACTATAGGAAGTGCCAAATGGATTTGAGTGCAACTGAAATATGATACCTTGGTTCTAGCTTAATCAACCGGGACCACACCAATTCAAAAATCTCATCTCAAACATCATGATGAGATTGATAAAACTGATGAAAGACTCAATTATTCCTCTCATACTAGATGAAGTAAATTGTGATTGAGAGGGCTAATTGAGCAAGAAGATGCATGAACTCCCTTTTCTTTTCTCAAGTGTGTGTATGCCCATTGAAGCAGAGGTCACCATGTCGTAGAAGACCAACCTAGAAGGGTCTTGCTCGTGATAGCACCCCAAATTATAGAAAAAAATAGGGCATTGACAAAACAAATGGTCTTGTGTTTCAACCTGCAACCCACAAAGAATACATATCGAAGAAGGAATGATTTGAAAAGTATGTAGTCTGTCCATGGTATGAAGACAACCCATAGAAACAAGCTAAATGATAAATGAATGCCTCGAGATGAATCCTCAAAATCAAAGTAGATGGTGCATAGAGCCTGTAGATCTGGATTCTCTAGGAACCCCTCATACCGAGTCAATGGAGAACCTCCCTAGAGAATGACCTTTCCAAACATAATGGTTTGGTAAAGCACTCTTAGGGTGAATGTGAAATGAGTCTCAAATAGGCTGAAGCTCCGAACTACCTAATGGAAAGGCTCAAGTACCCTTTTCAATAATGTTTGAGAACTTAGCATTCTAGGGGAGCCTAGTAGATGTTAGCAACTCTAAAGCAAGAGGTCACAAAACCATTGCCCATGTAGAAATTAATAGTCTAACCACATAGAAGTAATAGTCTCATCACAAATACATGAAACAAACTTCCCTCTACACCAATCTCTGTTGTGAAGAATCTTTCTTCATGACCAAGAGGACACTGAAAGGGGCCTGACATGCCATAAAGATCTACCTCTGAGTAGAATATTGTGGACCCATCCCGACCAAATTGAAGATCTATATAAAAAAAAGTCTCTAAGAGTGTTTGAGAATAGCTACTCTACATCCGTCACTGAAACTGCAGCCTAAGACATTGTTCTCCCAGTTGCTATATGATATTTAAAGTATGAGTCTTCTTAAGAGCAGAGCACGCCTATAAACTCATTGTGGGATTACAAGTTTGGAAGATATTGAAGAAACCTTTGCTAAAATAAGTACACAAAACAAGCCTTTTGCGATTAGAGACCTTTTGAATTTAAAATATAAAGATGGTGAAAATGTTAAATAACTTTCAATGGTTATTGAATCAAATGTCAATTGATGAATCTTGAGTTAATGATGAGATACAAGTACTAATCCTATTAAATTCATTGCCTGATAGTTAAGAGATTTTGGTGGTGTCACTTAGCAATTCTACTCTGAATATAAAGCTCACTTTGAAGATAGTAAAGGGCAATATTTCTAATGAAGAAAAAAAAAAGGAAATGGATAGGCACTTATAAGTCTCATGTACCTATTATAAAATGTTAGGGGAGAAAGCAAAACAGATTTTATCATGGCAAGCAAGATAGAGAATATGATGATTGAGAAGGAAAATAAAAGCCTAGAGAGAGATCTCATTCAAGGGATGGAATTAAGGGTTATTAATGTGACAAGCTTGGACATATTCAAAAGGATTGTAGAAAGTACAAAATATATAAAAAAGGTAAAGGCAAAGATAAGAATGAAGAAAATGGTACAACTATAGTTGTTTTCAATGGTGATGTTTCCATTGTTTGTGATAATGATTATGTTAATCTTACATGTCAGGATGGATACCACTTAGGTTGCAGATTCAACTGTTTCTTATCATGTTATACTGCTGTGAGATTTTTTCACATTCTATATTGTTGGTGACTTTGGTCAAGTTAGGATAATAAACCAATAGAGGACTAGCTTTATAGGCATTAGAGATATTTGGTTAGAAATCAATTTTGTGTGCAAGTTGCAACTTAAAGATATTAAGCATGTACTTGATATGCTCCTACTTGATCTCCACGAGTACACTTGATGAAAAAAGCTATCACAATTATTTTAGAGATGGTAAATGGAAGCTCTCCAAAAGTTCTTTGATTGTTGCTAAAAGGAAGAAGATTGGTCTCTACATGTCACAATTCAAGGAGGTTACGGGAAAGGTAAATGCAATTGAAAATGTCTCCACCAATTTATAACATAAATGGTTTGGACAATTGAGTGATAAATGCCTTGGCATTCTTTCCAAGAAGAACTACATTTCATTAAAATGTATGAACTTAAACATTTGCACTAATTATTTAGCTTAAAAACAACATAGAGTTTCATTTCAAATATCACTTTCATATAGAAGATCACATATTATCGATTCAGTTCATATTGATTTGCTCTATAACTAATGAGTCTCTTGGAGTTTCTTTATACTTTGTTAGTTTTATTAATGATCATTTCAGGAAACTTTGGGCCAGTTGTTTAAAAATCCAAAGATCAATTACTTGATGTCTATAATGATTTTCATACTAGAGTCAAAAGGAAAACCGATGGAAAGCTAAATTGTGTTTGATCTAACAATGATGGTGAATATAGGAAAATTTTTTAGAAGTACCGTAGGGAACATGGTATTAAGCTGGAGAAGAAAAATCAAAAGACTTCACTACAGAATGGAGTGGCTAAGAGAATGAATAGAACAATTGTTAAAATAAGTAGATGTATGTTTTCTCATGCAAAGCTATCTAAATCCTTTTTGGAGTGAGACAATGAAAACTATAGTTTCTATTATCAACCTTTCTCCATCAGTTCTTATTGACTTTGATGTTACAGATAGAGTATGTAAACAAAAATATGTTTTTTATGTGTACTTAAGAGTATTTGGTTGCAAGGCATTTGTACATGGTTTTAGAGATGGAAGGTATAAGCTTGACAACAAGACAAAGCAATGTGTTTTCCAGGGTTTTGAAGATGATGAGTTTGGTTATAGGTTACGGGTTCATAAAGAGAGTACAATTGTTAGATGTAGAGATTTTGTCTTATTTAAAGATCAAACCACTAAAAGCTTTGAATAGAAGGAAAAAATGGAGTCTACTAAATTTATTCCTACTAATTTTGATCCAAGATCTACTCCATATTTACCTTTGATGTCTTTTAGTCATGGAAGAAATTTGCAAAATGATAATAATGGTGGTTTTTCTTTTGAGCTATTAATTGATGATCCTAAGCCAGCTAATGATGATGATAATATTGTTATTCTTAAACTTATTATTCAAGAAGCTATAGATTAGCCACAATTGAGAAGGCTTACTAGACCTCGCAAAACTTATACTAGATATTCTCTTAACGGGTATGTGTTGGTTACTAATATAGAAGAGTCAAAACATTAAGAAGAAAAATAAGTGGTTAAAAATCATGCACGAGGATATGAAATCCTAACATGAGAATAAGGCTTTCAATGTAGTAAAGAGCGTTGAAAAACAAATAAGTTTTCAAGTTAAATATTGAAGCAAATTACTTATAACCCAGGTACAATTAAAGAATCAAAGGGTTTTAGTATTTTATAGAATAATATAAATCATATATTCAAACCTTACCTTATAGGTTTTGGGTTAAAATAATTTTTTGATATTTTTTATGATAAAAATATGACCGATAAAAAAAACATTTAGATACAATTAAATATATAATATAATATGGTAAATTAGATACAATCCTTATATTATTAAAATATAATGATACATAAAACCACTTCCTTTCAAAATATCAATCAAGTGGAAAAGCAAATGATAAATTAAAAACCAAATAAATCAAATTGAAATATTTCGGTTTCACTAATTTGGTTTTGAAAATTTGAGTTCTGCATGGTTTGGTTTTAATTTATAAATAACCAAAACCGAGCAGATCGAAAGAACAAACTGAACTGCTAGAAATTCACCCCAAATTAGACCACAAAAGATGAATAATTTGGGATTTCCTATGCCACAGGGTAGTTTTTACTGTTATGAAATTCCTGTTCTGAGGGTGATCATGACAGCCTGCCGACCTGATCATGTAGAAGTTTCAAAATAAACGAGGTTAAAAACACAAAATTAATGGCGCTACAGAACTACACAGGAATATTAGTGTGCGTTTGTCTTACAAAACATGACGGAAGATTGAAGAAGATACTTGCCCCACCACTGAAAACGTGTAACTATGTGTTTTTACAGGTGTGATATATACCAAACCCCTTGACAACTAGAAAAGCAGCAGGCGGCCATTTATGAAAATCATGTGATGTGAGATGAGTGGTTACCATAGGAGGCAGCCTCTCATAGTTTTTCTTCTGTCTCCCATTCAATGTGCAGTGGGGAATCTTCTTGATCGTCAAGTATGGTGTGCGTTTTTCTTGGAAAGCTCATAGTTATCTCTTGAGAAACATTTTTCTATAATGCTAATTTTTAAAATATTTTTTATTTAAAAATATATTAAAATAATATTTTTTTTAAAAAATTATTTTGACATTAACACTTCAAAACAATCCAAAAACATAAAAAAATAATTTTAAATAAAAATAAATTTTAAATTTTTAAAAAACACGATTTTAACCGTGTTCCCGAACCATCACCAAAACTTCACAGGCATGTTATTTTCGGTCTTTTAGACTTGCCACTAGATTTGCCAGCCACTAGATTAAAAAATAAGCAAAACTCCAAAAAAATTAATAAAAATAAAAAAAACATCAACTTAAAAAATAAAAGAAAAAACCAAGCAAACTCATGCAAACCTTCTAAACATGATGTAATCTCTAAAACTCGTGAAATCTTAAACCTGAGTTCAATCAAAAAGGTTAAATCTCAACAAATTTAATTTTAAATGATGAAATCGTTGATAAAATATTAATAAAAAAATATGCAAAAGCATAAAATAAAATAAAAACAACAAAAAGAATAAGGATTAGATTTAATGAAATTAAAAAAAAAACAGTTTAAAAAATGATCTCATACAATTTAAATAAAAATTTAAAAAATGAGGACCAAATTTGAAAGATTAAAAAATCATAAGGGACAAAATTAAAAAATATATTTATAATTTGATAGATTATTTAAAGATTAAAAATGGTAGAGGATGAAATTGAGAAATATTATAGGGGGGTAACCCAATAAAAAAAAAATTGTAAAAAATAACAAAACAACACCCCAAAGAAAAGAATGATAAGAAAGTCCATTGGGGTGAAATTGAAAAATATTTATAATTTGATAGATTATTTATAGATTAAAAAATGATATGAGTGAAATTAAAAAAAAAACATTATTTAGAGCTAACCTAATAAAAAGCAAACCGTAAAAAATAACCAAACAAAACCCAAAAGAAAAAGGATGCAAAATAAGAAAATATCACCTTCAAAAACAAAATACAAAAACCTAGCAAACTCAGGAGAATCTTATAAACCTTATCTAATCTCTAAAATTCACAACCAATGAAATCCTGGATCTAAATTTAATCAAGAAGTTTAATTTTCAACCAATTTAATTTCAAATGATGAAATTAATGAAAAAATATTAATAAAAAAAACTTGCAAAAGAAAATGAAAATAGCAACAAAAAAAATGAGGATAATATTCAATAAAAAGAAAACCCAACGATTAAATTTAAAAAAAAATAAAAATGATCTCAAGCAAAATAAATAACAATTAAAAGAATAAAGACTGAATTTGAAAGTTTAAAAAAATCATAGAGGCGAAATTGAAAAACATTTATAATTTGATAGATTATTTATATATTAAAAAATAGCATGAGTGAAATTAAAAAAAATTGTAATTTTATAACTTATTCTAAAATAAAATAAAAATAGTAATCAAAAGAATATGGATCAAATGTGAAGGAAAAAGAAATTGAAGGGGATGGTATGAGATTTTGCAAGGGTTGACGCAAAGTTCAAGGAAGTAAGAGAGAAGAAAAGAAAAAAAATGGTTAATAATGTCAAACTAGAGATATTTTTTGTACACGCGTTGCACCACCGTGTAGAAAGCATTGAAATCTTTCAAATGTCGCCCTAGAATGAGGCTTTTGGTGGTTAGATTGCCCCCACACCCACCACTTGAACGGCATGGGGGTTGTCCACATGCTGGCACGTACAATGCAAAATTAAAATAATACTCATGAGCAACCTCCAAAATTACAACAAAACCAATATAAAATTATATATAAAAAAAATCCTTATAAGAGAGTTATATTGTTTTTGTCTATAAAAACATCAAAATAATTGCACTGTTCTGAATAAATAAAATTACTAAAACACCCTTGAGTCAAAGGTAATATAATTTTTTATTCTAAGGCTAAAGTAGTAATTTTACTATGAAAGAAATAAAAATAACAAATTTAACTATTTTTAATTTATTAAAGATAATTGTGTCATGGTAAAAAAAAAAACCTTGCCCACACCACCTAATTTAATTTTTTTTTTTCAATAATAAATTTATAATTACATTATTATAATTACTCGTTAACTTTGCTTGGAGAATTAAGTTTTTTCTAATTGTCAAGATCGTGCTGATAGACGTAAGCAATGAAGTCCCGAATAGCCAACGGCCCAACACCAAGGAAATCACCTTTATATCATTCATTTTGTCATGAAAAAAGATCACGTTGGCTAGGACACGAACTTTTGGTAAACTCAAATTACTGAGACATTGGAGGAGCCGTTTCAGAACATTTGTAACAGTATTTTTAAAAAAATTAAAATTAAATTTTTTTATAATCTTAAAATATTTTTAATGTGATAATGTTAAAAATAATTTTTTTAAAAATTAAAAATATATATTATTTTAATATATTTTAAGTAAAAAACGTTTTAAAAAA
>Ga0307517_10006171_pt1 | contig 17850 bp, 21 predicted proteins | sample 23_EM_MG_FD_194515 | JGI IMG/M metagenome (GOLD analysis project Ga0307517, IMG submission 194515) | Populus trichocarpa ectomycorrhiza microbial communities from riparian zone in the Pacific Northwest, United States - 23_EM | ecosystem: Host-associated > Plants > Roots > Unclassified | place... | reverse complement strand
ATCTGACTCAGAGACAGTGGCGGAGCTGAAATCAAATCAAATAAACCAAATATAAATCACCTAAACATAGGAGATCCTGCACTGCCCGCTCCTGTGTACCGTTACCGGAACATGTACACATGTTACAAGAACGGACGAGGGAACAACGACGAAAAAACAAGAACAGTGCAGACCTTGTGTTTGGTGGATAGAGATTTTTCTTTTCTCAACGGGGATTTTTCATTGTCTTTAGGGGGTGTTGGGCACACCATGATTCTGATTTCAAATCATGATTTGACTTGAAATCATGATTTGAAATCAGGTGGGGTTTGGCGTGCCCATTTTGAAATCAGATTTAATACTTGATTTTGATTTGAAATTTTTGTACATGATTTGGGGTTTTATTATATCATGATATCTTAAGCACTAGGTTAGGGTAAACCAAGATATATTTGATCATTATTATGAGAAACCTTTTCTTAACATAGTGTTAATAAAATTGAGTAAGTACAATTGAGCCTTTGGAACATATGAAGCTCGATTCATAGGCATTATTTTATGTGTAATGAATTCCATAAGCTTAATAGCTCATCTGTATATTGTTGGCCAGGGCCAGGAGTAATCCCTTGGAAAAAGTCACTCCTCATTAGTCTCTATGACCTATTTGACCACTGCCGTTGTGGTAAATGTTGATACACTCGCAGCTGAGAATATTATTTCCAATAACTCATGCAGTGACAGTGAGTTCCGCATAGGACCTTTTTTCAAAATAGTCCTGGTAGTGCTTTATCTAAATTAGTACCATGATGTTAGCAGCATAAATAAACCTTGTTTTCAATAGGTAAAACGAATGAATAATATCAAATATCTAACATGTTGGAAACATCTTTCAGCTTCAGAAAATATAGTAATATACAAGCATACTTGATTCGAATGGTAACAAGAGGGATATGAATGCTATTTATTATTATTACTGGTATTATGAAAGGTACAAGAGAGAGAAATAATTTATGCATAGATATGAACAAAGAGGTAGGAATATTTAAGAGAATCTACAATTGGGTTTACTATACAACTTTAATTATATCCTTTACAGATTCCATTTTAGTTGTTAAATATATTGTTAAAAATTATTTAGTATTAGGTTATAAAAGTAAAAAATATTAGTCAAAATCATAATCAAATCACGGAGTGTTTGGCGCGCCCCAATCTCAAATCACGATTTTGGGTCGGTCAGATTTAGGTTTTGAAAATCTGATGTGAAAACGCCATGACCTGATCTCAAATCAGAATCAGGGACGCGCCAAACACCCCCTAAGTTTCTTTAACTCTACTCAGTGTGTGAGCGGCAATTGCCCACCTTAGTACTGTTTGGTTTCTAGATCGTGATATCATTTCCGTGTTTTCCTCTGTCAGTTTGTTCTTTAGTTTACTCTTAGGGTCGTATCATGCTTGGGGAGATAGTATCTGCCGGGACGGAAGTTGTCGTTTCAGTACCCAAATTCTGTCAACCCAGCAGCAATTGCAGTTCCCAATTTCCCTTGCCCATACTGGCCTCGGACAAGCTCAGGGACCCCATCTGTACCCGGTTCGAAATCGTGCTCGATTGTTGCCTATTGTCACAAATTCTGACTTAGCCAAATTGTTTTTACATGACTAATCAGTTATTAGTTATCTCCTGTTTATGTTTCACGCTATGACGTCGATTGACGCATAGTTCTCCAATGACTACGCACGTGCAAGTCATCGTTATATTATGATTGGTTAAGCGTTTCATGACTCACGATTGTGACGTCATACGATGTAATGATTTTCGCACATGACTCACATTATGAGTCATGGGTTTCACGCATGTGAGTCACTCGATCACATGGTTTGGTTTATGAGTTTTGTGAGTTAAGGGAATGTTGCGTGATGACTCCTGTGAGTCCACGATGGGTTTCGCGCTATGACTCACTATGAGTCATAGAGATTTATGGAGCGTGAGGTGATGAGTCACCAAGGTTAGGGTTGTGAGAAGATGCCTATATAAGGCGCTTGGTTCCGACAAAGAGATGGAACACGAACCATCTCTCCTCCACCTCCGGCGATTGAAATCTCAACACCACCGGAACTGATCGTCACTTTCCCCCACCCACCTCTCTTCTCCCACTATGGCTAGTGCCTAGGAGTTGACGTTAAGCCATCTACCCTCCTCCCCTGTGGCCTAGGCCTCCCCTCCTTGGGGTTCTCGTTCCTGTTCGTCGTTGACTCCCGCTCATGATATTCGGTTCTCCCCCTTACTCCGCACTTGCTTTGCACCTCGCGTAGGATTTTGCACGGTCGGAAAGCTTCTCGCTTCGCTCCCGGTCGGCGTTACGTTGTCGGACTCTCGGTCAAAGTAAGGCCTCGGTTCTGCTGGGCTTGTACCTCTGATGGGGAAAGCTTCGGTTAGTAACATCACGGTCTCGCTCGGTCTCACTGTCACCCCTAAAGCCCTCGCTATGGCCCGTTGGTCGGTTGTGGCTAGCCCGCTCGCGATCCTTCCTCTACCCCCCTCCCGGTTCTGTCCGCTGGCACCGTACTGCCGCTTAAGCTGGCACCTTACTGCTAAAAACTCCTCCCCCGGCTGGCACCCTACTGCTCCCCCCCCTCTGGCTCGCACCCTACTGCTACTCACCGGCTGGCACCCTACTGCTCACCTTCCTGGCTGGCATCCCCTCTGCTCGGTGGCTCCGCTCGCCCTTCTCTCCACCTCCGATGGTTCGGCCCTTCCTCGGTTACGCCTAGTCGTGGTATAGCACTACCTCCTTGGCTTTGTCCAACGCTTGGGAACGATGTAATGACCTGCCAGACCGTATATCATGGTTTTTGGTGGGCCCTCAACCTATGAGTTTTCCCGTGCCGGCGATCATCTATCCGCTCCCGCGGGCCCCGAACGGGCCTTAGAACAGCCGTCGTTTCTTTTGTTTTGGGGAGCCTGCTGAAGGGTTTGGGTCTCTCTACCTGTACGTTTCTATGTATTGTTTCCTTACGTGTCTGGGGTATATTATCTTAGGTGCTAGGCGAGGGGGACTTTTCCTATGGATTCGGGGTGTTTGATTTTTCCCATGACGAGGTGAAGCGGGCGGGATGACGTTTGCTTATAGGTTTTTTATCTCCATAGCTAGCGCTGCATGAGTCTTTTGTACCTTTAAACATAATAACGATTTGATTACAAAAAAAAAAAAAACGACCAAGAGATAGGACACGAACCATTGCAACAACACCTCCCGCGATTGAAATCTCAACACCACGAGAAATCATCGTCACTTTCCCCCACCCACCTCTCTTCCCCCATCATGGCTTCTGCCTAGGGGTTGACGTTAAGCCATCTTCCCTCCTCTCCTGGGGCACGCCTGCCTCCCCCCCTCGGGGTTCTTTTTCCTGTTCTTCGTTGACACCCGCTCATGAAGTTCGGTTCTCCCCCATACCCCGCACTTGCTTTGCACCTCGCTTAGCTTTTGCACGGTCGGAAAGCTTCTCGCTTCGTTCACGGTCGGCGTTACGGTGCCGGACTCTCGGTCGAAGTAGGCCTCGGCTTGCTGGGCTTGTACCTCTGATGGGGAAAGCCTCGGTTAGTAACATCACGGTCCCGCTCAGTTTCGTCGTCGTCCCAAAAGCCCTTGCTATGGCCCGTTTGTCGGCTGCGGCTAGCTTGCTCGCGATCCTTCCTCTCTCCTCCTCCCGGTTCTGTCCGCTTGCACCGTACTGCTACCATCCTCTCACGGGCTGGCACCCTACTGCTACTCACCGGCTGGCACCCTACTGCTCATCATCGTTGGCTGGCATCCCCTCTGCCCGGTGGCTCCGCTCGCCCACCTACCTCTCTCCCTCCTGCGATTTACTCTACGGTCGCAAACCTCGCTTAGGTTACGGTTGATCCTGGTATTGCACTGCCTCCTTGGTCTCTCCTAAACGCCGACACGTCGCCACCCTCCGGTCAGTCCCGACAGTGAACCGGCCTGCCCCTTACGGCGACTAGCCGCGGGGCCTTTTGGTTAGGCATTTGGCAATAGTAGTTATATCTAGGCGTTTCTTTGATTCTTTTCTTAGTGTTACCTGGGGGCCTCCTGAAGGGTTTGGGTCTCTCTCCTGTACGTTTCTATGAGTTGTTTCCCTACGTGTCTGACATGCTTCCTCTCCGCTATTTTCCCTCCAAGTGCAATTTGCACTTTCAGAAACACCATGTACACCATCTCGAGATTCCCACGTAACGTGACCTGTCAGGTTACACGAATACCACATGGATCCTACGGCCCCACCTTTTGGCTCGGCTCGTCGAGGCAAAGGGAAAGGAAAGAAGACGGATCCCAAGCCACCACCTGCAGGTGCTAGGAGTGCTACCCACGAAGGAGCTCCTACCCTGTCCCCGATTTTCATGCCTCAAGGCCCCCCTTCGCTTAAGCGACCAAGAAGCACCACAGTCACAAGCCTGCCACACATTGATGAACAGTACTTGAGAGACGCCCCCCCTAGCGCTTACTTTTTGAATCTTTTTCATAAGATCAACCTGGAGCTGGAAATTGGGGCAACAACAGCCAACAAGGATACGGTAGTCATGATCGAAATGATCTACCAGATTCACAAAGACTACAGGTCGGCTATCGATGCGCTTAGCGAACAGATCGAAGCCCTCACGGAGGAACTAGCCAACACCAAGGAGGCTACCCCCCGGCCAGATACCCCTACCCCCATACCCTTCCCACTCCCAACAGTAGCTCCTTCTCCAGCTACTACTTCCAATGTCCGCCCCCCTCCCCTTCCCATGGCTGCCCAACCCAAGAGCTGGGCCACTGTAGCCAGGAAGGGCAGGAAAGAAAAAACCACCATGGCTGCCAGGGCTGTTCAGGCCCCGACAAAGTCCAACACAAATAGACCCCAACCAAAGAAGGGGCTCACCGCCAGGGAACGCCGCCTCGTCATCAAACGAGAGGGCGAACCGCTTGACACCAATGCTCTAGACCTTAGAGATGACATCAACCAGGCGCTAGCTGCAACCTACGTACAGACCGTCACCCTCCGGGGGAACACTGTCACCCTCACCACCATGGAATCGGTCAAGGCTGCCTCGCTTAACCGCAAGGTGGGAACGTTTCTACACCTGATACCGGGTACTATTAGTGTTCACCTGGACGCCCCCGTGTCACACATTTTGGTACACGGAATCCCCACCTCGAAGACCTTGGCCGAGATCGCCAACGAATTCACTACTTACAACATCGGGCTGTCACTCACTGAACAGCCCAGATGGCTTACCACCGACGGCGCTAGGGCCGGTAAAACCGCCTCTACAGTCGTAATCAACATTACAGGCCCCAGAGCAGCAGACTATGTCGGCAAACGCTTGGCCGCTTTTTCAACAACTTATAGGACTGAACGCCGGTTGCGTTTCAATTCCCACACCCAGTGCTCCAACTGCCACGGCTATGGGCACCATAACAACAAATGCACCAACCCGGCTTCATGCCGGTGGTGTGCTTCCCCACACCCTACTGGGGGCCATACCTGCCCTACCGCTACCTGTCGTATCCGCGGCCGTCCCTGCAACCATACCGTACTCAGGTGTGTGAATTGCAAGGGCCCACACGACGCCCATACCCCGAGCTGCCCCTCCCACCCTAAGAAGCCTGAAGAGAAAGGATCAGACGGAGACGAGGAGGAAATGAGCACTTGATAATTATGATTTTTGTTATAGTTATTGCGTAGACTTTGATTCTACACTTTTATTTGTCAAGAAGATGGGGATGGAGTTTCTTTTGTTATATTAAGGTTTTTCTAGGCCATACTTAAGGGTGCATGCCGGAGTTTTCCTGTAGTTAAATACGAAATAAACTCAAAGGATTTTACAAAAAAAAAAAATTCCCTACGTGTCTGAGGTGCGAGTCTTAGGTGCTAGGCGGGGGAGGTTTCTTCTATGGTCTCGGGGGGTTTGATTTTTCCTATGACGAGGTGAAGCGGGCGGGATGACGTTTGCTTATAGGTTTTTTATCTCCATAGCTAGCGCTGCATGAGTCTTTTGTACCTTTAAACATAATAACAATTTGATTACAAAAAAACAAAAAAAATGACAAAAAGGAAGAAGAAAAACAACCAGGAGATAGGACCACGCTTCTCGCAAAATTCATCCCCCCCCCAACATGTCACATACAATCTCAACTTTACCCCGCTTTGCGTCCGATCAAACCCCTCTCTCACTTTTCCTCACCTACTCGTCGCCATGGTGAACCCTCACAACCTCCCCCCAGGGAACGCAGCCTTTGGCAGGCTCTCAGCCCTCAACTCGCCCCTCCCTTCGCGTTTAGGAACACCCTCGACCGATCACCCTATCGAGTTCATGATGAGGCAACTCGCTCTGGCGAGAAGTACTCTCAGGCTCAGCAACCAAGACTTCGCGGACCTCAGCCCAGATGCGCAGGCCGGCACCCTCCCCATTGAATCTATCAGGATCGTTCTCCTCTCCCAGCTGGTCCAGGGCCTGGTGACGGTCTCACATGAGCTGAGCGGGGTAACCCAGGCGGTCGCAACCATCTCCGAGGAAAACGAGAACCTCAGGGAGGAGCTCCATGACATCTCCTCCCAGCTCGCGAACCTCCCCCACACCCAAGAACAACAAACCGCGCCGGCGATCGCAGATCTTCAAGCATCCATACGTGACCTGTCACATCGTGTGTCAGCCCCTAACCCTGCCCCCCCAGCACCGGCCCTACCCCCGCAGGGGAAGCCCCAACACCCCCCAACTGCCGGCCCCTCCCCTTCAAGAAAGGGAAAAGAGAAGGCCCGGGCACCACCCACACCTCCCTCAGCTGCGGCTGACGACCCTAAATACCTCATACCATTCTACAATACGAGGCTTGGCAAAGCGTTCGGTGACCCCAAGAAGTACGCCAGGCTTTATCCACACTCATACCAAGCCGGGGAATACCGGTGGGGGGCATATGACCTGGCCTCCTTCACCCAAGGCCACCACCACCCTGACGTCCACCCATCCCCCTCCTATACGCAAGCTGCCTTCGGCTCAGGCTCGGGCGGCAAGGGCAAAAGCAAAGCTGGGAAGCCCCCTTCCCCCCAACTTGTTGCGAGTACAACGGCCCCTCCTGTTAAAAAGGGGCCGCCCTCCCTCCCAGGCGCCCAAGGACGCTTCTTTTCTCTTCGCCAGTCCCCTTCCCCTAATCCAGATGCTCTGACCCTTGCTGCTACTTTTCCTGACATCGCGGCTCGCGTCCTCCGCGAATCAAACTGCCTCCTCCCCCTTGGCTTCTCCGCTACTGTCAACCCTCGAGGCTCGGTCTCCCTGACCGTCACCGACAAGGCCAGCGCAGCCACCTCGTACTCCCCCTACTTGGAGTCCCTCACCAGGGCCCTCAATCAGTCCTTCCCGGTAGGTGAAAACCCCTGGTGCACTCTCGTTCTCGCCCCCACTGCCGTTCAACTAGCCATTCACGGCCTCCCCCTACGTTTCCTCCGCCAAGATGAAGAGAAACTCTTCCCATATATCCGGCAAGCAATCCTCAACCACAAAGCGACCCCGATTCTCTCAGCCAGGTACCTTAACCAGGGCGGAGATTCTAGGGCAGCCAAGCAGGCCACTTCGGTGGTTATCACCATCGACCCCCAGAACGTATCGGCCCTCACTTCAGGGGTCGTCATCCTCTCTAAGAAACGCAAGGCTGAACTTGCCTTCTCCTCCTCCAGAACCTCCCAGTGTAAGAACTGCTGGAGATACGGACACGCCCATTACTGATGCCACGCCACCCACCCCACGTGCCCCATTTGTGCGCTTCATCATACTCGCGCAGCTCACAGATGCCAGAATCCAACCTGCCCCAGGAGCGGGAACAATAAGCCAGTCCCATCCTGTTGTCCAACCTCGCCCCCCCATTGCTGTAACTGCGGTGGTGACCACACTACCACATTCAGGGAATGTGCGGCTCGACCTCCCCCGCCTGGCCCCACCAGAACCGACTCGCCAGCCCCAGCCCCGACCGGTCAGGACCCCATGGATTTGGCGGTCGATGGCGGCCCAGCACCCACTACTCCCCCGACCAGGGCGGGTCCCCTTGAGGTGGACCTCGTAACCCCCAGGCAACCTCCCCCAGCTGGAGCCTCGACACGTCGTGGCACTACTCACGGGTCTGGTGGTTCTCTCCCCCTGGAGGAGCCAAGCCCTTCCCCTGCCCCTTTGACTCGTCGGGTTCATCCCGGAAATGAATAAGCGACCCACGCCCCCCCCCCTGGGTCAAGGGCCGGCCCCTCCCCCTGCCTTTCTTTCCATCATTCAACATAACTGCCTTGGGAGCTGGAATGTTTTTCTTTCCTTGTTTGAGTCGTTCAAAGAAGCGACCACCTACCCCTCGATTGTCCTTCTACAGGACCCACCTGTCAATAAGGCTCACCTTCCTTCCTTTAATGGTTTCAAGTCCTTCTTTCCCCCGGTTAGAAAGCCACGAGTGGCTGCCTACATTCATATGTCTTTTCTTTCCAATTACACGGTGCTCCCCACGTTTAGGGGGGTGGACGATGTACTCGCCCTCGACATTTCCTCCAGCAAGCCTCTTTGTGGCACCACCTTCCACGTATTCAGGATTATTAACGCTTACTGCACCAACACTGCCGACCACAGAGTTCACTCCGTTTCACCAGAAGTTCTTTTCCCCGATCTTGGGTTTCCCCTCCTAGTCTTGGGAGACCTCAATATCCAAAACCCCGTCTCGGACCCTCTACGGCACTTCTCACATCGGGAGATCTCCTCCTCGACTCCCTATTTCGAGAAAGCGGCAGAATCCGGCTTCGCCCTCCTTAACACCCCAGGTGAGTACACAAGATTTCCCTTAGGGGGCAAAGCTCGCCCTTCCGTCATAGACCTCGCGTTTGCAAACCCCCAGCTCCTTCGCCTGGTTAAAAGCTGGGAAGCCTCCCTCCCCTAAACCGGTTCCGACCACATACCCATAACGATCACCCTCGCCGCGCCCTCCCTGAACCATAAACCCCCGTGCCCGCATTGGGCAAACACCGACCGGGAGACCCTGGACCCGATTGTTAAGGGTTTCAAGGTCCCGGCCGGACCCTTGTCCCCCACCACCCCACAACTGGACGAATGGATGTCAGAATCCCTGAACCGCCTGGTAGCTCTTCTCAAGGAATACACGCCAGTATCCAGGCCTTCCCATGACTCCAAACCTTGGTGGACCCCCCACCTGACTATCCGCCATCGTGAATACCACAAGGCCGCTAGGGCGGCCAGAAAGCACGACACCCCACGCATGCGGGAAGTTGCCGGCACCTCCAAGGCTGGGTATTTCAAGGCAATCAAGACCGCGAAGAACAAACACTGGTCCTCCTTTCTGCTGGCCGTCACCCCCCAGAGCCTCTGGATGGCTAAGAGGTTTGCCTACCGGCGTGCCAAGCCGCGCTTCCCCTCCCTCCCAGGGGCCGGGACCCCACTACAAATGAACAATGTCCTTCTGGACCACTTCTTCCCCCCCAAGGAACCCTTCTCCCCGCCACCTAGGCTCAGGCCAAACAGGTCGGCACCGCCCCTAACGACAGACGAGATAGCTGCGGCTCTCTCCAAGTCCTCCCCAACCTCGGCCCCAGGCCCGGACGGGATACCCTACTCGAACTGGAAACAGGTCCAGAAAATCAACCCCGCAATCCTCCTCGATATACTTGCCCCGCTGGTCCTCCTGGGGTACCACCCCGCATTGCTGAAAGGCCCGAACGGCGTGGTCCTTGACAAGCCAGGGAAGCCCTCCTACGAATCGCCCACCTCCTTCAGGATAATTGTCCTGATCCGCACAATTTCGAAGGTCCTCGAGAGGATCATAGCAGCCAGCCTACAGGCGGCAGCCAGGCTCAGAGGGCTGTTGCACCCTAACCAATGCGGTTCGCTCCCTGGGCTCAGCACCTATGACGCGTGCCTCACCCGCACCAACGACGTCAGAACCCTGCAGAGGCCCCGTCTCAAGGTCTCCGCCCTGTTTCTGGATATAAAAGCAGGGTTCGACAACGTCGACAACAAAACTTTGGCCCGGATCCTTAGGCAAGGCGGGATACCCCCCTACCTAGTTTCCTGGGTTTCCTCCTTCCTAGGTGAACGAAGCTGCACCCTAGTCTTCCAAGGGGCTCCAGGAACCCCAGCCCCCGTCAACGTCGGAGCCCACCAGGGCTCTCCCATCTCCCTACTCCTCTTTCTTCTCTACGTTGCGCCACTACATTCCGGGATGCCTCGGCGTCTGATGATCTCGTATGTGGACGACTTCGCCCTCACAGTGGCCTCCCTCTCCTACCGTGGCAACATCCGCCGACTCCAGGATCTATTCGACAGGCTTGAAAAAAAGGCGTCCCGCCTAGGCGTCTCCTTTTCGGTAGCAAAAACAGAATTGATACATTGGAGGACACCCAGCCAGAGGCACTCACCGAAGTGCGTCTTACCTATTCAAATCAAAGGGGAACTGTTTCATGCCGGCAATTCTGTTGGCTGGCTCGCGTACTTGTTCACTCGGGCCCTAGACCCCGCTACACATTTCTTGCGGCGCCTGGCCCTTGCCCAGAGCGCGTTCGCCCTCATTCGCCGCCTCAATCCGCCCGGCGCGGGCCTCCCCCCCTACCGGTGCCACAGATTGGCAACATCATTGATTGCCCCCATCCTACTCTAAAGTGCGGATCTGTTCACACCTTGTGTGGGCACGACAACTTGCCTTGATACTTTCTAGCGCAAGGTCCAAAGATGGAGCACAAACTGCTTCTCAGCTACCCCCACCGGGATACTCTCGGTGGAGTCCAGCCTCCCACCCGTCTCCCTCCTGATGGCCCACTGGCAAAGGCTGGCGGCGCTCAGGGTGGTCTGTTCCCCCCCTAGCTTGAACCCCGCAATGGCCCGCCTTCATCCCTCGTTCCCTACGCTCTCGGTCCATCGGGCGCCTGACTCCTCGACGGCCATAACCAAAGGCCTGTCGTCCGTATACCTCCCCCTGCACTGGAAAACGCCGCGACCTGTCCCACCGATAAGGAACCACCTGCCAGTGGACGCGGTGGCTCACCGGACAATACCCTTCACCCTCGGGCTGTCTAGGATGCCCATGATGAACTCCCACCTGGTGTGGCCTACCCCCGTCCTCCCGCCCAAGTCCTTGATGGACAGCACCTACTCAGCCCTGAAGATGAGGGTAAGGGAGACACTCCTCGAGGAGTGGGCCTCCCTGTTCCCGACCCCGGGGTACTACCTGCACGCTCCCGCGCTACACCGGAGGCCTTTCATGGGTTTGGGCAAGTTCGTTGCCGGGAGAATCCACCAGATGTGAGCCGGAAAGAGTTACCTGGCCGCACACCCAACCTGGAGGTCCCCCGATGCCGATACCTCCTGCCCCCGCTGTGGCTTGGAACCTGAAACCTTCGAGCACGCCATCCTAGCCTGCCCCTCGAGACAGCATAGCAGATCGCGCCTCCTCCACGGCGTTACTGATGTCGGTCCCGAAGCCCAACTCTGGTCGTCCCTCCCGCTACTGAAAAGACACGCCACATTCATAGGCGTCACCTCCACGGGATTTCCCCCCACGATGTTCCCACCCCCCACTCCCCACCCTCTTCCCCCCCGTTGTCTCTCTCACCCCCCAGGGTTCCCTCCCCGGTTTTCCGTGTTTTTTCATTGGCTGAGGTGAAGGGTAGTTGGGTTTCTTTCCTTTGGCTTATGTAGGCTTTCCTCTCTAGACGACTAAACTGTGAGTTTGTGCTTTCCTGACTATATGTGGCCGATGGCGCGGCGCAGGAGAAACCTGCGCGATAGTGGATATTTAGATTGGTGCCGTGAGTTTCCTTTGTTATTTGTTTTTGATTTATAGGTTTTGTTCTCTCCATAGGTAGCGCTGCATGAGGCTTTTTGTACCTAAAAACAATGAACGCATGATTACAAAAAAAGAAAAGAAAAAAAAGAAAAACGACCAAGAGATAGGACACGAACCATCTCTCCTCCACCTCCGGCGATTGAAATCTCAACACCGCGGGAAATCATCGTCACTTTCCCCCACCCACCTCTCTTCCCCCATCATGGCTTCTGCCTTGGGGTTGACGTTAAGCCATCTTCCCTTCTCTCCTCAGGCACGCACGCCTCCCCTCCTTGGGGTTCTTGTTCCTGTTCGTCGTTGACACCAGCTCATGAAGTTCGGTTCTCCCCCTTACCCTGCACTTGCTTTGTACCTCGTTAGCATTTTGCGCGGTCGGAAAACTTCTCGCTTCGTTCACGGTTGGCGATATGGGTCCGGACTCTGGGTCAAAGTAAGGCTTCGGTTCTGCTAGGCTTGTACCTCTGATGGGGAAAGCTTTGGTTAGTAACATCACGGTCCTGCTCGGTTTCGCTGTTGCCCCAAAAGCCCTTGCTATGGCCCGTTAGTCTGTTGTGGCTAGCCCGCTCGCGATCCTTCCTCTACCCCTCTCCCGGTTCCGTCCGCTGGCACCGTACTGCCCCATAAGCTAGCACGTTACGGCTAAAACTCCTCCCCTGGCTGGCACCCTACTGCTCCCCTCTGGCTGGCACCCTACTGCTACACACCGGCTGGCACCCTACTGCTTATCGTCGTTGGCTGGCATCCCCTCTGCCCGGTGGCTCCGCTGGCCCACCTACCTCTCTCCCTCCTGCGATTTACTCTACGGTCGCAAACCTCGCTTAGGTTACCGTTGATCACGGTATTGCACTGCGTCCTTGGTCTCTCCCAAACGCCGACGCGTCGCGACCTTCCGGTCACTCCCGACCGTTGAGCCGCCGCCCCAGCCGGATTTCTCCGTACGGGTTCTTGGATTTGGCATATTGGCAATAGTAGTTGTATCTAGGCGTTTCTTTGATTCATTTCTATGTGTTACCTGGGGGCGTGCTGAAGGGTTTGGGTCTCTCTCCTGTACGTTTCTCTGAGTTGTTTCCCTACGTGTCTGAGGTGCGAGTCTTAGGTGCTAGGCGGGCGAAGTTCCTTCTATGGTCTCGGGGGGTTTGATTTTTCCTATGACGAGGTGAAGCGGACGGGAAGACGTTTGATTTATAGGTTTTTTTCTCTCTATAGCTAGCGCTGCATGAGGCTGTTTGTACCTTAAAACAAATCACGCATGATTACAAAAAAAAAGAAAAAAAAACGACCAAGAGATAGGACACGAACCATCTCTCCTCCACCTCCGGCGATTGAAATCTCAACACCACGGGAAATCATGGTCACTTTCCCCCACCCACCTCTCTTCCCCCATCATGGCTTCTGCCTTGGGGTTGACGTTAAGCCATCTTCCCTCCTCTCCTGAGGCACGCAGGCCTCCCCTCCTTGGGGTTCTTGTTCCTGTTCATCGTTGACACCTGGTCATGAAATTCGGTTCTCCCCCTTACCCCGCGCTTGCTTTGCACCTCGCTTAGCATTTTGCACGGTGGGAAAGCTGCTCACTTAGTTCACGGTTGGCGATATGGCGTCTGGACTCTCCGTCAAAGTAGGGCTTCGGTTCTGCTGGGCTTGTACCTCTGATGGGGAAAGCTTTGGTTAGTAACATCACGGTCTCACTCCGTTTCGCTGTCGCCCAAAAGCCCTTGCTATACCCCGTTAGTCGCTTGTGGCTAGCCCGCTCGCGATCCTTCCTCTACCCCCCTCCCGGTTCCGTCCGCTGGGACCGTACTGCCCCATAAGCCGGCACCTTACTGCTAAAAACTCCTCCCCCGGCTGGCACCCTGCTGCACCCCTCTGGCTGGCACCTTACTGCTACTTACCGGCTGGCACCCTACTGCTCATCGTCGTTGGCTGGCATCCCCTCTGCCCGGTGGCTCCGCTGGCCCACCTACCTCTCTCCCTCCTGCGATTTACTCTACGGTCGCAAACCTCGCTTAGGTTACCGTTGATCACGGTATTGCACTGCCTCCTTGGTCTCTCCCAAACGCCGACGCGTCGCCATCTTCCGGTCAGTCCCGACCGCGAACCGGCCTGCCCCTTACGGCGACTAGCCGTGGGTCCTTTTGGTTAGTCATATTGGCAATAGTAGTTACATCTCGTCATTTCTTTGATTCTTTTCTTACTCTTACCAGGGGGCCTGCTGAAGGGTTTGGGTCTCTCTCCTGTACGTTTCTATGAGTTGTTTCCCTACGTGCCTGAGGTGTGAGTCTTAGGTGCTAGGCGGGGGAAGTTTCTTCTATGGTCTCGGGGGGTTTGATTCTTCCTATGCTGAGCTGAAGCCGGTGGTTGTTATTTGGCTTATAGGTTTTGTTCTCTTCATAGCTAGCGCTGTATAACTCTTTTTGTACCTAAAACAAATAACGCATGATTACAAAAAGCAAAAACAAGCAAAAAAAAAAACCACCAAGAGATAGGATCTTCACGCAACCATCTAAGTAATACAACACTTGAATACTGGAGCACGGGCCAAGCACTGTGACAGTGACCTTCCCGTGGTGCAAGCCCTACCAACCTATTACTCTACTTCTTATGCAAACCTCTACGGCTTGAACGCGACCACCTAGTCCTCTAGGGATTGGACTTTGTACCTTCCGGTCTTATAGTGATAAGACCTCCTCCCACGAGACCATGAAGACAGTCAACGCTCACGATATGCACTACGATTAGTCGTTCCCCATTTAACGCAACACCGTCGGGAATGTGTTTGTTACATATGGTTGCGTCCTTACCTACAAACGCTCAACGACTACCCGAACGAACAAAAATACAACAACTGGAACTCTTTATTGAGACATTCTAGTCACGACAAGACAAAGAAAAAGAAAAAACCAAAAAATAACCACGAATTAACTCGGTATCACCTCTCAACCAAAGAGAAAAACTATGGAATTTTTTTTTTCCGGCCTGATTTGTGCACAAATCCCCAGAGGTGAGGGGGGAGACGAGGGGACCAGGGGGGCTTGTCCGCTGAGGAACCATCCGATAGTGCGAGAGGAGCTCCGGGAAAAAGGGATTTGGAGACAAATACCTTTAACCATAGATTCCTCTGTACGAGACGAACAAACATATGATCGAAGAGAAGAGGAGAAACAGATGGAACCTATCATTATCAAATCAACGCATAGGTTCCTCTGTACAAGACGAACAAAGATGCGATCGAAGAGAAGATGCGAAACAGATGGAACCTATCATCATCAAATCAACGCATAGGTTCCTCTGTACGAGACGATCGAAGATACGATCGAAGAAAAGACGAGATACAGAAGGAACCTATCATCATCAAGTCAACACATAGGTTCCTCTGTACGAGACGAACAAAGATACGATCAAAGAGAGACGAGTCAGAAGGAACCAACCCCACGACAATCCAACCATCTTACTATCTAAACTAGATAGTACTTCCTCGCGACCGCTAGGATCGAGGAACAGAAGCAGGAAAAACAAAAAATGACCATCGAAAAATGGAATTTCTTTTTTTTTTTCCCTTAAGAGGCAGTAGCCTTGTGGGACCAAGGCTGAAGGGGGACGGGACCTAAAATGGCTCAAATACGGGAAACACCAATCACATGGCAACCAAAATCCATGCGATAGTAGTTAAAGATTCTCGCCAATAGGAACACGAGGAAATTCGTTATCCAAACACAACGAGAAGACGAAGCTCAGTGTACTCGAATACCAACGCTGGTGGGAGAGGAGCTCAAAACGAAAAGAAACGATCGAAACAAAAGACACGACAAGACGAAGCTCAGTGTACTCAAACACCAACGCTGGTTGGAGAGGAGCTCAAACGAAAAGAAACGCGCGAAACAAAAAGACACAACAAGACGAAGCTCGGGAATAAGGTGTCCAAAGGAAAGGAAGATCAAACGTTTGAACCATCATGGCCACACGGCAGTACTTATGGATCTCATCAGAGACCAGAAAGGAATTGATTTCCTGAATGAAAGATTACGACGCAATTCTTTTGATAAGAATTATCCGATGCAAGAGCATCATACGAGATGCAAGGCGACCGCACGATTACGACACAATTCTTTTGATAAGAATTATCCGATGCAAGAGCATCATACAACATGCAAGGCGACCGTACGATTACGACGCAATTCTTTTGATAAGAATTATCTGACGCAAGAGCATGATACGACATGCACGGCGACAGTACAATTGCAAGGATATTCTTTTGATAAGACTTACCCGATGCAAGAACATCATATGACACGCGAAGAAACCAAAGAAGACACACACACCTCCAGGAAGGACAAAAAGATTGAAGAACAAAGAAAGAGTTCAGGAGAAGATAAAAGGAGATCTTGCGAACACGAAAGAATTACGAACATCATCCTCAGGATAACATTCTCAAGACCAACGAACACCTTACAAATCACACATTAACCTTTTACACTTTCTTCTTCACCGAAAGTACCACGAACAACACGATATGAGAATGTGGTACAGTCAAACAGTTTTAGCATCCTCCTCCTCCTCTGCGGGTTCTGCCTCGAAGGCACCCGCTGACGCACCAACCACCCCTCATGCGGCCATGCACTGAAGTGAATGCTTCAACGACAGGTGCGACGTGCACCTCAGAGACAAAGATGGAGCCAACTGGTTCCCAAAACCACCTCGACAAAACCAACCCCACCGACAAGGGAAAAAGGTCCGCTGGGGTGAGCCAGCGGGCCTTGGCAACAAATACGATAATATGGCGAAGTTCGTCGAGGAACTTCAAGAACAAATGGAGAGGATAGAGAAAGTGATAGGAGACCTCCGGGACGAGAACCGGAGCTACAAAAGAAGAGGTGTGGTGGCCGAGGAGTCGGCAAGGAAGGCAGGGATCGAGGTCCGACGGCGGGCATACCACAACGTCAAAGGCAAGATTCGAGTTCGACGAGGGATGAGCGAAGGGGTAGCTCTGGTAAGAGAGCGTGACTGTGAGAACAAATACTCGACGGCTGTGGGATTACCTCCCGCTACCCAAGCGAACGGGTCCCCGACAATGGGGACAAGAAGGACGAGAACAACGCCGGAGTTATATGGGCCTGAAAGGAACAGGAAGGATACCAGCAAACGAGAAGCTGGTGGATAAGTATTTAAATTGTTTATTTCCTTGATGTTTGGAATTTGAAAAGTTTATGTTAATGTTGTATATTTGTGTTTTGAAGCATCGAGAGACCGATGCTAAGGGAGAGAGGAGCTAATGTCACAAATTCTGACTTAGCCAAATTGTTTTTAGATGACTAATCAGTTATTAGTCATCCCCTGTTTATGTTTCACGCTATGACGTCGCTTGACTCATAGTTCTCACATGACTAAGCACTTGCGAGTCATCGTTATATTATGATTGGTTAAGCGTTTCATGACTCACGATTGTGACGTCATACGATGTAATGATTCTCGCACATGACTCACATTATGAGTGATGTGTTTCACGCATGTGACTCACTCGATCACATGATTTTGTTTATGAGTTTTGATTAGTTAACGGAATGTTGCGCGATGACTCCTGTGAGTGCACGATGGGTTTCACACTATGACTCACTATGAGTCATAGAGATTTATGTAGCGCGAGGTGATGAGTCACCAAGGTTAGGGTTGTGAGAAGATGCCTATATAAGGCGCTTGGTTCCGACAAAGAGATAGAACACGAACCATCTCTCCTCCACCTCCGGCGATTGAAATCTCAACACCACCGGAAATCATCGTCACTTTCCCCCACCCACCTCTCTTCTCCCACTATGGCTACTGCCTAGGAGTTGACGTTAAGCCATCTACCCTCCTCCCCTGTGGCCTAGGCCTCCCCTCCTTGGGGTTCTTGTTCCTGTTCGTCGTTGACTCCCGCTCATGATGTTCGGTTCTCCCCCTTACCCCGCACTTGCTTTGCACCTCGCTTAGCATTTTGCACGGTCGGAAAGCTTCTCGCTTCGCTCACGGTCGGCGTTAC
>Ga0307517_10006170_pt1 | contig 17851 bp, 14 predicted proteins | sample 23_EM_MG_FD_194515 | JGI IMG/M metagenome (GOLD analysis project Ga0307517, IMG submission 194515) | Populus trichocarpa ectomycorrhiza microbial communities from riparian zone in the Pacific Northwest, United States - 23_EM | ecosystem: Host-associated > Plants > Roots > Unclassified | place... | reverse complement strand
GGGGGGGGCGCCACGCTACGTACATAGCCTGTGAATGGGATATATCTAACTATGATAGTATCATAAGAGTTAGGAGGGAAATCGAGGTATGATACGCCATAAGGTGGGACCTGCCGTCATGAGAAATCACTCACGTCACTCAAATTGCAGGAATTGTGTGATGTAGGACTGGGCGTAGTATGGGTGTGGGCTGGAGGCGCTTATTCGGAGTGTTTTTATGGGTGGAGGTAGGGTTTGTTATATTGGGGATCCCGTGCGGCATCGCAGCTGTGTTTGAGGCCCGTCTTTCGTCCCCGCGCAGACGGGTTTTTTAGCATTCTACAACTCAGTCTAGGGGCCGAGCCCCGCATCCCCAGAGCGGCCAAGGCCTGGGCCCTTCGCGGCAGGTGAGAAGCAACTCCATTTTTAGAGACAGTAGAGCGAACAGTGGTAGTAAACACATGGTAGGTATGCCACGGACACACAGTTGGTAGATCCCTCAGTATCAAAGTGGTTCATAGCGCACCCCTGTTTATGGTATGGGTGATTTTTCCCCTTTGATGCCCAAGAATACCCTGGGCATCATCCATTGGAATGTTTTTAAGTACAGATTGTGCCCGTGAAGGAAAAAAGAAAAAGTAGAAGAAAATAACTCCCCCTGCCGCACTCCATTTTAAGGTGTTTTATTTGATTTCCCCTAAGCCAAGCTCGTCTACCTTACGGTGGCGTCGTACTTGGCCTTAAACCACTTGATGGAGTCGGCCTGGTTGATACGATGCGAAGCACCGACTCTTGACTGGCACCTCCTGCGCTTGGCTACACGGAGACCGGGGCGGGACCTACATTCCACCCATCAGTATTTTTCCCCACATGTTTAACCACTTTCTAAGACTACTGCTGCCTAGACCTGGGCTAACTTCCAGAACTCACATGATGCAGTAAAAGTCCATTCCATAAATACCGATAGCTGGGTCATATTTGATTCCCAAATCGATGTGCTCGGAGATGCCGAAACCGAAGTTACCAGTCTCAGAGAAGTTCTTCTTACGGAGCTCGTACTCCTTGACCTTTAACCCACGTTCGATGATTTCCTCAGCTTTGGGTCCACGGACAGTGACATGCACGGCAATCTTCTCGTTACGACGGATACCGAAGGTACGGACAGTGTAGCGCGCCTTGCTATATACGGGGGTTTGGCCAGAAAGCTGCTCTAACACCTTGGCGGCACGAGTAAGCCTATCACCAGACTCTCCGACACTGATGTTGAGAACTGATGGTTTCGTTAACTCCTGGTATTCTTCTTTTTCGAGATCGAGTGCTCGGGCTGTGGGTTTCCGACAATAGCGAGGGGGTTATGGGGACAAACCAAGCTTCTCAATACGGAGCTCACGCATGGGGTTGGTGTCTTTGGATTTGGTGTCGGCCTTCATTTTTCAAGATATTCTCGTTAGTCCCTTTTCAAATCCAAGAAAAGTTCGAATTGTGTGGATTTAGAAGAAACACAATTGGAGAACGAAGGGGATAAAATGCAGAACTGACCATTGTAGTTGTTATCTGGCTTGCTGGTTGTTGTTGGTAGGGTGTATTCGGCCTTGGTCGTCTCGTCGTCTGTCGTTTATCGTTAATTCACAGCAGAGTTTCCTCACCTCTAATTCTACCCTGTGTGTTGGTGGGAGGCAGTCACACTCACCCTAGTGCCAAGACTTGGATTGCTTGTTGACTCAGAGATCAGTCAGCTATTCTGTCTTGCCAAGCATTTAAGCTAGGGTGCCAACATCGACAACCACACCTCGCACTACGTCCATCCTTCTCTAGAGAGCTCACCATCCCCGTGAGCCGCATTATTTACTCAATCATCGTTACCAGAGGAACTTTAAAGGCGGCCTGCCCTGTCCCACTAGCAATCATGTCATCAAAACAGCAAGGAAAAATGGTGAGTCTACTCCTTCATCCTTATGGCTTGTGGAGCTTCCTTCGTTGACCGGTGTGGAGAAAGACGCTGATTGAATCTAGGCCAACCTCGTGCGTGACTACCTACTCCACAGGAGAATTAGCTCTAGATGATTGATATATGTTTTCGTAATGCTGATAGATGTATAGATCAACTACCGTATGCGGGTTACGATGACAGATGGCCGCCAGCTAACAGGGACGCTTTTGGCATTTGACAAGGTGGATATAAGCAAGCCTCGCGTACCTATCAATCGAGCTAACAATATTATCTAGCACATGAATGTCGTTCTAGCGGATACTGAAGAATTCCGCCGCATCAAGCGAAAACCTAAAACTGCCGCTCCGGCCGCCAGCACCGCAGGACAAATCACGGAGGAAAAGCGCACCCTAGGTCTCATTATCTTGCGAGGACTTCACATCGTTTCTTTATCTGTCGAGTCTCCGCCCCCAGCAGACCCCTCTTCTCGTTTAGGCGCGACTACTGCTGGTGGCCCATCGGCTGCCGGTGTCGCAGCCGCCGGACCGGGTATTAGCAGGCCTGCCGGAAGGGGGCTTCCAATCATTGGTATGGGGGGCCCCCCGCCCCCAGGGGGATTGCCGCCACAGATGGGTGGGCCTGCGGGCTTGCAAGGTCCTATGAGAAATGTTGGTCTCGGGCAAGCCCCACCTCCGATGGGTGGCGCCCCTCCGCCAGGTGGATTCCCCGGGGCCCCCCCGCCAGGCTTTCAAGGTGGTATGCCCGGTGCGCCTCCTGGGTTCCAGCCTCCGCCAGGCTTTCAGGGTGGTAGGGGATTTCCTCCACATCCTCCTGGATTTGGGAGATAGACGGGGAGTTGTCGGGGAAAGTTGGGATCTGGGAGCTTTGTCTTGGTATCATCGGATAAAGCCAGTGAAAACAAAATTGACAAAGGCACTGTGTTGGGAATTGCAGATGAAAATGGTACTGTAATATAATCCTTTCGTCGACTTTGTTTCTTTTCCTTTTTACGAAGCCTGCGGTTCTTTGTTTCGTTTTCGTTTTCAATTTGCCAAGTAAAAAATATCGGATCAAATTATTGGGTAGAGAGATGTGCCATATCAATGTAGTGATCTGACGCTCTTGTAATCCGAGTATCTTCCAAGACGTCTGGAGCCTCAGGAGCTTATTCATAACTTCTCATGTTAGAAGGTTTCACGCTTATTTTTACCTCAGCTTAAAATCACGGGGCGTTCCCTATAATGCCGGTAATTGAATGCGTAAAATCCATGAATCATAGAAGTCGCGTGTGATTATACTAGTGCCCACACTAGTATCGCTAAAATCACATAGCACATCCCGATATCGTACTGGCACCTAAATCCTCACTTGGATATGTCTGTATCCTTTACATCGGGTGAACCACCTGTCACATATCGTATGTTTTCCCAGCTCAGGAAAAACGAGTTCTACAATATCAGTAGTGCATCTTACGAGTGAACACTCAAAAAGAGATTATGGTAATTCGCTCACATCATGGGCATGGAAGTTGACCTATAGATAGGGGACAGTATGTCTCGGCACTTGTACGGTGCAGTTCTACCGGTATGCTTCTCTTGGTACTGCGAAATCTCAATTTTAATATCGAAAGCACAAAAAATGTAGGACTGTCCGATGTCTCTCGAGTGAAGGTATAAATATCCGTCATATCTGATTCTGATAAGAGCTCCGGAAAACAGCGGCTTCAACCGCGAAGAGGCTGGCTGTTTGAGCATTTATGATGGATGGTTGATTTTTAGCCTCATCCGCCGCCGAACCCCATCCTTCTCCGCAGGGCATGATTGTAGGATTATGTAATCCTTCATACCTTGCACATCTCCACCTACAGCTACCCCGGAACAATAAACAGCCATATCTTTACACTAAATTCCACCATCTCAACAACATCCACCGCATTTTCCGCTTCTACATATTCCCCAGCCGTTTGAATTATTGATATATTTTGACGATCCTCTCGGATTTTGAAGCCGTCATGGCTTCTCCGCAGCTCGATACTCTGGGCAGGATTTTCACAGATATCCGCAGCAGGTACGCGAAATAATTCGGTGCCCTACCTTCCTATACACCGCTGATTGTGGGATTTATTACAGGCATGAAGAGATACGGCAGAAGGCGACGAATGATTTGAAGATACATTTAGAGGTTGTTTCTCGAGGTAAGACTGCCGTCTCGAATGTTCTAACTTGATGCTAATGGAGCTTATAGAGCATTCGAGCGAGGGGCTTACCCGGTACTATGCGGAGGTGAACCGGCGAGTTTCGGAATTTATTCACAGCAATGATAGCGTCGACAAGATTGGAGGAATCCTTGCTTTGGGGGTACTCATTGATGTCGACCATGACGATAGCACACAGAAAACCACACGATATGCCAACTACTTGCGCAGTATAATGCGCGGAAATGATAACCATTGCATGGTCCTTGCAGCAAAGACTTTAGGACAGCTTGCGGCCCCTGGAGGAACCTTAACCTCGGAGTTGGTGGAGAGCGAGGTGAAACAAGCGCTAGAGTGGCTACAAGTTGACCGGCAGGAAAATCGACGGTTCGCTTCAGTACTGCTGTTGAGGGAACTAGCCAGAAGTTCACCTACCCTTATTTACGGTTTCCTTAGTCAGATATTAGACTTAATATGGGTGGCTTTACGTGACCCAAAGGTCCTTATTCGGGAAACTGCCGCGGAGGCCTTGGGCGTTTGCCTCGGGATTATGAAAAACAGGGACCAGAAGAACCGTGATCAATGGTATGCGAAGATTTTAGAAGAGGCAAAATCAGGGTTGAGAATAGCCACTACCGATGCCATCCACGGGAGTCTTTTAATACTTTTACAATTATTGGACACCGCTGGGATGTTTATGGGCGCAAGTTATAGGGAAACTTGTGATATCGTCTTGCGGCTAAAAGATAACCGAGATCATGGGATAAGGAAACTGACTGTCAAGATGATTCCCTGCTTGGCCAAATATAACCCGGTGGAATTCGTCAACTCTTACCTCCATAAGTTCATGATGCATCTGCAAACACAACTTAAGAAGAAGGACTCCGAGGACAGAGGGGCGGCATACAAAGCCATCGGTGATGTAGCTTTGGCTGTTGGTAGCAGTATGGGGCCGTACCTTGACCACATACTGACAAGCATCAAAGATGGTTTAACGATGAAAGGGTATCATTGACTCTTATATCAGATCTCGTCCGTGATGCTAATACCTGATAGGAGAAATCGTGCACAACGTGCAGAACAAGAAGCACCTATATTTGAGTGTATCAGTATGTTGGCGACTGCAGTCGGTCAGGCCTTGACGAAGTACATGCATGACCTCTTGGACCTCATATTTGCTTGCGGTCTGAGTGTAAAGCTCACTCAGGCTCTGGTCGATCTCTCCCACTACCTTCCGCCTCTGCTACCGACAATTCAAGAAAGACTTCTTAACATGATCAGCATGGTTCTCTGTGGGCGACCTTTCAAGCCTCTTGGCAGTCCTACACCCCCTCAAGCTCCACCAGCCGTTGCCGGAAAGCAATCCAGAGATGGGCAAACCCCAGAGGAGAGGGATACAGAAATCACCCTTGCTTTGCATACCTTAGGAAGCTTTGATTTCACTAGTAAGCGTTCATCACTCTCCCCGCCTGGGCCCCCCGTAGTAGAGGGTGAGCCAGGGGCTTTGGCTAACATACCAGACCACATTTTGAATGAGTTTGTTCGTGATATTGCGATGAAATACGTCGAAGACGACAACACAGAAGTCCGCAAAGCAGCAGCATTAACTTGCTGTCAGCTTTTTGTCCGCGATCCTATATGCTTTCAGACTAGTAATCATGCAATTCAGGTGGTTGGCGAAGTGATGGAGAAGCTCTTGACGGTAGCGATTGCTGATCCAGGTATGACGATTCTTATGAACGCCCCAAACATATTGCTCATTCGCCTCTAGATCCGGATATCCGAAAAACTGTTTTGCTTTCCTTAGATGCCCGGTTTGACAGGCATCTTGCCAAGGCTGAGAACGTCCGTTCCTTGTTCTTGGCTCTGAATGATGAAACCTTTGCAATCCGGGAAGCCGCAATAACTATAATTGGCAGGCTCACACTCCATAACCCCGCCTACGTTATACCATCCCTTAGAAAGACCCTGATACAACTTCTCACGGAGCTGGAATATTCGAACGTTCCCCGAAACAAGGAGGAGAGTGCTCGACTCCTTAGTCATCTCGTAGCAGCGTCACAGAAGCTTATACGGCCATATGTGGAACCCATGGTTACTGTTCTCCTTCCGAAAGCTAGGGATCCAAGCGCGGGCGTGGCGTCAAGTATCTTGACAGCTTTAGGGGAGCTTGCTACAGTTGGTGGAGAGGATATGGTACCATATATCCCTGAACTGATGCCTTTAATCATTGAGACACTTCAAGATCAGAGCTCCCCGGCCAAGCGAGATGCAGCTCTCAGAACTCTAGGGCAATTGGCGAGCAACTCCGGATATGTCATTGAGCCATACGTCCAATACCCACAGCTTCTCACTATCTTGGTCGGTATCGTGAAGACTGAGCAGAACACTACTCTGCGAAAAGAGACGATCAAGCTAATGGGCATTCTTGGAGCGCTAGATCCTTATAAACATCAGGTATGATTCTTATCTCCTATAGCTGGGCTGGAAGCTTACTGACCACTATTAGACTGTCGAGAGAAGCTCCGAAATACATCTCTCAGATCAGGCCACTGCAGTTACCGATGTTTCTTTGATTATGACGGGCCTTACACCTTCGAATGAAGAGTACTATTCCACAGTAGTTATTAATTCGTTGATGAATATGCTTAAAGACCCCTCACTCGGGCAGCACCACTCGTCTGTTATTGACGCTATCATGAATATTTTTAAAACTCTAGGCCTGAAATGTGTTCCATTCCTTGGACAAATTATTCCCGGCTTTATCGCAGTTACGCGGGCTTGTCCAACTAGCAAACTGGACCCGTACTTTAACCAGTTAAGTATTTTAGTCTCTATCGTTAAACAGCATATCCGGAACTTCCTTCCCAGCATCCTCGCACTTATTAGGGACTACTGGGAGTCGACACAAGGATTACAATCTACCATCCTTCAACTTGTTGAGGCCATCGCGCATTCGCTAGAAGGGGAATTCAAAGTGTATCTTGCACAGCTTCTCCCGCTCATGCTCAAAGTTTTGGAAACAGCAGACCCCAACCGCTCTAACTCACCAGAAAAGGTGCTCCATGCCTTTGTTGTATTTGGATCAAGCAGTGAAGAATATATGCATCTTATCTTGCCCGTGATTGTCCGTATGTTTGAGAAGCCCGGGCACCGGATTCAAACCAGAAAAGTGGCGATGGAGACTGTGGCAAGGCTCTCCCGAAAGGTCAACATATCCGATCACGCTTCTAGAATTGTGCACCCATTATCGAGAGTTTTGATGGCAGGAAACCAGGCGGGTAATCATGAGCTAAAAATGACAGCTCTCGATACTCTATGTGCTCTTGTGTTTCAACTCGGGCACGACTATGCTCATTTCATTCCAATGATTAACAAAGTAAGAAATACTGGATTCAAAGATGCTACGTTCCTAATTTACTAATCACACCTCTTAGATCTTACAAGTCAACAAGATACAGCACACTAATTATGAACTTCTTGTGAGCAAACTACTGAAGGGAGAGCCGCTACCGCAAGACTTGAGTCCCGACGAGATGTGTGTATACCATAGCCTCCTCACAACTATATTTTCGTTAACGAAAGTAGGTACGGTGAAAACCCTGATGAGGTCTCTTTCGCAGACTTTGGGCCAAAGAAGTTGCCAGTAAACCAACAGCATCTGAAAAACGCTTGGGAAGCATCGCAACGCTCGACTCGTGAGGATTGGCAGGAGTGGATTCGTCGCTTGAGTGTAGAGCTATTGAAGCAATCGCCGTCCCATGCCTTGAGGGCATGTGCTGGACTGGCAGGGGCATATTACCCCTTGGCCAGAGATCTTTTTAACGCTGCGTTTGTGTCATGTTGGACCGAGCTATATGACCAATATCAGGTGGGTATTCCTGTTGCGGCTAGTGGGGTATGCTGTTGTCTAAGCTCCTATCAGGAAGAATTGGTTCGGTCCATTGAATGTGCGCTTATTTCACCTCACATTCCACCTGAGATCTTGCAAATTCTCCTGAACCTTGCGGAGTTTATGGAACACGATGATAAAGCCTTGCCTATCGACATAAGGACTCTCGGGATGTACGCGGCCAAGTGTCACGCATACGCAAAAGCCCTGCATTATAAAGAATTGGAATTCCTTCAAGAGCCTCAATCAAGCGTTATTGAGGCGCTCATTAGTATAAACAACCAACTGCAGCAATCGGACGCGGCTATAGGTATTCTGCGGCGAGCTCAGCTATATAATGACGTCCCCCTGCGTGAATCGTGGTTTGAGAAGCTGCAACGTTGGGAAGAGGCGCTAAAGGCTTACCAAGAGAAGGAAGCAACTGAGCCTAATTCTTTTGAGATCACTATGGGTAAGATGAGATGTCTACATGCTCTCGGCGAATGGGACATCCTTTCTCAACTCGCCCAAGATAAGTGGCGACACGCAGGCCGTGATATCCAACGCCTGATTGCCCCTCTTGCTGCTGCGGCGGCCTGGGGGCTGGGACAATGGGAGCTGATGGACGAATACATCATGGTTATGAAGGAACACTCACCCGATAGGAGTTTTTTCGGTGCGATCCTCGCATTGCACAGGAACCAATTTGAGGATGCCGCAAAACACATAGAAAAGGCTAGAGAGGGCCTAGATACGGAGCTAAGTGCTCTAGTTGGCGAGAGCTATAATCGAGCATACAGTGTGATCGTCCGCGTTCAAATGTTGGCAGAACTTGAGGAGATTATCACTTACAAGCAGAATAACGATCAGCCGGAGAAGCAGGAGACCATGAGACGTACGTGGACCAAGCGTCTCAAGGGGTGTCAGAGAAACGTGGAAGTCTGGCAACGAATGTTAAAAGTACGGGCTCTCGTGATCTCGCCGAAAGAGAATATGGACATGTGGATAAAGTTCTCAAACCTGTGCCGAAAGTCAGGTAGGATAGGGCTCGCCGAAAAATCTCTGAATTCCCTGCTTCCACAGAACGAGCGCATTGGGTCGATATCAGGCACTTCTGTTCCTCCACAGGTCACTTATGCACGCTTGAAATTTATGTGGGCTACCGGACAACAAAAAGAGGCTATTCAGCACTTATTTGATTTCACAGATTCCCTGTCTCATGACTTAAGAGTCAACATGACAAATGGCCACACTCACGGCCCTCAGCAAACGATGGCAATAGCAATCGATGATGAGCATACGCGCCTTCTTGCCAGATGTTATCTTAAACAGGGTGAATGGCAAGTAGCATTGAATAAGGGTTGGCATGCTGAGTCACGGACCTCTCCTAGGATCTTGGACTCTTACCAAAAAGCGACTTACTTCCACAAGGACTGGTACAAGGCATGGCATGCTTGGGCATTAGCCAACTTTGAGGTGGTGACGGCAGCATCTGCACCAGAGGGAAGGGAAAACGGCCGCCTAAATTCAGAAATGATACAAAGCCATGTGATTCCTGCCGTTAATGGATTCTTCCGTTCGATCGCTCTCTCGGCTGGAAGCTCTCTCCAAGATACTCTTAGACTGCTCACCTTATGGTTCGCTCATGGTGGTAACCCAGAAGTCAATATGGCTGTCACCGACGGTTTTAACACTGTTAGTGTGGATACTTGGTTGGAAGTCATCCCACAGCTAATTGCCAGAATCAACCAACCTGACTCAACAGTGAGATACTCTATTCATCAGCTTCTTGCTGAGGTCGGGAGGGCGCATCCTCAAGCTTTAGTATATCCATTGACTGTTGCGGCAAAATCGCACTTCTCACGACGTCAGAAGTCAGCAGCCCAGATTATGGATAGTATGAAAGCACATAGCCCTAAACTGGTCGAGCAAGCAGAGATAGTTAGTCAAGAGCTTATCCGAGTTGCGGTCTTATGGCATGAGCTTTGGCATGAAGGACTCGAGGAGGCCTCCAGGCTATACTTTGGAGATCACAATATTGAGATGATGTTTAAAACACTTGAACCACTCCATGACATGTTGGAGCATGTACGCATTATGGTGCTAATTTATAATTGCTCTAAAAGCTAACATGATTATAGGGACCTGAAACACTGCGAGAGATCTCATTCCACCAAGCGTTTGGTAGGGATCTCCATGAGGCTAAAGAGTGCTGTTCTGCTTACAAGCGAACCGGGGAAGTTGGAGACCTTAACCAGGCGTGGGATCTATACTACCAGGTATTATACGTGCCACACCGTTCTCGGCTCAAATTTGTAATTGCTAATTCTTGGCTACAGGTATTCCGTAAGATTACTAAACAGTTACCGCAACTCAACTCTTTGGATCTGCAGTATGTATCGCCTAAGTTGCTAGGAGCCCTTGACCTTGACCTAGCTGTACCTGGTAAGACACTCAAATTCTATAAACAGTTGTCTGTTACCTGACATCTTTTAGGCACATATGCAACCGGTAGGCCTGTTGTGAAGATCATGAGCTTCGATCCGACCCTTAGTGTTATCTCATCCAAGCAGCGGCCCAGAAAGTTGACGATTAAGGGAAGTGATGGCAACCCATATCAATATGTCCTGAAGGGACACGAAGATATTCGGCAGGACGAGCGTGTTATGCAACTTTTTGGCCTCGTAAATACCTTACTATCCGTCGATTCTGAGTGTTTCAAGAGACATCTCAATATACAGCAATACCCTGTTATCCCGCTATCCCAAAATTCAGGTCTGCTTGGATGGGTACCTAATAGCGACACCCTACATATGTTGATCAGAGAATATCGGGATAGTCGGAAGATTCTTTTGAACATTGAGCACAGAATAATGTTGCAGATGGCCCCCGATTATGACAACTTGACACTTATGCAAAAAGTTGAGGTTTTCGGATATGCTTTGGACAATACTACTGGACAGGATCTTTACCGAGTTTTATGGTTAAAGAGCAAGAGCTCTGAGGCCTGGCTTGATCGCCGCACAAACTACACTAGATCTTTAGGCGTGATGTCTATGGTTGGATATATTCTTGGGCTGGGCGACAGACATCCGTCCAACCTGATGCTTGACCGTGTTACTGGGAAGGTCATCCACATCGATTTTGGAGATTGCTTCGAGGTTGCCATGCACCGCGAGAAATATCCTGAGAAAGTGCCTTTCAGACTTACGCGCATGTTGACCTATGCTATGGAGGTTAGTAACATCGAAGGTAGCTTTAGAACAACGTGCGAAGCCGTTATGAAAGTGCTTCGAGAGAATAAGGAATCCCTCATGGCAGTTTTAGAAGCCTTTATGCATGACCCGTTGATGCACTGGCGTCTCGGAACAAAAGAGAGTCCTGCGGAAATCGGGCCGGCGGGTATGCCGGGAGAAGGCGGCAGGCGCCGTAGTATTATTGCTACACTGGATCACCCAGACTTGCTCCGACTTCGAAACGAATCTTCAGATGGGGACGAACAAAACGACTCGTCAAGAAAACCCGAGGCCCAGAACGAACGCGCCCTACAAGTGCTCGAGCGTGTCAAGGCCAAATTAACAGGTATGTCGGTTTTAAGTTATATTCAACCCTTCCTCGTGCCTACGTATGGTTGATGCTGACACGGGGGGTTTTCCCTCCCTCCTCTACCAGGTACCGACTTCAAACCCGGCGAGGAACTTGAGATTTCCAAACAGGTCGCGAGATTAATCGATCAAGCTACAAACCTGGAAAACCTTTGCCAGCACTATATCGGTATGCCTTTACATAATACACCCCCCCTTACATTCTAATTTATTAACACGTCTCTTTTCTTTAGGTTGGTGCTCGTTCTGGTAGTTCTAGTTTTCTTTTTTTCGTCGGGGATTTCCTAGTAGTTTTCCAGAGCCCAGAATCTTTTTACAAATGTTCTTCCAATAGCTATTCCCTTTTCCGTTCCTTTTTACTTTTTCTATCTTTTCTTTTCTTTGTTGGCCATGCATTCTTCAGCGAGATTGTGCGTAGGGACTTTTCAGGGAAGGGATAGGGAGCCAGTGGGGGCGCCTTTAATTACTTTTACGGCAGCATACCGTGGCATAGTGATATTTATTGCGCAGTCCACCGTATTCCGTACAAGTAATCACGATACTGTAGCCTTTGAGAATCATCGATTTTTAGAGTTATATCATAATTCATAGCCTACCTTAAACATCATTATCATTATACAGTACCATTTTTTCTTTCCTTTTTGTTCCTTCCATCTCGACACTATAGGAGCTCGAGCTACAGCCTGAAGCTCAAACCGGCCTTCCTGCAAGGTTAGAGAAAAGCGGGAAGGTGTGATGTCGACCGACTATCATCGGCAGGCGTTAGGGTGGACTCTCAGGCCGGCCTTCCACAAGCAATTAAGATATGGTCCTGCCGGATGCCTATACCCTGAGAATACAGGCATGGAACGGAAGGTGCTATGATTGGGTCAATGAGAGAGCTAGGGATTTCTCTCCACCTGTGGTCCAGTTTATCACCAGACTTCAATCCGGGTATTATCAAGAGTGTCGCACTTGTCATAGATGCTATGAATGGGAGTATTTTGTCGTTATTGCCATTGTTCTGTTTATGCCCCGAAAGTAAATGATTATAATACCGTAAAAAACTCAAATAGAAGAGAAATGTACTACCGGTAGGACTCTAGAATTTCCCTTCTCAGCTACACGAAGGGGAAATACCGCAAACCCAGCCCCCAGTTGAGACAAAACAAAAGAAATATACGAGGGGCCTCACTAGGAGAGGCAACTCCAACGTCCTAGCACATTTCTCTTCTATTTGAGTTCTTACGGTATTGTTTAAGAGGCAGTGTATATTGCTTTTTCAGAGCGAGAAACAGTGATCCTAGTTGTCCTTCGGCCCTTTTTATGTGAGCTTCTCAATATACATAAGAGACATCACGCAAGAGCACTTCTCAGGCTAGAAAGGAAGGTCTCTGTGTGGTGTTGACCTCAGAATAACTGGGTCGGCTTGAGATTCAGTTTTAGGAACCATTCTTAACAAAAGTGGAGAGATATCTGTTGATTCTGTTTTCTGTTCGCTTTTCATGTATCTTATTTATTTATTTCTTCCACTCAGCTTTTGCTTATCTAGAATCCTTTGCCATTGATATATACAAGAGTCAAGATAAAAAGGTCAAAGAAAATCCAATCGTCTGGGATAGCAGATGACAGGATAAAACTTTTGATACTAGTTGTGCAATACCAAACCCTGAGTTATTAACATTTGGGGAAGGGGTGTCCTCCTGCAATCTTGTATAAGAATTCCTCTACAAAGATTCTAACGACTTTAGCTTATTTTCTTTTTGCCACCGCGCTGAGTTCACAATCAACATTCGGAATCACTTCGTCTGGTCAATTTGATAATGGCTTTGGGAGAAGACAGGACTTATCCTTTGGGCTGTCTGAGACGGTACCCGTATATTCGTTACCTGTGTTCTAGGCCGTTCTGGAACCGTTTGAGTTGTGGAGAATGTTTAAGCTAATCTGGAGTGCTGAGTCATTTAAGCACTAAAAGACTGGAAAATCCCATTTCCTACCGGTTAAATATTATTGCAGAGCTGTTTCTAAAAAAGAGAATCTGATAAAACAAGCTCTTTATTGATTGCTGCCTTTTTAATCACGTTACTCGGCTCACAATCCTCAAGAATCTCAAGTGCCGGGAGACGGGGATTCTTTTGGGGGTTAACCTAAATTAACTGCTCAGTCACTTTCTAACAGGTGCATGCAAAAGTGCCGAGCGAGATATTATATCTTTTCCAGGAGATCGGGACTATTTAGGTTAATCTAAACCAACTAACTTACTCTCTAACCTCCTAGAAGGAACACCAAACATTTTGGAAACGGAGGACGCCTTGGCATTCAACAAAGAGTATGATATGATACTTTTGTTCAATACGAGCTAATGCTCAGTTATTTTAAAACTCTCAAGTGGCACTTGTTAGGACACTATAGATGAAGTTTATATCCTACAAAACATTTGTCCCCCTTATCATAGCTTCTCATGAAATTGGGTTGCCCGGGCTTCAGCAGGCAAGCAGTGGTTTGACTACAGGCATCATTTTGAGAACTATGGTCTGGACTTGGATTGAACCCAAGCGTATGTTATTTTTTACGCCAAGGCGCCCCCGCGTTTCATATTGTTTGGTGCACAATAGACGTCTTGAACCATAGAATAGCTATTTAAGGTTAGCCACTCAAATATATCCGGTTAAGGGGTTCCTACCCTTGTAGCTCCCTGCTGCCCAATCTGGCCTGAGCGTGCCAGTAACAAATTTCGCTGCTCCAGACCGCTCAGGGGATAGACTAGTTAATTTATTACTTACAGGTACCCTCTCAAGGGGCAGCCATTCCCGATTTAGGGATTTCGGATGAAGTTGGCCGCAAGGGCAGGGCTTTGGTTGCTGGGAACCATAATGATAGGACAGTGTGGTGAAGGTACTAGCCCTTAGAACACGCCCCCAAAGTCTCGCGTTCAAATCGAAATCCTAGTCCTAATATGGTGGTGAACTAGACCTGATTAGGAACTCGCTTGGCCGGTTATTCAGTTAAAACTCGTTCCGGCACAGGCCTCACTGCTCTTGTCTCCGAGCCAAGAATTGGCACCCGTTTTATAGTGTGGTGGCTACCTGTACCATCCTCCAGTCTCCTAGGAATGGCAAAAGAGCACTCCCCTTCCAATACAAACTTTGAACGCCTCTATTCTGGCACAGACTCAACCAAAAGACTGGAATGAAAGTCGCTCCTAAACATGACCTTACTCAAAATCTCCATTTGTAAGTGCTGTCGCAAGTTGGGGTGTCTGTTGATGGGTGTAATAAGGATAGCTTCTGGAGTGCCGGTGCCGTACTTGTATGATTCTCTTCCCCCCCCCCGTTCCCTGTAGACCTGCCCAACCCCGTCTGCAGCCAACAGGTGAAGGAATAAATAAATAATCTGTCACCGCACAAGTAATGGTTGGTAATAACGAACCTCCCTTTTGTGTCTCAGAGAGTGAAACATATCCCGGCAGTGGTGGTGGTGATGGCCGCGGTGGTAGCGCTGGTAGTGGTGCACGAGTGCTTGTGGTCTGCGCTGGGATAGATATGGAAGTAAATAGTCTGGCTTACCCCAGCACAGTCCGCATCGTCCTGGATGGTAGATCTCGCGAGCCTTCGCCTGCCCCCCGCTTCGTGATTGCTGTTTTCCTTACCGTGTGTGTATGGTTGTGTGAGAGGGAGTGCGAGTGCAGGTAGACTGTAAAGGAACCTACGGTAGACAAAGGCGGAAGGAAGGTTCGACGGAAGTCCTGCTTGTACCCCATACCCATACCTCCACGGCTAACACCCTTCCTTGCCTCTTCTTACACTCTCCTTGTGAGACTTCCCTCTCTCACTCTCTCGCCCATTTACTCATTCACCTGCCCACACACCCCCTCGCTCCCCCCTCCCCTTCTCGTCCTCCTCTTTCTCCATTCTCCTAACTTGTACAGGCAAACTAACAAAACTCGGAAAAGAGGGGAAATAAATAAACAATAAACAATAAAAGTCGCAAAAATGTTCACGCAGTTTCGACTCCCGCCAGCCGAGGATCATCACAATGAGGATGGCGTGAACGCGAGTTCCCGCATAACCCACCATTCCACTACAACTATCACCACCCGCACTGAGACTGCTTCCTCCTCAACAAATCGACCGAGGGGATCCCGCGGCGTGAGGAGGCCACTAAGCTGTGCTACGTGCATTAAGAAGAAGACAAAATGTGATCGGAAACTACCATGCGGGACATGCGTGAACAGAGGGGATGCGCTTCTCTGCTCCTTCGGTCCCCAGGGGACTGCTCTCCGTCAAGCTAAGGAATGTGCAGAATTACGCCAGAGACTACGCAAACTCGAGAGCATGATCCAGGAAATCTGCGCTACGGAGAAGGCTGCGAAGGCCGGTCTACCGCAGAATGGCGGCGGTGATGGTGGTAGCGGTGCTCGGAATAACGACTCCTCGTCAGCTATGCCCCCGCCACTGTCGCCGGCTACCAGTGCATCGAGCACCCTGTCGCCTCCCGGGCATCACGACGAGGATGACAGGGACAGCAGGAATAGCCGCCCGAACGCCTCTTTGGATCATGACGCCAATGGGGGGACTTCCTACGTTGACCAGTCGAGATGGGATTGCGTGTTATTGGAAATGGGCGACTTGAAGGCTTCCATACGGAATATCAGCGAGGGGGAAGTCGATGGGGAGGAAGCATCGGCATCGAACGACGGGAGTAAGCCACAGCAGACACAGTCGCAGCAGCAACCGCAATTAGAGAAGCAGACACCCGCGTCGTATTCCTTATTCACGGCGCCGACAAACACGGATGCTGGGGAATTCATTCTCATGCTTCCGCCGAAACCACTGATAGACTATCTCGTTTCCCGCTACGTCGAGGTTTTCGCTTCACTGTTTCATGTCCTCCATGAGCCTTCGTTTATGGAGGATTACCGGGCGTTCTGGGAGTCGCCAAAGGATGTTTCGCTCTCATGGCTTGCCCTTCTGTTCGTTGTGCTCGGAGTGGGTGTTATGTCCCTAAACGATAACGATGCCGTTCTCAAAGAGCATCTGCATATGTCTACAGGCGGAGGTTTGGATTTGAGTAGTTATGTCAAAAGATATTGCGATTTAGCGATGAGATGTCTTGTTGCAGATCGGTTCATGGAGAGCTATCGCCTCAGCACTATCCAATGTTTGATTTTATTGATTTATTCAAAAAATCATTCCAACGATGGAGGTATGAGTTGGGCATTACTGGGTGGGTTCCAAATATCCCTCACTTATTTGAAATTTCCCCCGCCCCCACCGCGAACCCAAACCTGTGGCCCGAGTGCATAATTATAAATGTGACGCCTGTGTTGATTGGTAATCATAGGTTTGACCGCAAATCTCGCGGCCGGCTTGGGATGTCATAGAGATGGGACGAACCTTAGACTAGATCCGGTAGAAACAGAACAGAGACGACGATGCTGGGCAGCAATCCTCATGCTCGACGCCTTCCAGGCATCCGCATTCGGCAGACCGAGCATGATGAGGGCTGCGCAATTTGAAACGCGCATGCCATTAGATGTCAACGACGTCGACATTACTAGGACAGGGGTGCGGGAAGCTTCCTCACGCCCGACCCAGATGACTTATCTGAATTTGAAGTTCCGGCTTCTAAATATCACGTCCAAGATATATGAAAAGCTATTTGGCGCGGAAAGGCCGGACTATTCAACTATCATCGAGCTGGATCAGGAGATTCGCAACGAGCAGAAGACCTGGCCGAGCAAGTACTCGGCCGGCGGCACGGAGCTTAACGAGCTGAAGGCGAACGATCAGGTGCATTGGTATATCTTACATGGGCACCTGCACCAGATGTTCTTACTCCTCCACCGCCCATACTTTCATAGGTCGTCTGCGGAGAATCACCCTGTCGCCCCGGACTCGAGGAGGCAATGCATTGAGTCCGCAACATCGATCCTAGAAATATACAACATCCTAAATACCAAGCCGAAGTATCAGCCTTACAGATGGTACACCAACGGCCTAGCAAGCTTCCACGCGTTCCATGCTGTGGTAGTGATATCTGCAGATCTTCTGTCAATGCATGACCCAAGTCAGTCGCCAACCTTAGAAGCCTTCCAGCGCGTGTCCGACCATTTTAGCAAGAACTCACCGAGGAGCTCAATCGCTGCAAAGGCGGTGCCGGTCATAAGCTTCCTTCGGTGGGGGGGGGGGGGGGGGGGGGGGGGGGGGGGGGGGGGGGGGGGGGGGGGGGGGGGGGGGGGGGGGGGGGGGGGGGGGGGGGGGGGGGGGGGGGGGGGGGGGGGGGGGGGGGGG
>Ga0307517_10006169_pt1 | contig 17852 bp, 16 predicted proteins | sample 23_EM_MG_FD_194515 | JGI IMG/M metagenome (GOLD analysis project Ga0307517, IMG submission 194515) | Populus trichocarpa ectomycorrhiza microbial communities from riparian zone in the Pacific Northwest, United States - 23_EM | ecosystem: Host-associated > Plants > Roots > Unclassified | place... | reverse complement strand
TAAAACATTAATAAGTTATTTTCCAGCTCATTTTCCATAACATAACCAAACACTGGAAAGTGTTTTCCAACTTATTTTCCATTACACTACCAAACATCGGAAAATACTTTCCCGGAATTCACTTTCCAAAAAGAAACTACTTTCCTGCAAACAAACGGGGCCTAAAAGTTCTTGCTCGAAAGCATAAAAAAATTCATAAGAGTAGGGAATATTACCACATCCAACCCTTGCACCTGCATTCCCAGTTGTCTTGCTAAGATCATGTCCACCTGCCCATTATTTTGGAATTTGAAAAAAAAAAATGCTTCAGTACAGATAATGAAACGAGCATCTACATGAATTTTTTCTATTCCCGGACAGATAATAAAACAGGCATCTATATGAAAATTGTTTGATTCCCAAATAAGTAAATGATCAAAAGAAATGTTGGAGATATAGACTTTCAGTGAACAAACACTGATCAGAAATGTGATTCCAGTTTACAGCATTGCATCCCAACCTCTTCAAGAGTTTTGTTGTGCAATACTCTCCAAATAGTCCCATTCAACAAAGAGGTAACAGATTTCCTGTGTTGTAACCTCCAAAAATTTAGTTGCTCTTCTACTAAGAAAAGCCAATTTAGTTGATGTTAAACACCAAAAAATCATATACCACAAATCTCTAGGCGCTCAGAAATGTCCCAGTAACGGTAAGCTTCTCCATCCTCTTATCACATGCAGAACATGTGAATAAAAATTTTCTTCCACTATTTGACTAGATGAAATGCCTGTTTTGGGAACACGCATCCGGACTTGTTTAACTGTGAATTTCAAAATTTTCTTCAGAAAATCTAGACTCTAGAGCATGTACAAAATTTTTTCCCCGAGCCCTGGTTAAGTGGGGAGTAATAGTGGATGGATCTTTTACATATCACACTTTTTCACCTTTTTTCTACATTCTAAATTCCTTATAAAACTTCTCACCACACAATCACAGATATTAGTTTCATTCTGCTCCATGCAAGAATTCTGATGGGGAAAGGTCAGGCCAAGGAACAACAACAACAACCAAGCCTCAATTTCAAACTAGCTCGGGTCGGAGAGGTCAGGTCAAGATGATCATTCTTGTATAAGAATTTGAGATAAATTTAGCTTAATGCAAACAGCACTTGGACCATGATGCCTATGTTTCATATGTGGAAAGACAGTTGAGGGCACTGACTGTTGATAATATGTACATGTTAAACCGAACTTCATAGAATATTCATTCGGTGCACACCCTTGCTCATCCTCCAAAACACAAACATGTGAATTCAAAAAGTTTAAGACAGCAACGAGCAGCAACAGGAAATCAATAGGCTTCCTAATCCAATAAACTCAGGCAGAGATTGATGCACGAGATAAAATATAAAAGTGAAGCAAGTTTGAATCAGGGGATATAAGCGAGTCCATATCAGCTTAATAACTTAAGGGCACTCAAGTTGCAGACTAAAGTTAAGCGCATATATAAGCATACCAGATACGAATTTTACAAGGAGCAGCCTGAAACTTACAGAATGATTGCTAGAATGCAGGAGCTCACGTAACATTAAAATTTTGGCAAACTGATTACAAGTATGAGGGTGATGCTTATAAACAATCAGGCCACCCCATAAATAATCTCTATGACCATAACAAAAATAAAAATTTCATACCTACTTCATAAGAAAAAAAATAGCCACTGTTTTCCAACACATACCTAGTTTTCTGCGAAGCTAGTGATAGTATCTGAGGTAACATGCAAATATTTTGCAGCCAAATCTAGAAGCCTTTACCTTTTCCAAGATCATCAGGATCAGCATGCACAACAACAGCCCTCCCCAATATGGAATGCATCCCACTCAGTGGTATCTAGAAGTTGAAACCAAGAGAGAGAAGTTCAATAATTGAAGCTAGATTCACCGAGTAAAAAACTTTTATGAAACAAAAGATCTGAAGAAATCAAGGGCAGCTGTGCAACCCTGCACAAAACCATTAGACTGAGATTCTCATGGCATTTGATAATTCTAAAATTGTCAAGATCACAAGATCATGTAACATGAGCCAAAACCAAAACTAGCATTGAATTATCAGAAAAACTTAAAGTTAATCCAGAGGAACAGAGTAATAAAGCACAAAACCATTCCAAATCAAAAGAGACTATCATTAATCCAATCACTATAGGTATCCGTAAATACCTGAAAGTCTGTGATCGAAACTTCTGCAACACCTGCAACATGAAAAAATTAAGCTAAACCAGTCCCTGGTTCTCCAACTTACCAAATTCATATAGGAAAAAAGAAACAGCGCATACCATCTGAGCCTGCAATGATGTTCCCCAAATCTCCAGCATGACGTTCATTATCACATGGAGCTCCATGGTCCTTCTTTAATGGATTGAAATGAGGTCCTAACATTAAGTAAGATCATTAGTAAATTTATAACCATGAATGAAAACTGCTGCAATCCAAAGTAAAAGCCACATACATAAAAGATAAGAACTTCGTGAGCCTAAATATCACAACAAAGTTGCAGAGTTAAATTTCAAAATCAAATTTGAAAAGAAGTGCCAACAGTAACAACAAGAACATAATCTTGCAGTCGACAGAAGATAAGCATCACGAGCCTAAAATCAGCACCTACTGCTCTAATTTTAAAATCCCAGTTCAAATTCAACAAGATAGTAACAAATAGTCATGCATATGAATACCGCAGCCAACCCGTAAAAAAGAATTGCAAGAAACAGTACATTTTACCCTCTGAAGCGACAACACACACATGTATAAAGAGAGAGTATACCAGTGGAATTGCAGCCATTGGTGGTATCACCAAGAGCATGAATATGAAACCCATGAAGGCCTGGTGATAAGCCAGCTATCCTCCCTGTCACATGTGTTGCCCCTGTAGATATACATACATACATTCATGTTTCACGCAGATACAATCAAGAAAAAAACCATGCTTTCTTTTCTTAGCAAGATAGAAAAAGAGAGAGACCGTTTGGTTCTTGAATGAAATGAAGAGAGCCTCTAACATTAGAGTCTCCGGTGATGAGAGCCACCGCTTTCACAGACCCTGTTGCCATTTTATCTTTGCTGCTGCTCTCTCTCAGGTTTTTAAAATAAAAATATCATCCAAGGCACCTATTATTATTATTAACTCAAAAACTAAATGCGTGGGGTGAATAATATACAGCCGATACTATTCATACTCTTGACAATGTGGAAGTCACTATTTATTTGTTGACAATTCATTTTCATTTTTAAAATTTTATTTTAGACCATTTGTTCTTAATCCAAGGCCAATTATTTTTGTTTTCTTAACAACAGTGGAAGTGGAAAAATAAAGACTAGAATGAAAAAAATATCAAAAATAAATGATGTGGCTGAAATTTTAAGAAATATATATTTTGGTCCTTTAACTTCAAAAATAAAACAAATTATACGATTTGTTTCGGTGCCTCAATTCTTTTCAAATTCAATTTTGACATAAAAATTTATTTTTATTATTTTTGATCTCTGGTTAAAAGAGAAGAGAGAGAAAGAGATCGCCAGATTCTGACACTAAAAAGAGAAAAATATTGTTGACAACGATTTAAACCCCCAAAACGATCAATGTTTGAGTTAAATGGTTCCATTTGATGACAAGAATTTATTTTAGGTTTTTTTTTTTACCTTTAAAGTTCAGGAAAAAATGGATCTGAGTTAGATTTGATTTTTTGTTTCAAGTTGATTTTTGTTGGTGGGATGATTTTTTTGTTTTTGCAAGCCATGGATATGTTTATCATAGTTCGTAAGGTGTTTTTGGTCAAAAATAGGTTGAAAAACGAGTTTTGGATAAAAAAACCTTAAGCTCTGATTTTCCGACCACCATAGTGGTCACTATTTAGGCAAATCAAACGACACATTGTTTGATTTTATTTTCACAAAAATTTGGGGCGGCTGCAACCAAAAAAATATAAGGGCCCAAACGCGTCGGCCCTAACAAAATAGGTCAGGTGGGTTGGCTTATCGGGCCTAGTAGCACCTAATCTTTACTCTCTTTTTTCTAAATTATTATTTCTAATTCTTTTTTAAAATTAATGATTTTTTTATATGGTTCTATTCTCTAATTTTTTTATATTTAAATTAATACTTCTTCTTTCTTTCATTTTGTTTAGAGAGTTTCTTTTAAATGATAATTATTTGTTTTGTTATACATTTAAATTTTAAAGAGTTTTTCTTATTCATCTATAATTTTTTTTTTAATCTTTTGTATAGATGAAATTTATTTTTGAAAATAAAAAAAATATTTTCAAATAATATTTCTAATAAGTGCAGCCTTACATAGTATTTTTCCTCTTTTATTTTATTCAATCAAATTAATTTGTATCTCTATTTCTATTATCGTTTGTTTAAATAAAAAAATTATTTTAATAAATAAATTTAGCAAACACAACTGGATAAATATTCTGGTTTGTGAGAAAATACTGAAGGATAAAATCTCAACCTGACTCTTTGATTAATATTTACCCAACCCGCAAAACCCGTGACTTGAATTAGTGACTCCACTTAATTGATTTATTTTTTTTATTGATAAAATTGAATAAAATCCCCAAAAAAACAACAAATACTGAAGAATAAAATCCCAACCTGACTCTTTAATTAATATTTAGTCAAGACTTGAATTATAAACTCCACTTAATCAATTTAATTTTTTTTATTAATAATATTGAATAAAAATCCCAAACAAACATAGGCGATATTGTTTGTGTTTGTTTTAAATCAACTAGCGCACCTAGCAAGACTCAAATCCACGAACTTATAGGTATCCCACGTGCTTCAACCAATTAAGCTACATCACTTTATTCTAAAATGCTTAAAATACTATTTTTTTTGTTAGATGGGAAAAAATATGATGCGTCCAAGTATCAAACCCACAACTTCACATTAGTTCCATGCGTTAATCACTAAGTTACGACACAAAGCTTGTGACCAAATGATTAAAAAAGTTGTATTAACTTGTTTTGCTGATCATATGAACAACAGTAAAATTAATGTTCAACTTCTTAGTTAATTATGATTATTAGTTTCAAAAAACAATTATAGAGAATTTATTCATTCATTTTTTCTTGGATTTTATACCTCCTTAATTAAAAATAGTAGTAGATAATTTTTAAGCCTATCTGCAAGGTAAAAATAGGGTATTTGTAATATATGTATACTAGATTTATGGCTCGTGCTTTGTTGCGAGCACACAAAAATTTTCTCAATGTAAAAACAAAAATGTTAAGGAAAGAAAATCAGAGACCCGGGTAATTGTGAAAATCTCCAACCCAAAATTGATGAATCAGGGTTAAATAAGAAGATTTGCAATTAGAGAAATGATAATTAAGAAGAAAAATTGTTATAAATTGGGGTAAAGACTCTTACTAATTCAACTTAAATTTCATATGAAATAAAGTAACAAAATCAATATGCAAAATGTTAATTGGTGATAAATCGCATAAACTTTCTAATTGGGTAAAATAATTATTTTAAATGGAGAAGAATTTTTGTAAATTAGGGTGAAAACATTTTGAAAAATAGAAGGGAATTCAAAAAAAAAAATTAATGTATGCTTTTACACGCAAATAATGCTAACCATTGGTATAAGCCCCATATATAATTGTGCAGTTTTTAATTGAAAAGGGAGAAAATATGAGGGTTTATGAATAGTGATGAAAGTCCTTGATGAATTAGTTTGAAAATCTTGATGGTTTAAGTAAATAAAATAATATGCAAATTCATTTTTTGGGTAAAATTATCTATTGTTCAATTTTATGATATCAAACATAACTCTCAATCCGACTGTTAAATCGAGATAAAATTATATGAAGAGACTCCTTATATATTGTTCTATCTTGGGTTAAAACTTCAGGTTAATGATAGTTTAGGATGACCTTGCAAAAATGACTATAGTCAGATATACATACAGAAGAAATAACTTATAGACTCATTAATGATATTGTCATAAATAAGTTAAAAATCCCTCTCCTAGTTATTGTAACACTTGCCAACCATTAAAGGAAGAGAAGAGCTCCATTTCTCTTATTTTTAAAATATTAGGGATTTCTTTCAAAAGTGTGAGTCTAGAAAGTGATATGAGTGATTTCTAGTAGAGAAAAACAGGTACAAGGTCAAGATTTAGAAAAGAAAAAATATGTTTAGAAGTTGAGAGAGAGAAAGAGAGAGAGAGAGACAGAGAGAGTTGTTTAATGGTGGATGATAAATTGGGGGCAAATTGTGTTGGAACTTCTTAAATTGAGTTCATTCATGTAAGGTAAGGTAATTTGTATGGTTAATTTTATTTGTTTTTGTTGATTTTATGTTTGGAGGATGAAAACCCTAAAATTTCAATTCTAGGGTTCATGTAAATTTTTTAGGGAAATTTTTGTTTTGATTAATTATTGGTTGTTTGTATGTGAATTGTAAGAACGACAACAAATTAAAGAACAAATTGAATTAAAAACCATGAATTTTGAATTTGTTGATGGTTGACCATGTGAAATAAATTTAGGGGATTTAAGAACTTGTGTTGTTGTATAAAATTATTTTGTTATTTGAGTTGTGAAAGGTTAATTAATAATACTACAGTGAATTTTGGTTAATATTTGGAAAACATGTATGCGACCTAATTGAATGAAGGAATAAGAAGGTGAGAACCTTGTTTTAATTTCTTGATATTGAGTGGTTAAATTCAAAGAGGAGGCCTAAGGATTTTAATTTAGGTGGAATTGTGGTTGTATAATAATAATAATAATAATTGCATATGTGCGGTATTACGACGATCATTCTCCCGGATTGAGATGTTTGTGGTGATGGGGGAAAGAACAAGAAATTCTTGTTTCGTATTAGTAAAAAAGAGATGGAGTCGCCATTTAGTATTGCGGTCACTTGGAACCCTAACTAGTCTTAGAGTCTGGATAAGGGGATTGATTGTGTATAGAGAAGACGTATCATCCCTAGTACACCTTACGTAAGGTAAACTATATTGTTTGTTTGTCTGATATAATCTAAGCTATTATTATCTTTTTTAGTCGTTGGTTTATCTAAGGTTTAAAAATAGTCCTCATCGGTAAGAATGGTTTGTAATTTTTTTTTTATCATGGTTAACAATAAAATACTAAACATCTCTTGATTTTAGAACAACAAAGATATGAAGAAAATGCACATTTCATTAAAAGATGGGATGTGATCCCAACAAACATGAAAAACTAAACAAGGAAAGCAAAGTTCTATAAAAAAAAATGATTGACAATGCAACACCATTTTTAGATAAGCTTTTCCAACAATATTTGAGTCTTTCCAGCATTTTCAATCACTTGTTATGTTGAGGATGGTTTGGTGAAAATGTAGTAGGTATCATTATTCTTCACAAACTCAACTTGTTTATTGGTCACAAGCTTTCGGACTTGATACTTGAAATTTTTGATTGAGTGGTCAGGGATCCCATCATGATATCCACATTTCTCATTTGGATTGTATCTCTAAGAGAATGATGGTTTTATGGGATCTAATGGAGTTATGGTAATATGTCCAATGTTTAAAAGATCTTGGTAAATATCTTTGAGTTGTAAATGTATGTTAATCTTTAATAGTGATGTTTGAGCAGCCGATGACACAATGAAATCCGATCAGACAAGATTCCTAATTTGAGAGCCATTTCCTAACTCATATTCCATCATGACTTTAGAGTTAATGGCTGGACCTTTGATTTTTGCCACTTTTATAGCTTATTCATTCCTTAAGCCACAATCACTAGGTTAGTAAAATGCTGGGCTGCACTCGTAATCAAGAACTTAAAGTAGGGTGTCTTAAAAATGTTGGTAAACAAGTTGGTCATCTCCTTTTATAGCAGTGGAGGATCCACCTAAGTAGCTACTCTAAACCACCTTTGGGCGTATTCCCAGATATATTCTCTATCACTCATTTCCATATCTTGTAGGCTAGATTTGTCTGGAGCGATGTCTATACTGAACTTGTATTGTTTGACAGAAGTGGCAACCAAATCTTTCCACCTTTTAGTCTTAAAATTGTCAAGCTTTATACTAAGGCCATCTTGGAAAAAATAGATGAGTAGTTTCTCATTGTGGATAACTTAAGCCATTGTATTGTAGTAAGCCTTTAGGTGAGTCAGTGGGCATTGCATTTCAGTGTATTCAGCAAATTCAGGCGCTTGAAAGTCTTTTGAAACTGCAACATTTAACACTAAACACATTTTAGCTGCTTTCACTAGGTTATATAGATTAGACTCTTCAATCATCTTCATTTTTTCATCCAATTCTGCCTATTTTTTGTAAGCCTTTTCTATAAGATTCTTTTATGGAGCTTTTTCTCTAGTTAAACCTACCACAGGAGGTAGCCTTATGGGGTAAATAGGTGGGAAGCATAACAGCTGGATATGAGGGTTATTGTTGTTTGAGGAATTAGAGCTTCCACAAACCTTATTCTTAATGCTTACTTAAGTAGGCTTGTTAGCCTTTCCATGTCTCCCTTAAAGCTCTCTATTTCCTTCTGATGTTCAGATTCCAAGCATGCACGCTCTTTGTTCTTCTTTAGCTTCTTTTTGGATCTTGTGTTAAAAATTCACTTTAAAAGGGGACCTATATTTCATTAATCTGATGATGACAATTAAAACTAAAAATATGTTTGCATATGAATGCTTATGAGAATGTATATTGGGTATAGATTAGCCCTTCCGAGCGAATCAAACATCTGAAAGCAAAAAAGGTCTAAAAAAATGAATATGAATAGGTTTTCTACATGGTCTAAAAAAAGATCTTAGATTTGTCTAGTGATAGTCTTTGTAAAGATAGTATAGGGACGTTGCGAGGATTGGTTAAGGTATGTATGTCCATCATTACTAAGCAAGCACTTAAATATGAGTTGAGTTTTCATGACTCTAAACCCTGACCCATAGTTATTGTTGGATAATATCGGGGCAAACCAATATTTTTGTTATGTTTATTTACATAACATAGTTAATTAATACATGTTGTCGTCATAATTTTATAGAGGTTCGATAGAAGTCATGGATGATCGTTCATGGATGTATCGGGACTCACCCCAAGGATTGCGGGGGATGGATTATTGTAATGGGGTTCAGGGTTTTATTAATTTCGCAACATCTATCCCGAGAAATTTTACTGATGGCGGTATTAAGTTTCCATGCAGGAAGTGTAAAATAAAAAGTTTCTGCATCAAGATGTTGTAACGATGCATCTTCTAACCAAAGGGTTCATGGAGGATTACCTGTGTTGGTATGTACACGGAGAACTATTTGTTCCTAATGAGAGCATGGTAGAAAGGTGGTTGGGTCAACTTTTAGTGCTAGCAACATGCATGAAGTTGGAAATGACAGCAGTAATCATTACAGGAATATGGTTATGGATGCAATGAGAATGAGTGAAGGTAATGTCAGTAAATGTCCAATCGTAAAAGAAGAATCTAATGCAGATGCAGTAAGGTTTTTTAACCTGTTGAAAGATTATGACAAACCATTATGAGATGGCTGCACGAACCACAGTAAATTATCGACCGTAGCTCAAGTATTTACCATCAAATCAGATCACGGGTTGAGTGAAGGGGCTATAACTTCTTGTTGTTGCCATTATTGTTCAGGGGAAATGCTGATGTTTTGGGTAGGGTGTGGCCGTCGTGGTGTTTTGGGCAGCATAGAAAAAAAGGTGTTTAGGGTCTTCAATGGTTGTTCCCAGGAACTAAACCCCATGCAAGAAATTTTTGGAAGGAAAAATCCAATCAAATCTCCAGGCAATATAAGAGAAAAGGATGAGGTTGGTGGCTAAGGTTTTTTTTGGTTTTTTTTTTTTTAAATTTCACGATAAAATTTTAATATTTAATAAAAAACTTTTTAGTTATTAATTAAAATATAATAATAATCCTATTTAATTTTTTGATGATTTATTTTTACGCGCCAGCTCGAAGATGAATGTGTCATAAACTTCAAGATTCAAAAGAACAGAGATAAAGTGGCCTTACTGTTCCACAATCAACATTTGATTTGGTGCCTAAAGTTAGAAATGAAAGTCTTGCTTACTTTTGAAGACCCAGTGAACTTTGGGCCACATGCCGTCGAAGATCGGGGGTTAAAAATCCAAAAGCTATACTCTCTGAGCTGGGTAGCTAGAGGGTCTTCTCATAAGAACATGCACCACCAACTCCCGTGATTCATGAACAAACATTGCTCCACAATTAAGACGCAGTTCAATGGGTGGTTGTCTTGATGGTCACGGGCAGAAAACTTGTTGGTTCTTTATCTCTTACCGTATTGCAGAGTCTCTGCTGCATCATGGCAAAGGACTGGTTTCGAAGCAGCAATGTTGACAGAGGACACAGGGCAGGAGCACAGAAATATATTCTATCTGGCCCCAAAAGTCATGTTTCTGCTTCAACATATCTTTTCTCCCCTGAACCTTCCATTTATTTGTGTGTAAATGAAAGATATTTTGTAAATTTTCTTCGTACGTTTTGTGTTATCGTCCTCATCGAGCACAAAAAAATGAAAGATTGAAAATGGATTGTTTGAACGTAGTCAAATGAATAAAAAAAGAAGCAAAACCACCTCAAATGTCTCTTCACTGCTCAATTTAGATCTAAAAAAAGCAAGCCAACTCATCCGTCCAGACAACCAGAATCTTTAAACAGAGTCCATCAGTTTCCTCTTAAGAGTTTAACTAAAAATTAACTTTATAAAAACTAATTTTTGACAAGGACGTGGGCCATGGTAACCGACAACAGCCGAGCAAGCCCAAAAAACCAGCACCATAGAGCTGGCGCCAAGCGGCGGACCCCATTTGGCGCCACATAAGTGGCAGTTAACAATAAAACAGCAACCACGAATTGATAAATTAACTAACTTTACCTTTATAACATTCATAAGAGGAGAAATCTCTTCTTTCTCTCTAATTTACATCTCCATTGTTGCATAGAAACTCTCTGAGCTTCTTGGAGAGATAAATATATTGCTTAAAGAGAGAGAGAGAGAGAGAGAGGAAGAAATCAATTATGAGGGAGATAATAAGCATACATATTGGACAAGCAGGGATTCAGGTTGGGAATTCTTGTTGGGAACTTTATTGTCTTGAACATGGAATACAGCCTGATGGAACGATGCCTAGGTAATTTCATGCATTTTTCTTTTGGTGAAATATTTAATGTTTGTGGATCATTAGTTGTTTTAATTGATCAATGGGATCCTCGTGTCTTTGAATGTTTGTTTGTGATCAGTTTCTATGTATTTAGTGATTTGTGTTATTTATATCAAGGTAATCATCATTGATTTTGTTGACTTTGATGGATCGGAATGGTTTCTGTGTTGGGATTTTTCTCTTGTCATGTTTTGGTGATTTTGCCTTCAAAATTAGAGATATTTTTGTTTTCATCTTATCTTTCCATGGTTGAATTAGACAAAAGGAATTGATAAGATATTTGATGTTTTTGTGGGGGTAAAAAATGTTAGGCTGTTAATTATGTATTTGAATTCCATTTTGAAAGGCCTCATTTCAACCATTTGTGGATGGTTAATCTCTAGGTTGAAGGATTATGCCATTCTGTCTGTGCAAAGTTTTGTTGTCAGATTTTGATTTTTTTGTTTTTGCCTTAAATGGAATTCTGTTTGTGGATGATGCCCCCCTCATGATCTTGAACGAGAACGACTGGATCTTGCTTTTCCTTGCTGGAAATTGTTGATTTTGATTTACTATTTCTGGAGGATGCTCTATTCTACTGTTTTCATTCATCTACTTTCGAATCTGATTTGGCTGTTCTATATCCTGTTGCAGTGACACCTCAATCGGAGCGGAACATGATTCTTTTAATACCTTCTTCAGCGAAACTGGTTCAGGAAAGCATGTGCCGAGAGCTATATTTGTTGATCTCGAACCCTCTGTCATTGATGAAGTCAGAAGTGGGACTTACAGACAGCTTTTTCACCCTGAACAACTTATTTCTGGCAAGGAAGACGCTGCTAATAACTTTGCCAGGGGACATTATACAGGTAAAAGAAGCATTTGCAATGCTCAGTTAAAATGTTGATTTTGTTCTTATTGTCGACGTTGAATATTTTGCTGCATTGGTGTTCTAATTCTGCAGTGGGAAGGGAAATTGTTGATCTATGCCTGGACCGCGTGAGGAAATTGGCAGACAATTGCACTGGTTTGCAAGGGTTTTTGGTATTTAGTGCTGTTGGTGGTGGCACTGGTTCTGGTTTGGGCTCGCTGCTTTTGGAACGATTGTCTGTGGATTATGGAAAGAAGTCAAAACTTGGCTTCACCATCTATCCTTCTCCTCAGGTATGCACTTCAAAGAATTATCGAGAAATTATAGCATCTTTTTGTGCTAAATGTAAACTTCCAAACAATTACAGGAAATACATCTTTTTGGGTGTCAATGTTTACGTTAAAATCTTTTCCCTGTGGTTCCTTTTGTTGAAGCCTGTAACAGAAAAAATATGGTCATTTCTATTATGGTATTGTGGTAAATTCTTTCTATGTTTGACCTGTTGTTAAAAAACTCTGATGGAAGATTTTTCATAATAATGCAGGTTTCTACTGCTGTCGTGGAACCTTACAACAGTGTTCTCTCCACTCACTCTCTCCTTGAACACACAGATGTTGCTGTGCTTTTGGACAATGAAGCTATTTATGACATCTGCAGGAGATCTTTAGACATTGAAAGACCAACATACACCAATTTGAACCGTTTGATTTCCCAAATTATCTCATCTTTGACAACTTCCTTGAGGTTTGATGGGGCCATTAATGTGGACATCACAGAGTTTCAAACTAATCTCGTTCCATATCCTCGCATCCATTTCATGCTTTCATCTTATGCTCCAGTAATCTCAGCTGCCAAGGCTTACCATGAGCAGATTTCAGTTCCTGAGATCACAAGTGCTGTGTTTGAACCCTCAAGTATGATGGCTAAATGTGATCCAAGGCATGGAAAATACATGGCTTGCTGTCTCATGTATCGTGGAGATGTTGTACCAAAGGATGTTAATTCTGCCGTTTCCACCATTAAGACAAAGAGGACAGTTCAATTTGTTGACTGGTGAGTTGATTTCCATCTGTTTGATTTATGAGAATTAATTCTGATCAATTCTTGCTCTAGTATGTTGTTTTCATCTTGTGTATTGGAAGTTGAATTGTTTCTCTCAAAATCTATCATTTCAGACACAAACACACTGTCTTAAATGGGCATTCAAAAGATTTGGACATAATTCAAGAAACTGATGAAATGCTCATTTCAGATTTTTAAGATCCTAAATGCCACTCTTGCATTATCTCGTTTTGAAGTTTTTGCTCTTAAAGCAATGCAAAAATATTATTGAACTGTTAACATTCAAGAAAACAGCATATGGATTTTTGTTTGTAGACATCAAACATGGTTCTATCATATTCCTATTTTGCTGTTTGTATTAACAGTTCCAATACAATGGTCGCTGAAACACACAAGAGAACTCCTCTGCTTTTAACTTGACAAGTTAAGACCATTACCATAATAAATATACAACAGATCAAGATGACACAAACCTTAATTTCAAGCATTGGTGGGTTGCGGTTATTCTGTGATCTATTTGGGAAATCTGGAACTTTGATACTGGACAAAAGGATCGGAGTTCCCCGTAGCTGAAATGAATGGCCATTGAAATTAGTCTGGAAATGTGTAGAGGATTTTGAACGAGGTTAAACATTTGCTTTGTTTATCATTTGTTTTTCTTTCTTGGAATCTGATTGTTCGATTTATGGATACTTCAGGTGCCCAACTGGTTTCAAGTGCGGTATAAACTACCAACCACCAACAGTGGTACCTGGAGGTGATCTTGCTAAAGTGCAGCGTGCAGTTTGCATGATAAGCAACAACACAGCAGTAGCTGAGGTCTTCTCCAGAATTGACCACAAGTTTGATCTCATGTACTCTAAGCGAGCATTTGTCCACTGGTATGTGGGCGAAGGCATGGAGGAAGGTGAATTCTCAGAAGCTCGTGAAGATCTTGCTGCCCTTGAGAAAGACTACGAGGAAGTCGGAGCAGAAGGTGGTGATGACGAGGGTGAGGACGAAGATTACTGAGATAATATTTTGTGAGGAAACAGCAGTTGTATGTCTATCTCTTATCATTCATGTGCGTTTGTCTAGAGGTGTACTATCATCATTATTTCCATGTCAGTGATCTGTGAATTGTCTGATCTGTGAATTGTCTGTCCATTATGTGTTGTTTCTTTTCTTGTTGATTGTTTGCACTATCTCAAAAAATGTATCGTTCTCATTTTTTGAAATGAAACATATGCTATCTATAAAGCCACCTGCTATTGATTTATACACTGAGTTCATCTTCCACTCGAAGATCTTAATTGGTGGGCATAGGCAACATGATTTAACTAGAAGCTCTATTGAGAATATTTAATTGCGTATCTAAAAATTTTGGCTTACATAAAAATTAAAACAAAATCACAGCATTATGGCATTACCACCAGAGACTGCCATCACATCTTAGAGGCAGCTATTGGTTATGAGAATTTAGTTGCTTGTAAGAACTAAGAAATGCTACACGGAGAATTTGCTAATGATGAAGATGAAAGGGAAATCTCACACAGAACTGGATAAAACTATGCACATTTCTTTGATTTTGTATGTGTCTCTACTGCATGTAAGAAATGCTGGAGTTATACAACAAATCTCTGGTGCTGAAGTACTAGCATGCCGGAGGAATGGCCCTGTTGTTGAACTTCTCGATACATTTAAATACTTCCCTTTTCCTTTTTGTAGCAGCATGTGTACTTTATACAGTTCTATCTATCACGTAAAATACATATATTTTTTTTATTAACGTGGGGATCTGAGCCAGCTTGCGTACCTCGACTCGACTAATCCCACGAGTCCTGAAGTTAACGATCATGTAAGCCTCCAGTAACTATCATATTAGTAACCACTGAGCTCGAACCTAAATAAAAAAAAATTGTGCTCTTCATGTCTGGCTTGGCTTGACCTTTGTAAATTGGTTATGGAATTTGACCATCAAATGGTGAAAAGTTCACTAGCTGAATCCAATCCGTTAGACCAGACATATAATCTGCTATGTTACCTGAACAAAGAATATATTTGTACTCTCTGAGTCTCAGTTCATATGATATAGCTTCACAGTTGATGGAAAGCGGATACCTAACCTCCCTACAGCTTTCGGAAGTAGTGTCTTGAGCCATTTTGAGATAGCAAATCCAATTTCATGATTGCCGGGTGGTAGAAGATGAGTTTTTCAATTTTGGTTCAGTTGGATATGTAGAAAGGAGCTATATAAATTCTTATACATAACTTGTTCTGTAAAATAGGGTTTCAAAAAAACTAAATTATTTAAGTGCAATAGGGATGCATCATTTGGAATTTGAAAGTGGTAGGAATTTCCCTATACCAGATATCTTAATCCTATGTTCCTAGCAAGCTGGACTCACCTTTGATAAGAATCTACTGCCGAATTGTCTAATTAAAATGTTTTTAAACATGGTTTGAACTTCTCCAAGTAACTGTAGTGCAGACACTTCTTCTGGAGCATACCTTAGTGGGGGGCAACTTTTTTAAGTCAAAAATACCTCAGAAAGGTCAACATGTGAATATATAAAAGACATGGATGTGATGTTAAATTAGACAATAGCCCTTTATTTCACAGAATCACAGCTTCTTTGAAGCATCTCTGTAAACATCAAAGATCATTGGGATGCTTCAAAGGGACTAGCAAGTTCATAAATAGCATGGATCAAGGTGGTTCAGATTTATGTAAAAATATGGCATGCCTGCTGGAGCGAAATAATCATAACTTTGCTGAGAAGTAAAAACTTACTAATGACATGATCAAAGATTTCAGTATACAGATAAAGTGGACGATAGCCTGAGTAGCCAAGGATTACATATTGGAAGACACTGCAACTCTTTTTGGATAGTTGTTGGCTGTAGGGCCCCAGAGCTTTTGTCTGAGCTGTTAAGAGGTTGAAACATGCTTTTCAATGACTACAGACATTGATGACATCTGTATCTACTCCAATGAAAAAGAGAGGTTACCATGGGGAACAAAAGGTATAATTTAATCGCCATGATTGCTTCGACTTGGTATTCATCGACGATTTTTTTACCTTCTCCATGTAATTTGCTGTTAACATTTTAAAAAACAAGATTTCGACCTCATCTCTAGCTGGTATGTTGTCACTGTAACTTCACAAGCAAGGGTAAAGTGAAACCAGAAACTAGGGGAAGAAAGGAAAGGAAAGGAGAAGAGGGAGATTCTATGCTCGTTAGAATCACAAGTTCTGCAGGGTGATTATTATAGTGGTGGAAGATCCCATAAAGCTTCAATAGGATCATGGATAGTTTCCATGTACTCTTGCACCCCATTCATTGCATATAGAGATGCTGATATCTGTCTCTCCACCTTCATCTTATCAAATTCTGAGAATTCCAAGTCACTTGTCCCGGGTGATACCACACTTTTTGGAAAATCCAACCCTTCCTGGGAAAATGCAAACCCATCGAACACAGGTCCAAAACCCCATGAAAGATCAGACTGAGAAGTAACCCACTTGAATTCCTCAATCAAATTGCTCAAATCTGGTTTATATGCATCATCAAACAGGATATCGGTTTCATGAACCGAGCTGGAATTGGAGTAACTATCAGTACTCATGCCACAACTACTAATGCTGCTGCAGCTGCTGCAGCAGCTAGTAGTGATAGCGCTTGTGGTAATGATGGTACTAGTTGGTGGGGTAGAGACTTCAGCAGTTTCTTCTTCACTCTGCTGCTGTTTGTCTCTCCTTTTGTTGTTGAGGAGGTTTCGAATCCGGGAAGCAAGAGGAGAATCCAAGGATACACGAGTAATGAAGTTGGTTCGAGTGTTTGATCCACGAAGCAGGCAAGCAGCTTCATCGTAAGCTCGAGCAGCTTCTTCAGCTGTCTCAAAGGTTCCTAGCCACATCCTTATATTTTGTGTTGTATATTTGATCTCAGCTACCCATCTACCAGAAGGTCTTTGCCTAACACCAACGAACTTATTACTGCTGCTAGGCCTACTTATCCCCTTAAACTTGCTTGTTTTGCTAACTGGCATGCTTGCTTTTCTACGCTTCTTTTCTTGCTGGAAATGAATTTCCATTGGGAAACTGCACAAGAAAGAAGATTGGACTAAGACGTTGGATTGGAGAGAAATGTTGATTTGAGCTGAAGAAGAGAGAGTTGTTCTACTTGTCCAAAGGAGGTGGAGAGCCCTGTCTGCATGTCCCTGTCTTGTTCTCAGTGGAGCTACTTATACGATTGAAGCTTGAAAAGATGCCATGGATTATTTACGAGCAAGATGGTGCCCTTTTCAAGGTCTTTAGAGCTGTTTTTAATATATTATCTCAAGGTTTTGTGCTATGGTTTGAGGGTTTAGTCCTTTGTCTGCTATCTCCATGACCTGGTCAAAGTGCAAGGAGGGGGTCATGCAGTCTAGAATAGCGCCACTTGGAGGCACCAGAATGGTCCTCTAGATGAGCCTGTAAACTAATGCTTAAATCATGGCTTGAGAAGAGGGGCATAAACCTAGTCATGCTCTCGGCAGCCATTGAATATGCTTATCGTGCACGCTGCTTTGGTTCTAGCCTACTTTCCCTTGCATCACAGAAATTGTTTTAAAATAGCAAAGCTAATTAAAAATATTAAATGAATAGCACAATTAAATAAAGAATTGGCTGAATTAAATCTTTGGGAGGCAATAGGGTCCATTCTGGTTAATTTTTTTTTTATATTGTTTGATTTATTTTATCGAAATCTTTCCGATATCACTAGTGTTGTC
>Ga0307517_10006168_pt1 | contig 17856 bp, 11 predicted proteins | sample 23_EM_MG_FD_194515 | JGI IMG/M metagenome (GOLD analysis project Ga0307517, IMG submission 194515) | Populus trichocarpa ectomycorrhiza microbial communities from riparian zone in the Pacific Northwest, United States - 23_EM | ecosystem: Host-associated > Plants > Roots > Unclassified | place... | reverse complement strand
TAACAATTTCATTTTCAAATTACAAACTAAATACCTACCTTTGACGTCCCTGAAAGGAGGTATATCGGGAATTATGATCATTATCAACGTAAAAGACGGCGAATCATTAGATAAAGCATTAAAACGCTTCAAAAAGAAATTTGAAAAAACTGGAGTTTTAAGAGAACTTCGCAGCCGCCAGGCATTCGAAAAGAAATCTGTTACCCGCCGTCATGTGGTTAAACATGCCATATACAAGCAAAACATGAACTTAGAAACAAACGTTTAATTCTTGTAAAAGAATTTTAAGTTTTTTCCATAATATATTAAAACTATTTGTACATTCATTCTTCCGTGTGTACAGATAGTTTTTATGTTTTTAGAGCGGTTTATACAATATATTAAGTTTGAAAAACGGTATTCCCCGCACACTGTATCCGCTTACCAGTCAGACCTTGACCAATTTTTCAGGTTCCTCAACTTTCCCGAACAAACCGTAACGCATCCGGCCGAGATAACTTATCATCATATCCGTAACTGGATGGTGCATTTGATGAGCGAGATGACCGCAAGGTCCGTCAACCGCAAAATAGCCACGCTTAGAAAATATTTCAAGTTCCTACTGCGCGAAGGGTTGATCGTAGATAATCCTACATCTAAACTTCAATCTCCAAAAAATGTAAAACACCTGCCCGTTGTGGTGGAGGATGCGAAACTCAGCGCCATGCTCAATAGCGGCGAAGTTTTTAGCGATGATTTTGAAGGCGTACGCGATAAGTTGGTGATAGAGACATTATTCGGAACCGGCATCCGCCTTGCAGAGCTGGTCACATTGAAAGAAGAGAACATCAATATTCATGATAATACGATAAAGGTGCTGGGCAAACGCAACAAGGAAAGGATCGTCCCCATTAACCATGAATTGAAACTTTTGCTGGAGAAATACATCGATTTAAAGAAAAATCAAAATTTTCATAACAATTCCCTAACGTTAATCGTTACAAACAAAGGATTGGAAGCTTATCCAAAATTCGTATATTTAATAGTGCATAAATACCTCTCTTACATATCAACCCAAGACAAAAAAAGTCCACACGTGCTGAGGCATACATTTGCAACCAGCCTGTTAAACCGGGGAGCCGATTTAAATGCAATAAAGGAGCTCCTGGGCCATGCAAACCTCAGCGCCACCCAGGTTTACACACATAACTCAGTTGAGCGATTAAAATCTATTTACAAACAAGCCCATCCAAAGGCGTAATTACAAGGAGGAAAAATGAAAATTACAGTGCAGTCTATCCGTTTTAATGCAGACAAGAAATTATTAGATTTTATTCAGAAGAAAGCCAATAAGTTAGATCAGTTTTATGACAGGATCATTAGCGGCGAGGTTTATTTAAAACTAGAAAATGTGGAAGATGTAGCAAATAAAATAACGGAGATAAAACTGACGATACCGGGCACGCAGTTATTCGCAAAAGAGCAGTGTAAGACATTTGAAGAGGCCACAGACCTGGCGGTTGAGTGCCTCAGAAAACAAATTGAAAAGCATAAACAAAAGAAAGCAATTGTAGCAGAGACAGCAAAAAAAGCCGTTTTATTAGCAACAGGTAACGAATTTGAGTAATAATTGGCATTAAAAAAATGCAGGAATCGGTGGGTTTTAAGCCCGCCGATTTTTTTTTGTAAAATAATTTTGTCCGGGTTTAAAAATGTGTAAATTTGCAATCCCTTTCGGAGAGGTGTGCGCCTTGCGAAATTCTTGACAAAAAGGGTGGTTCTTTAAAATAGAAAATATAAATCTCTAATTTAAACTGGTGACTTTCAGGAATGTTTTGAAAGTCTTTAGCGGAAATTAAGAAAATACATCACTTTAACTCAGCTGACGGGCCCTGCGAACGGGATAGATGGCGAGGCGAAAAAAGTAGATAAAAGCCTCCTTAGCTCAGCTGGTAGAGCAACTGACTTGTAATCAGTAGGTCATTGGTTCGATCCCGATAGGAGGCTCTGTTTTAATTTCGAATTTCGAAATTTCAATTTCGGATTTTAGTAAAAAAACTAAATTCGAAATTCTAAATCCGACATTCGAAATAAGACAATGGGGGGATACCAGAGCGGTCAAATGGGACGGACTGTAAATCCGTTGCTTCGGCTACGAAGGTTCGAATCCTTCTCCCCCCACTTTTTTGAATGAGTGGATTAGTGAATGTGTGAGTAATCATTCATTCGGTGATTCACTCATTCGTTAATTAAAAAAGCGGAAGTAGCTCAGTTGGTAGAGCGATAGCCTTCCAAGCTATAGGTCGAGAGTTCGAACCTCTTCTTCCGCTCTGTTAAACAGTGAATAGTATAATAGCTATAAGCTGAATATAAGCCGACGTAGCTCAGGGGTAGAGCACTTCCTTGGTAAGGAAGAGGTCATGGGTTCAAATCCCATTGTTGGCTCGGCGTATAAAAACGACAATTAAATATAAAATTAACCTACAAAAATTTCTATAAATCATGGCAAAAGAAAAGTTTGACCGCAGCAAGCCGCACTTAAACATCGGCACTATCGGTCACGTTGACCACGGTAAAACAACCCTTACCGCAGCTATTACCAAAGTATTGGCTGATAAAGGTTTCTCAGAAGCTCGCTCATTCGATTCAATCGACTCTGCTCCTGAAGAAAAAGAGCGTGGTATTACTATCAATACAGCGCACGTTGAGTATTCAACTGCTACTCGTCACTATGCACACGTTGACTGTCCGGGTCACGCTGACTATGTGAAGAACATGGTTACAGGTGCTGCTCAAATGGACGGTGCTATTATAGTGGTTGCTGCTACTGACGGTCCTATGCCTCAAACTCGTGAGCACATTCTGTTAGCCCGCCAGGTAGGTGTGCCTTCATTGGTTGTGTTCATGAATAAAGTTGACATGGTTGATGATCCGGAATTATTAGAACTAGTTGAAATGGAAATTCGTGAATTATTATCTTTCTACGAATATCCTGGTGATGATATCCCTGTAATTCAAGGTTCAGCTCTTGGTGGTTTGAACGCTGATCCAAAATGGGTTGGTAAGATCATGGAATTGATGGACGCTGTAGATGCCTACATTCCAATCCCTCCGCGTCTTACTGAACTTCCATTCTTGATGCCTGTTGAAGACGTATTCTCGATCACTGGTCGTGGTACTGTAGCAACTGGTCGTATCGAGCGTGGTGTAATCAACTCTGGTGATGCCGTTGACATCCTGGGTATGGGTGCTGAGAACTTGAAATCAACTGTAACAGGTGTTGAAATGTTCCGCAAGATCCTTGACAGAGGTGAAGCTGGTGACAACGTAGGTCTATTGTTACGTGGTATTGAAAAAACTGATATCCGTCGTGGTATGGTTATTTGCAAACCAGGTTCAGTAACTCCGCACACTGATTTCAAAGCAGAAGTTTACGTATTATCAAAAGCAGAAGGTGGCCGTCATACTCCATTCTTCAACAAATACCGTCCTCAATTCTATTTCCGTACAACTGACGTTACCGGTGAAATTACACTGGCTGACGGTGTGGAAATGGTTATGCCGGGTGATAACGTTACCATCACTGTAAAGCTGATCAACGCTATCGCTATGGAAAAAGGCTTACGTTTCGCTATCCGTGAAGGTGGTCGTACCGTAGGTGCAGGTCAGGTAACTGAGATCTTAAAATAATCTACCCTGGCAAATCCGTCTGTAGGCGGAAATAAGGAATAGGTTAATTTCTTTCAAAGTACTTAGTCGGATTCGGCTAAGTACTTTGTTCACTATAAAGGAAGTTAAGAATTAAAGTATAAACGGGAATAGTTCAATGGTAGAATAGAGGTCTCCAAAACCTTTGATCAGGGTTCGAATCCTTGTTCCCGTGCGTAATAAGTAAACAAAAAATGGCTGCAATAACAGAGTATATTAAAGAGTCTTACATTGAGCTTACCGAAAAGGTAACATGGCCTACCTGGCGCGAGTTGCAAAACAGCGCAATGGTGGTATTGATTGCCGCAATAATTATTGCCATGGTAATATTTGGTATGGACCAGGTAATACATTTTATATTGGAAAAGCTTTATACATCACTAGCCTAATTTGTATACGAAATGAGTGAACAATTGAAATGGTATGTGGTAAGGGCCATTAGCGGTAAAGAAAAAAAGGTAAAACAATACCTGGATGCTGAAATTAATCGTTTGGGCATCACCCATTTAGTTCCGCAGGTATTAATACCTACCGAAAAGTACTACCAGATGCGCGACGGAAAGAAGATAGCTAAAGAGCGTAACTTTTTCCCCGGATATGTGTTGATGGAAGCGGCATTGGATGGTGAGCTGGAGCATATCATAAAGAATATCAATAGTGTGATAGGTTTTCTTGGCGATAAAGCCGGAAATGCTATCCCGCTTCGCCAGGCTGAAGTTAACCGTATTTTAGGTAAGGTTGACGAAATGAGCTCACAAGGCGAAACTATGAATGTGCCTTATTATGTAGGCGAGAGCGTGAAAGTGATGGATGGCCCGTTCAATGGTTTCAGCGGTGTGATCGAAGAGGTGAACGAGGAAAAAAAGAAATTAAAAGTAATGGTAAAGATATTCGGGCGTCGTACGCCGCTTGAATTGAATTACATGCAGGTAGAGAAAGAGTAACGAGTATTAAGTTTTGAGTAATGAGTTTAAAATTCACCACTCACTACTGACCACTCACAACTATAAAAATCTTAAATGTTACATAGCTTCCACTTATAACATTGAGTACTATTTAAAATTAACAAAATGGCAAAAGAAATCGGTGCAATGGTTAAGCTTCAGGTGAAGGGCGGCGCTGCAAATCCATCGCCTCCAATTGGACCTGCATTAGGTGCAAAAGGGGTGAACATCATGGAGTTTTGCAAGCAGTTCAACGCACGTACCCAGGATAAACCTGGTAAAGTGTTGCCTGTTGTAATTACTGTTTACGTCGACAAGTCATTCGATTTTATCATTAAAACCCCTCCTGTAGCAATCCAGTTAATGGAAGCAACAGGTCTTAAAAGCGGGTCGGCCGAACCCAACCGTAAAAAGGTTGCCAGTGTAAACTGGAACCAGGTTGAGACGATAGCTAAAGATAAAATGACTGACCTGAACGCATTTACAGTAGAATCAGCCATGAAAATGGTGGCAGGTACTGCCAGAAGTATGGGAATTACCGTAAGCGGTACAGCTCCCTGGAACAATTAATTTATACAAATCAGTTTAAGACAGTGGCAAGATTAACAAAAAATCAAAAAACGGCACTATCCAAAATTGAGGCTAATAAGGCATATTCATTACAGGATGCATCATCTTTAGTTAAGACTATTAACTATACAAAGTTTGATTCTTCTGTTGATATAGATGTTCGTTTAGGTGTTGACCCGCGTAAAGCCAATCAAATGGTGCGTGGTATTGCAACATTACCTCATGGAACCGGTAAAACTGTACGTGTATTAGTGCTTTGCACACCTGACAAAGAGCAGGAAGCAAAGGACGCAGGTGCAGATTTTGTGGGTTTGGATGACTTTATTGCCAAGATTGAAGGCGGATGGACTGATGTGGATATTATCATTACAATGCCAAGTGTTATGGCGAAGGTTGGACGTTTGGGCCGTATTTTAGGTCCGCGTAACCTGATGCCTAACCCTAAATCAGGTACTGTAACTACCGACGTAGGTAAAGCAGTAACTGAGGTAAAAGGTGGTAAGATCGACTTCAAGGTTGATAAAACCGGCATCATCCATGCCTCAATAGGAAAAGTATCTTTCCCTGCTGATAAAATTTATGAGAATGCTTTAGAAGTATTGCAAACTATCTCAAAATTAAAACCATCAGCAGCTAAAGGAACATATTTCAAGAGTATACATATCTCTTCAACTATGTCGCCCGGAATCGAAATTGAAACTAAAACAGTAGCGGGGATTTAATCATGAATAAAGAAGAAAAACACGAGCTTGTTCTTGCCCTCACTGAACAGATTAAAGAGTACGGTAATTTTTATATCACCGATACTTCTGATCTGACGGTTGCAAAAGTAAACGATATCCGTCGCAAATGTTTCGAAAGCGATATCACAATGCAGGTAGCTAAAAACACCTTGATTAAAAAGGCGATGGAAGCTGCAGGCGGTGATTTCAGCCCGATATATGATGTATTAAAAGGTTCGTCATCAATCCTTTTCTCAAAATCAGCAACTGCTCCGGCAAAGTTGATCAAACAGTTAAGAAGAACAGGTGAAAAACCAATTTTAAAAGCAGCATATATCGATTCGGCCATATTTGTTGGCGACAAACAGTTGGATACCCTGATCAATTTGAAATCTAAGGAACAACTGATAGGAGAGATCATTGGATTATTGCAATCACCAGCTAAAAACGTTATTTCAGGTCTGCAATCAGGCGGAAATAAACTGGCAGGAATTGTTAAAACATTACAAGAAAGAGGTTAACGGACACCTTGAGTTCGAATTAAACAACAAAGTATTTAAAGAAAAATTAAAAATAAAATGGCAGATTTAAAATCATTTGCTGAACAGTTGGTAAACTTGACAGTAAAAGAAGTTAACGAATTAGCTCAGATATTGAAAGACGAGTACGGTATTGAACCAGCTGCTGCAGCTGTTGCTGTTGCAGCTCCTGCTGCTGGCGGTGGCGATGCTGCTCCTGCTGCTGAGGCAGTTCAGACCGCTTTTGATGTTATCCTGAAAGAAGCAGGCGGCGCTAAATTAGCAGTTGTTAAATTAGTGAAAGACCTGACTGGTTTGGGTTTGAAAGAAGCTAAAGATCTTGTTGACGGTGCACCTAAAGAAGTAAAAACTGGTGTATCTAAAGAAGAAGCTGAATCTCTGAAAAAACAATTAGAAGAAGCCGGAGCTGTTGTTGAAGTTAAATAACTTCAACCAGCAAAAATAGCATAAGACTCCGACCTGTTTTGGTCGGGGTCTATTGTCGTTTATAATCATTAGATATTAAAGTTAGATATGAGACGTTAGATAGGAGATATGAGATTATACCTGTTCTGCATTAAAATGGGTATTTAATATTTCATCTGTCTCAAATCTTATATCTCTGATCTCGCATCTAGTAACAACATCTACAACAGTTTATTAATAAACTAAATTATAATCCCTTGGCAAACAAAAATAATCAAAGAGTAAACTTTGCAACCAGCAGAAAGGTATTGGATTACCCTGATTTTCTGGATGTTCAGTTGCAATCTTTCCAGGAATTTTTTCAATTGGAAACCACCTCAGACAACCGTCATAAAGAAGGGCTGTTTAAAGTGTTTGCCGAAAATTTTCCAATCTCAGATTCAAGAAACATCTTCGTTTTAGAGTTTCTTGACTATTTTATTGATCCGCCGCGTTACGATATACGCGAGTGTATTGAACGCGGGTTAACTTACAGTGTGCCGCTGAAAGCGAAACTTCGCTTATCATGTAACGACGCTGAACACGAGGATTTCGAAACTATCGTACAGGACGTGTACCTGGGAACCATCCCATACATGACCCCTAAAGGTACTTTCGTTATTAACGGTGCAGAGCGTGTAATTGTATCTCAATTACACCGTTCACCAGGTGTGTTCTTTGGTCAGAGCCGTCACACAAACGGTACAAAATTGTATTCCGCCCGTGTTATCCCTTTCAAAGGATCATGGATCGAGTTTGCTACAGACGTGAACAACGTGATGTATGCTTACATTGACCGTAAAAAGAAATTCCCGGTTACCACATTGCTTCGTGCAATCGGCTATGACTCTGATAAAGATATATTGGAGTTGTTTGAGCTGGCTGACGAAGTGAAAGTTAGCAAGTCTGGCCTGAAGAAATTTATCGGCCGTAAACTTGCTGCAAGGGTGCTCAAAAAATGGGTTGAAGACTTCGTGGATGAAGATACGGGTGAAGTGGTGTCTATCGACCGTAACGAGATCATCCTTGAGCGTGAAACCGTATTGGAAGACGATCACATTGACATGATCATTGATGCAGGTGTGAAAACCATTATACTGAACAAGGAAGATGCTTCCACCAGCGGTGATTATACTATTATATATAATACTCTACAAAAAGATACTTCCAACTCAGAGAAAGAAGCGGTTGAGCATATCTACCGTCAGTTACGTAACGCTGAACCACCTGATGAAGAAACAGCTCGTGGTATCATAGATCGTTTGTTCTTCTCTGATAAAAGATATGACCTGGGTGATGTGGGCCGTTACCGCATCAACCGCAAACTGAAACTGGATACATCAGACGAGACTAAGGTTTTAACCAAGCAGGATATCATCGCGATCGTTAAATACCTGATCAAGTTGATCAACTCAAAAGCTGAGGTGGATGATATTGACCACTTGTCAAATCGTCGTGTACGTACAGTAGGTGAGCAGTTATATGCTCAGTTCGGTGTTGGTTTAGCGCGTATGGCTCGTACCATCCGTGAGCGTATGAACATTCGTGACAACGAGGTGTTCACACCAACAGACCTGATCAACGCACGTACACTGTCATCAGTGATCAATTCGTTCTTCGGTACCAACCAGCTTTCACAGTTTATGGACCAAACCAACCCACTGGCAGAGATCACGCACAAGCGTCGTCTGTCAGCCCTAGGGCCAGGTGGTCTGTCACGTGAGCGTGCGGGTTTCGAGGTTCGTGACGTACACTATACCCACTATGGTCGTTTGTGTACTATTGAAACTCCGGAAGGCCCAAACATCGGTCTGATCTCTTCACTTTGCGTACACGCTAAGATCAACAATTTAGGTTTCATTGAAACCCCATACAAACGTGTTGATAATGGTATTGTAGCAGTTGACGAGCCGGTTGTATACCTGTCTGCCGAAGACGAAGATGGAAAAACCATCGGTCAGGCTAACGCGGTATATGATGATAAAGGTGTTTTCGCTACTCCGCGTGTAAAAGCACGTTTCGAGGGTGACTTCCCGGTAATTGAGCCTGAAAGACTGGATTACATGGATATTGCTCCTAACCAGATCACTTCGATAGCTGCATCATTGATTCCATTCCTGGAGCATGATGATGCTAACCGTGCGCTGATGGGTTCGAACATGCAACGCCAGGCCGTGCCACTATTGCGCCCAGAAGCGCCGATTGTAGGTACCGGTTTGGAAGGCCGTGTAGCAAAAGACTCACGTACCCTGATCAATGCCGAAGGCAGTGGTATAGTGGAATATGTGGATGCTACCGAGATCCGTATTAAATACGACCGTGACGACCTGGATCGCCTGATATCATTTGACGGTGATAGCAGGAGTTATCTGTTAACTAAGTTTAAAAAGACCAACCAGAGCACTACCATGAACTTGAAGCCTATCGTTAAGAAAGGCGAGAGAGTTGAAAAAGGCCAGGTGCTTTGCGAAGGTTATGCAACACAAAATGGTGAGCTGGCATTAGGCCGTAACCTTAAAGTAGCGTTCATGCCTTGGCAGGGATATAACTTTGAGGATGCGATCGTAATTTCAGAACGCGTTGTGTCGCAGGATATATTTACTTCATTGCACGTTGAAGAGTTTGAACTTGAAGTTCGTGACACTAAACGTGGTGAGGAAGAACTGACACCGGATATCCCGAACGTATCAGAAGAGGCTACTAAAGACCTTGATGAGGACGGTATCATCCGTATCGGTGCTGAGGTGAAAGAAGGTGATATCCTGATCGGTAAGATCACTCCAAAGGGTGAGTCTGATCCTTCACCGGAAGAAAAATTGTTACGTGCTATATTTGGTGATAAAGCAGGTGATGTGAAAGATGCATCGCTGAAAACTCCTCCGTCAATCAACGGTGTGGTAATTGATACCAAATTGTTCTCACGTGCCAAGAAAACTTCTAAAGCCGAAGAAAAAGCTCAGCTGGACAAACTGGATACCAAGCACGAAAAAGCGATCAAGGATCTGAAAAATATCCTGATTGATAAATTATTCGAAATTGTGAACGGCAAAACATCACAGGGTGTTTATAATGTTTACAAAGAATTGCTGGTTCCTAAAGGTGTTAAGTTCACCCAGAAAATACTGGCTGAATTGAACTACGAAAACATCAATCCAACTAAATGGACCACTGATGATGATAAGAACGATCAGATAAAAACTCTGCTTCATAACTACAACATCAAAGTAAATGAAGAACTGGGTGCTTATCGTCGTGATAAATTCGCGATCAGTGTGGGTGATGAACTTCCATCAGGTATTGTACAAATGGCTAAGGTTTACATCGCTAAAAAGCGTAAGCTTAAAGTGGGTGATAAAATGGCCGGTCGTCACGGTAACAAGGGTATTGTTGCCCGTATTGTACGTGACGAGGATATGCCATTCCTTGAAGACGGAACTCCTGTTGATATCGTATTGAATCCACTAGGTGTACCATCGCGTATGAACCTGGGCCAGATATACGAAACAGTTTTAGGCTGGGCAGGTAAAGAGCTGGGTATGAAATTCGCTACTCCTATTTTCGACGGTGCAAGCCACGAAGAAGTGGAAGAGTGGGTTAAAAAGGCCGGCTTACCAGAATCAGGAAGAACTTACCTGTACAACGGCTTAACCGGCGATCGTTTCGACCAGCCAACTACAGTAGGTATCATCTACATGCTGAAACTGGGCCACATGGTTGACGATAAGATGCACGCACGTTCTATAGGACCATACTCATTAATTACACAACAACCATTGGGTGGTAAAGCACAATTCGGTGGTCAGCGTTTTGGTGAGATGGAAGTTTGGGCACTGGAAGCATTTGGTGCATCAAACATCCTGCAGGAAATATTGACCGTTAAATCGGATGATGTTATCGGCCGTGCTAAAACTTATGAAGCTATTGTTAAAGGTGAGAACCTGCCAACACCATCAGTTCCTGAATCATTCAACGTATTGGTTCACGAATTAAGAGGTTTAGGTTTGGATATCACGTTAGAATAATTATTGAATTATTGAGGGATTGAATTATTGATTGATTCAGTCCTTCAGTAATTTTTAGAATTCGATAATTCAATAATTCATCCTTCAATAATTAAAAACAAAGGAGACTATGTCTTACAAAAAGGATAATAAAATCAAGAGTAATTTCACCACCATTACGATCAGTCTGGCTTCACCAGAATCCATTCTTGAGCGTTCAAGCGGTGAGGTTTTAAAACCAGAAACCATTAACTACAGGACCTACAAGCCTGAACGTGATGGTTTGTTCTGCGAACGTATTTTTGGTCCGGTTAAAGATTACGAATGCCATTGCGGTAAATACAAACGTATCCGTTACAAAGGTATCGTGTGCGACCGTTGCGGTGTTGAAGTAACCGAAAAGAAAGTACGCCGTGAGCGCATGGGGCACATTAACCTGGTAGTTCCTGTTGCTCATATCTGGTATTTCCGTTCGTTGCCAAACAAAATTGGTTACCTGCTGGGCTTACCAACCAAAAAACTCGATCTGATCATTTATTATGAAAGATATGTAGTTGTTCAGCCAGGTATCAAAGAAGCTGATGGCATCAATGCTATGGACTTCCTAACAGAAGAAGAATACCTTGACGTATTGGATACCCTTCCAAAAGAAAACCAGTACCTGGACGATAAGGACCCTCAGAAGTTCGTAGCCAAAATGGGTGCCGAAGCTTTGGAAGAGTTATTAAAACGCCTTGACCTGGATCAGTTATCCTATGATCTTCGTCACCAGGCTGCTAATGAAACTTCTCAGCAACGTAAAAACGAAGCTTTGAAACGCCTCCAGGTAGTTGAAGCTTTCCGTGATGCAAAAACAAGGATCGAAAATAACCCTGAGTGGATGATCGTCAAGATCGTTCCGGTTATACCTCCTGAATTGCGTCCGTTGGTGCCATTGGAAGGCGGCCGTTTTGCTACTTCCGATTTGAACGACTTATACCGTCGTGTGATCATCCGTAACAACCGTTTGAAACGTTTGATCGAGATCAAAGCACCGGAAGTAATTTTACGTAACGAAAAACGTATGCTGCAGGAAGCTGTAGATTCGTTATTCGATAACTCACGTAAAGTAAACGCTGTAAAAACAGAAGGTAACCGCGCTTTGAAATCACTTTCAGACATCTTGAAAGGTAAACAAGGCCGTTTCCGTCAAAACTTATTGGGTAAACGTGTTGACTATTCAGCCCGTTCGGTAATTGTTGTAGGTCCAAACCTGAAACTACACGAGTGCGGTTTACCAAAAGATATGGCTGCCGAATTGTTTAAACCATTCATCATTCGTAAAATGATCGAAAGAGGTGTGGTTAAAACAGTAAAATCAGCTAAAAAGATCGTTGACCGTAAAGACCCATTGGTTTGGGATATATTGGAAAACGTGTTGAAGGGCCACCCTGTATTACTAAACCGTGCGCCTACGCTGCACCGTTTGGGTATCCAGGCGTTCCAGCCAAAACTGGTTGAAGGAAAAGCTATCCAGCTGCACCCGTTAACCTGTACCGCATTCAATGCTGACTTTGACGGTGACCAGATGGCCGTGCACGTACCACTTGGTAATGCCGCTATTCTGGAAGCCCAAATATTGATGCTTGCATCGCACAACATCCTTAACCCAGCAAACGGTACGCCTATTACTGTACCATCGCAGGACATGGTGCTTGGTTTGTACTACATAACCAAAGGCCGTAAAACTGATGCAGGACGTACTATTAAAGGTGAAGGTCTTTCATTCTACTCTTCTGAAGAGGTGATTATTGCCTACAACGAGCGTAAACTTGACTTGCATGCCTTTATAAAGGTTAAAGCCAATGTGAAGGAAAAGGACGGCACTATTATTAATAAACTGATAGATACTACTGTTGGCCGTGTGTTATTTAACCAGCACGTTCCGGTTGAAGTAGGTTACATCAACGAATTGCTTACTAAGAAATCACTTCGTGATATTATTGGTGATGTAGTAAAGGTAACAGGTATGGCACGCGCTGCCCAGTTCCTGGATGATATCAAGGAATTAGGTTTCCAGATGGCATTCCAGGGTGGATTATCATTTAACCTGAAGGACATCAATATCCCTGCTGAAAAAGTTACGCTGATCGCACAGGCTTCTAAACAAGTGGAAGAAGTGATGGGTAACTACAATATGGGTTTTATTACCAATAACGAACGTTATAACCAGATCATCGATATCTGGACACGTATCAACAATCGTTTGACTGCAAACGTGATGGAGATATTGTCGACAGATAACCAGGGCTTCAACTCTGTATACATGATGCTGGATTCTGGTGCCCGTGGTTCAAAAGAGCAGATCCGCCAGCTGGCAGGTATGCGTGGTTTGATGGCGAAACCTCAAAAATCAGGTTCAGGTGGTGAAATTATTGAGAACCCGATCCTTTCAAACTTTAAAGAAGGTTTGTCGGTATTGGAGTACTTTATTTCTACCCACGGTGCACGTAAAGGTTTGGCCGATACCGCTTTGAAAACTGCGGATGCTGGTTACCTGACCCGTCGTTTACATGACGTGGCACAGGATATGATCGTTGGTGAAGTGGATTGCGGGACGCTGAGAGGTATTTTCACCACTGCGTTAAAAGATAACGAAGACATTGTAGAACCTTTATATGACCGTATTTTGGGCCGTACCTCATTACATGAAGTACATGACCCTATTAACGGCGAACTATTGGTTTCAGCAGGTCAGGATATAGACGAGGAAATTGCTAAGAAGATAGAAAATTCACCATTGGAAGGTATCGAGATTCGTTCGGTATTAACCTGCGAAAGCAAACGTGGTGTGTGTGCATTGTGCTACGGCCGTAACCTTGCAAGCGGTAAACGCGTGCAAATGGGCGAGGCTGTAGGTGTAATTGCTGCACAGTCTATCGGAGAGCCAGGTACACAGTTAACACTGCGTACATTCCACGTGGGTGGTACAGCATCGAATATCGCCGCTGAATCTCAGATCAATGCCCGTTTTGAAGGTATTATCGAATTTGAAAACGTTCGTACAGTGCCATTTGAAACTGAAGAAGGTAAAGTTGAGGTAGTATTAGGCCGTTCAGGTGAGTTCCGTATCCTGGAACATGGTAGCAACAAGGTGATCATGACCAACAACATTCCATATGGTTCATACCTGTATGTAAAAGATGGCAGCAAGATCACCAAAGGTGACCGTATCTGTTCATGGGATCCGTACAACGCGGTAATTATATCTGAATTTGCAGGTGTGATCCATTTTGACGCTGTTTTGGAAGGTATCACTTTCCGCGAAGAATCAGATGAGCAAACAGGTCACCGCGAAAAGGTAATTATCGATACACGTGATAAAACAAAGAACCCTGCTATTCAGGTTGCTGATAATAAAGGCAATTTGATAAAAGGATATAACATCCCGGTAGGTGCCCACATTGCTGTTGATGAAGGTGAAAAAGTACAAACCGGGCAGGTTATTGCTAAGATCCCTCGTTCAACTGGTAAAACACGCGATATCACTGGTGGTCTTCCGCGTGTAACGGAGCTATTCGAAGCACGTAACCCATCTAACCCGGCTGTAGTAACCGAGATTGATGGTGTGGTAACCTTAGGTGGTGTTAAACGTGGTAACCGCGAGATCACTATCGAATCAAAAGATGGTCAGATTAAGAAATACCTGGTGCCATTGTCAAAACACATCCTGGTACAGGATAATGACTTTGTGAAGGCCGGTATGCCATTGTCTGATGGTTCTATATCCCCTGCTGATATCCTGGCTATTAAAGGCCCGGCTGCAGTGCAGGAATACCTGGTAAATGGTATACAGGAAGTTTACCGTTTGCAGGGTGTGAAGATCAATGATAAACACTTCGAGGTTATTGTTCACCAGATGATGCAGAAAGTGTCTATCGAGGATGCAGGCGATACCCGTTTTTTAGAGAAAGAAGCTGTTGATAGCTGGGATTTCATGCTTGAAAACGATGACATCTTCGACAAGAAGGTTGTTACAGAACCAGGTGATTCAACAAGCCTTAAAGCAGGTCAAATCATCTCTGTACGCAGATTGCGTGACGAAAACTCAATCCTTAAACGTAAGGATTTGAAATTAGTTGAAGTGCGTGATGCTATAGCAGCTACATCAAGCCCTATGTTGCAAGGTATTACCAGGGCATCATTGGGTACTAAATCATTTATCTCTGCAGCATCGTTCCAGGAAACTACTAAAGTACTGAACGAAGCAGCTATTGCGGGTAAGAAAGACAACATGCTTGGCTTGAAGGAAAACGTGATCGTTGGTCACTTGATCCCATCAGGTACTGGTTTGCGTGTATACGAAAACATCCGTGTAGGTTCGCAAGAGGAGTTTGATCGCCTGATGGCTTCGAAAACCGAAGAAGTTGAAGCTTAATTCAATTTTTAATATTTTAGTAAGGCCCTCCGTTTTTACAGAGGGCCTTACTTTTTTAAATAGGCTATGTAACTATTTCAATATTAATTATTTTTATATGCAGATATGAGTAAAATGAAACTTATATCGGTCAATTTTTTTTAATTTGCTTATTATTGCACGAAAACTAAAACTTAGTTTTTGTGTTTACACTCCTATGATTATTGAAGCAGAATGAATAGTTTTAAAACCTACCTAACCATACTTGTCGCTTTTTTATTTTTTTTAGCATATAATCCTGCATCGGCGCAATCTATTCCCCAAAATTTATCGAGTATAAATGTTGATGACTTATCAGACGCACAAATTATGCAACTGATGAAGAAGGCCCAGCAAATGGGTTTAAGTGATTCACAAATGGTGCAATTGGCCCAAAGCAGGGGAATGTCTGATTCTCAAATACAAAAGCTACAATCAAGGGTTAATGATTTGCGCAAGAAAAGCGGTGTTGCTGGAAATAATAATGGTAAAACGACCAATATGAATGGTTCTGATACCAGCCGTCAATCAGCAAGGAAACTAAATTACACTCCGGATACTACCAATAATATAAAACCAGAGAACCAGTATGACCTTCTTGAAGAACTAAAACCCAAGATATTTGGTGCTGACCTGTTCAGGAATAGCAATTCAAGTACCTTTCAACCCAATTTAAAATTAGCGACACCGGTAAATTACATTGTCGGCCCCGATGACCAGTTGAATATCAATGTTTATGGTAATTCGTCAATTGATTGGAGCCTTGATGTTTCGCCTGAGGGTAACATTAATATTCCGGGTGTGGGCGTGTTGAATGTAGCCGGCAAAACTATCGGCGAGGCGACAGCAATTATAAAAAATAGACTGGCAGCAAGTAATTATGCTATTGGTAAAGGGACAAATGTAAAGGTGAGCTTAGGTAATATCCGTAGCATTAACGTGATTTTACAGGGCCAGGTGGTGAAACCAGGCACATATACTTTGCCATCATTATCAACAGTATTTAATGCTTTATATGCAGCCGGTGGGCCTAACGATGTAGGTTCATTTCGGCAGATTGAAGTTATCAGAGATAATAAAGTGATCCGGTATGTTGATTTATACGATTTCCTGGTAAAGGGTAGTCAAAAAGATAATATTGGTTTACACGATCAGGACGTGATACGTGTGCCAGCATACAAAATACGCGTATTATTGAAGGGCGAGGTTAAGATTCCGGCTTTATTTGAAGTATTATCTGGCGAGAAGCTACAGAATGTGCTGGATTTTAGCGGAGGTTTTACCGATGAAGCATATACTGCCCGCATTAAAGTTGACCAGGTGAGCAACCAGCAGCGAAAGATTGCTGATATCTTTGAAAAAGATTATAAAGCTTATACTCCCGCACGTGGAGATAAATATACTATTGATAAAATTATAGATCGTTATGAAAATCGGGTCAAGATAGCAGGTGCTGTTTTCAGGCCAGGTGAGTTTGAGCTGAAGAGTGGATTAACTTTGTCACAATTGATAAAAAATGCAGGCGGCCTAAAAGAAGATGCATTTACCGGCCATGGAAGTATAATCAGGCTTAATCCGGATAATACGCCTCAGCAACTGTCCTTTAATGTAAAGGATGTAATGAATCAGGCTTCTGCGGATGTTCTATTGCAAAGGGAAGATAGTGTAACCATTGCATCAGTTTTCGATTTGCGCAATCAGTATATGATCACTATAAAAGGGGAAGTAAGAGTCCCTGGAGATTACACTTTTGCAGATAGCATGAAAGTGACCGATCTGATAATTAAAGCGGGTGGGTTTAATGAAGGTGCGAGCGGTAAAAGGATTGAAGTCTCTCGTCGGGTATTTGATAGTGACCCTACTGTACTCAATAGTAAGGTTGCACAGGTGTTTAGTGTTAATGTCGATCCGAATTTAAAAACGGGTGATGCAAACTTTACACTGAAGCCTTATGATATTGTATCGGTATACAGTTTACCTGGATACGAAGTTCAAAAAGTAGTAAAAGTGGAGGGGGAAGTGTTGTACCCCGGTTATTACACAATCCAAAATAAAAATGAGAGGGTATCAGATATAGTTAAGCGTGCAGGGGGGCTAACAAAATCTGCAGATGTGGATGGAGGGAGTTTGAAAAGAGATAATGCAGCTGTGTTGGGCGTTGATAAATCAAAAGTAGATACTTCGGAAATAAACCAGGAACGTTTTCAGAATTTCCAGCGGCTTCAAAGTGATTATAACACTTCTGCAGCAAATGCAAGTACAGGCAACACTCCCGGTGGTAATACAGCTGCGAACAATTCCTCAACTAATAATGGACAGGGGAATGATTCAAATTCAAAAAAAGATAGTATCTACCAACCCCGTAATAATTTCATTGGTATCGATCTGAAAAAAATATTGCTAGCTCCGGGGGGGCGGGAGGACCTTATTTTAGAGGACGCTGATGTTTTAAGAGTACCAAAATTACTCCAAACTGTAAGAGTTAATGGAGAAGTATTATATCCAAGCGCAATT
>Ga0307517_10006167_pt1 | contig 17857 bp, 13 predicted proteins | sample 23_EM_MG_FD_194515 | JGI IMG/M metagenome (GOLD analysis project Ga0307517, IMG submission 194515) | Populus trichocarpa ectomycorrhiza microbial communities from riparian zone in the Pacific Northwest, United States - 23_EM | ecosystem: Host-associated > Plants > Roots > Unclassified | place... | reverse complement strand
CAGCTGGATCGGAAGTGGAATTACCAAAATATCACCAGCGCTTTCTATCGCCTGTACCTGATCGATGGCGGGCAGGGGAAATTGTATAACCCTGATCATTCCTTTACGTTGGAGAAGGGGTATCTCTACCTGATACCGAGTTTCACGTTGTGCAATTATTATTGCCCCGATCACCTGAGCCAGTATTATCTCAGCTGCATCGAGGAGTCTCCCGATGGCTATTCTCTTTTTGCATCGAATCGCAGGATCTTCCGGATCCCCGCACTGGAGGAGGACGGGCTGAATTTCCGGCGGCTGCTGGAGCTGAACCGCAACAGGGGCCTGCACGGGCTGCACAATCCGAAGGTCTATGAGAAAAGGCCCGTCCTGGAGAGTTTCCGGGACCTCAATAACCGGGTATCCATTTCTTCTTACATCGAGACCTGCGGAATCCTTTTGCAGATGATCTCGCGCTTTTTATCGCCGGAGCATTTTCAATGGAAGGAGGAAAGCGCCATTCACTCGAAGATCCTGGACGCCATCAATTATATCCAGACGAACCTGGGCCTGGACCTCACAGTGGCGCAGCTAGCCAAGAGGGCCAATCAGAATGCCGATTATTTCTCCCGTCTCTTCCAGGAGAATACCGGCGAGCGGCCCCTGTCCTATATCCAGTTCAAACGGATCGAGCGGGCGCAGTTCCTGCTCAGCACTACGGACCTGCCTTTTTCCGAGATCGCCGCCCTAACGGGCTTCGACAACCTGTCCTATTTTTCCCGGACCTTTAAGAAGATAACGGCCCAGACGCCGGGCGAATACAAACGAAATAATTTCGTTACATTCAACCATTAAAACCAACTGCCATGCTTAAGAGCATTCTTTATTCCTGCTGCTTCCTCGCCTCGATCTGCCTTTTAACTTCCTGCGGCTCCGCCACGCAAGGACCCGGGGGAGATGCCGCCGCTAAAAGCGCCGCGGATTATTTTGCACCCCCGGATTCGGGTATACAAAATGGCGGCGTACGGGTGATCCCCATTGAAACACCTAAGGGAACATTCAAGGTCTGGACCAAGCAGGTAGGCAATAACCCGAAGATAAAAGTGCTGCTGCTCACGGGAGGACCCGGCGCCAGCCATGAATACGCGGAATGCTTCGAAAGCTTCTTTCCCAGGGAAGGCATCCAGTTCTTCTATTACGATCAGCTGACCACGGGCTTTTCCGACAACCCGAACGATACGTCCCTGTTCAGTCTCGACCGTTATGTCGAAGAAGTGGAGCAGGTGCGGAAGGCCCTGAACCTGGGCAGCGATAATTTCTATGTCTGGGGCCATAGCTGGGGAGGCATCCTCGCCATGCAGTATGCTCTGAAATACCAGGGCAATATGAAGGCGCTGATCATTTCCAATATGATGGCCAGCACCATCGACTATAATAAATACGCCAGCGACGTGCTGGCAAAGCAGATGGACCCGAAGATCGTCGACAGCATCCGGCAGATTGAGAAGAAAGGAGATTATAACAGTCCGAAATATATGGAATTGCTGATGCCGAATTTTTACCTGCAGCATATCTGCCGCATACCCCTGGACCAATGGCCGGAGCCTGTAACACGGTCCTTCGCCAAAATGAACAAATCCCTCTATGTCGCCATGCAGGGCCCCAGCGAGTTCGGGCTTTCCGGCAAGCTGACCAACTGGGATGTCAAGGCCGAGCTGCCGAAGCTGACAATACCCGTGCTCAGTGTCGGAGCGAAATTCGATACGATGGACCCCGAGCACATGAAATGGATCTCCACGGCAGTGCAGAACGGCAGCTACCTGTATTGCCCCAATGGCAGTCATATGAGCCTGTATGATGACCAGCAGACCTATATGAAGGGGCTCGTCAAATTCATCAAGGCAGTGGACGGAGGAGCGAAGAAAGTGGAGCTTTAAGGTTCGAACTAATCCCTGTATCTCAGCAGCAAGTCGTCTGCCGCGGCATAGCCGGTGGGAACTTCCACGGCGGCGGCGGGGATGGAGGCGCCTGCCTCCAGGAGGGCCTTTATGGAATCGGGATTGCGGCGATAGGTCCAGTAAGAATTGATACAGGCCTGCACGGCATAGTATAAGGGCGTCCGTCCCGCCCCGTCCTCTGCATTGACGGGAGCGCCTCTTTCGAGGAGGACCTTCACCACCGAAGGCCAGGCCTTCCAGGCCGCCACATGCAGGGCCGTGCTGCCCCAGGGGATCCCGAAATATCCGTCGCCATGCATATAAGATGCCGTAACGGGCACGCCCAGGTCCAGCAGGTTAGCGACACCCGTTGCATTCGCATTCCCGGCAAATTCCGCCAGCAGGGTCCCGCCTTCGGCCAACAGTTCCTTCACCAGGGCCGGCTCCGATATCGCAAGGGCAGCGATCGCAGTCTTATCGTCCAGGGCGCAGGCGGCGATCAACCGTTCCACCCCGCTCACGTCGATGGGTATGCCCTTTCGTTGGAAGAGCTCCAGCACATCGCGCCGTCCTCTCCGGATGGCGACTGATAGGGCCGAACGATGCTCCCGCTGACTTTCCAGCGCCGGATCTCCGCCGTGGTCCAGCAATTTTTCCACCATCCCCGCGCCGTTGTCACGCCGCAGGGACTGATGCAGGGCCGTATATCCCCACAGGGTCATCCGGTTGGGGTCGGCCCCTTTTTCCAGCAACAGGCGCATGCCATCCTCGTCATGCCAGTCGGACTTGCGCAGCAGCATGATCGCCAGGCTATCTTCCGTAAGCTTTCCCGTTGCCAGGATCGCCTGCAACGCTTCGTTGTCGCGGGTCTCGGGCGTATGATAAGTGACTTCCCCGTCATTGGGATCGGCGCCGTTCTGCAACAGCAGTTGGGTTACGCCGCCATGATGGGCGACGCCCGCGGCGCCATAGAGCACGCTTTCCCATTCGGGCTTCGGGAGGTGGGGATCTTCGTAAAAACCGGTATTGGCATCGGCTCCCGCCTCCAGCAGGGCTGCGGCCGAGCGGATGAAGGCATCGGACCGCGCGGGATCCAGGCGGAGATATTTCGAGAAGCAGAGCCACGTGAGCGCATCCCATTCGTAGGGGCCGCCTTTTATGGTTGCATTGCCTTTATCTACGGAGATGAAATGCCGGATAGCCGTTTCATCGCCCAGGACAGCGGCAGCATAGATCGTATTACCAGCGATAGAGGGATGGGCCGCCAGCAGCTCGTTGGCGCGATCCAGGGTCCCTGACGCATGACCTCCGCTGCCCGGTCCCCGGGAAGCCGAAGCGGCCACCAGGAAGTCGGCCAGGTATTGTTGTATGTTTTCCGGATGGCTCACCAGATACGGGTCCTTTCGTTCTCCGCCTTATACATTTTATCGACCGGCTTCAGGTCGAAGGCCTTGTAGAAAGGATCGAAGTTCTCCAAGGGTCCCAGCACCCGGAACATATCGGGAGAGTGGGGGTCCACGTTCACCAGCTGCCGCCTGAACTCATCCTTGTATTTACTTCTCCAGACCTGTGCGAAGGCCAGGAAGAAACGCTGGTCCGGCGTATAGCCGCCGATCTTCGTCGAGTCCTGTCCCTGTTTGGTGAGCTTGAAGGCATCGTAGGCGATGGTGATCCCGCCCAGGTCGGCGATGTTCTCACCGGTGGTGAGGGCGCCATTGACGTGGAAGGTATCGATGGAGACATAACCGTTGTATTGGTTGATGACCAGTTTGGTCTTGGCGACGAACTTCACGCTGTCTTCCTTGCTCCACCAGTTCTTTAAATTACCGTCCTTGTCATATTGCGCACCCTGGTCGTCGAAGCCATGGGTCATTTCATGACCGATGACCATACCGATGGCGCCGTAGTTGATGGCATCGTCCTCGCTCATGTTGAAGAAGGGAGGCTGAAGGATGCCGGCCGGGAAAACGATCTCGTTGAAGGAAGGGTTATAATAGGCGTTGATCGTCGGCGGCGTCATGCCCCATTCCATGCGGTCTACAGGCTTGCCTGCTTTGGCGAGCTGGCGCTGGAATTCATTCTTATCGCAGGAGATCCTGTTCTCGAAATATTTGTTCCGGTCGATGGTGACCTTGCTGTAATCCCTCCACTTGTCGGGATAGCCGATCTTCTTCAGGAAGATATGCAGTTTTTCCTTTGCCTTGGTCTTGGTGCTGTCGCTCATCCAATCCAGTTTGGCGATGCGGGCGTCGAAGGCCGTCTGCAGGTTGTTCACCAGTTCCAGCATGCGGTTCTTCGCGTCGGCGGTAAAATATTTCTCCACGTAGATCTGGCCCAGGGCTTCTCCCAGCCGTCCGTCGACCGCTTTTACGATCCTGTCCCAGCGGGGTTTCATGGCCTGCTGACCCAGGAGCGCCTTGCCGTTATAATCGAAATTGGCGTCGACGAAAGGAGTGCTCAGCCCGTTGACGTTGGCGTCGATGGTATGAAAATACAGGTAGGTCTTCCAGGTTTCCAGCGGAACGGTCTTCAGCAATTCGTTCATCTTCGTATAATAACCGGGTTGCTGGACATTCACGGAATCCGTATGCAGTCCCATGGCTCCCAGGGTAGATTTCCAGGCCAGCAGGGGCATCTCTTTGTCGAGGTCCGCCACCAGCATCTTATGGTAGTTGCTCTGCGGGTCGCGGAGCTGTACGTTGGTCTTATGGCTGCCGGCTATTTGTTTCTCCAGGTTGTAGACCAGCATCATTTTCTTCTCTGCCGAGGCGGAGTCGTCGCCCGTGAGGGTGAACAGCTTTTTGATATAGGTCTGGTAGGCTTTGACGACGACGAGGTTGGCCGTGTCGGACTTGAAGTAGTAATCCCTATCGGGCAATCCCAGTCCTGTCTGTCCGAAAGCAGCGATATTCATCGCGCTGTTCTTGTCGTCGGAAGTGATGTTAAGACCGAATAAGTTGGTCTTGCCTTCTGCCTGGAGCGCGGCTACGTATTGCAGCAGTTCCGGGACCGTCTTAATGGCCTGGATCTTTTGGAGGTAGGGCTTGATAGGCTCGTAACCGAGTTTATCGATCGTGACGCTGTCCATGCCGGAGGCGTAGAGGTCGCCCACTTTCTGTTGGATGCTGCCCGGGGCATTGGAAAGTTTGGATATGCTGTCCAGCAGGGAATGGAGAATATCCTGCGTGCTGTTATAGAGATCGACGAATCCTCCCAGGCCGAATTCCGTTGCCGGTATCGTCGTTTTTTTCAGCCAGGACCCGTTGACATAGAGATAAAAATTATCACCGGGTTTTACTGACGTATCCATGGCGGCGGCATCCAGGAATTTGGAGGCCGTGACGGTCTTATCAGGATTGTTGCAGGCCAGCACCAATAGCAGGACCGCGGAGATCCATAAGAGACCGGGAAGATTTTTTTTCATCGCAGCAAAATTTTTGATTGAGGCGGAAATATAGATAAAAGGTCCGACAAACCGAAGGCATTTTAAACGAACGGTGGGCCGGGAGGGACTAAAGGGCAGAAGGCACTAAGGTGTTTGGGTATTGGTGGTCAGTGGTGAGTTGTGAGTGGTGAGGTAGGAATTGAATGATGGTAGGGAAAGGTTTCGGCGACCAAGAGAGTTTTGGAATCCTGGATGGATAGGGGGATTTTTGCGGACTATATAAACACAGAAACTATGAAGCTTGGATTTATCGGGATCGGCAAGATCGCGGAGGCCGTCATCGAAGGATGGTGCAGCTCTGACCGCAAGGACCTGTCGATCTTCCTATCTCCCCGGAATGAAATGAATGCGCGCCGGCTGGCGGACAAATACCCCAATGTCCTGCGGATGGGAACGAACCAGGAGGTGCTGGACCAGTCGGACACGGTCTGTATCGCCCTGCGGCCTGCCGTGGCAAAGGAAGTGCTCAGCGGACTGCGCTTCGACAAGCGGCATACGGTCGTCTCTTTTATCCCGCTGCTGAGATATGCCGACCTGGCTGCGGCCGTGCTGCCGGCGATAAAGATCACCCGCGCCATCCCGCTGCCGACGGTGGTCCATCATAACTGCCCGATCCCTTTGTATCGTTCGGATGAGCAGGTAACGGAACTGTTCAGCGCTATCGGTCAGCCGTTGCAGGTAGATGAGGAGGAGCAGCTGCATGCCATCTGGACGCTCACGGGCCTGATCACGCCCTTTTATGAGCTGTTGGGGGGCCTCAGTGATTGGACGATCCGGCATGGCGTGAAAAAGGAGATCGCCGACCGGTATGTGGCGAACCTTTTCCAGTCCCTTGCATTTGCGGCGCAGCAGTCGGAACCCATCGATTTTGCGGAACTGGCCAGTCATGCCGCTACGCCCAATGGAATGAACGAGCAGGCGGGAAAAGAGATCCGGGAGAAGGGGGCGCATGAGGCCTACCGGGCCGCTTCGGATAATTTACTGAGACGATTCGGCTGATGATCCGGGTGAAGCTTTGTGTGATCTTTCAAAAGCCTCATGGAGGACGTGGCTTGTTTTCTTCAACTCCAGGTATTTTTTGAAAAGCTCCCCGACCCGGCCGGCATCATATGGTTCCTTCCAGTAAAGTCCCGTAAGGTCCTCCGCGGGCTCCAATGCAGCCCCGGTAAGCGGGTAGCCGCCGGTGATAGCCAGGTAGCTGGAGGAGTCTTCGTCGTTGGCAAAAGTGGCTTTATACAAATAGAACAAATACTTTTCCCCATTGTAGGCGGCTGTCCTTTTCGATAAGAAAACAGGCTTCAGGAGCCTGCCATCTTCTTCTTCGTCGACCAGGTCATACACCGATGCTTCCGAGAACCAGGCCTGCGTCCGGTATTCCGGTGGGAAAAGGGAGGTTTTTTTCAGCTTAGTAAGGTCTTTATATAAGGTATGGCGGGTCTTGCCATCAGCGGCCAGCCGGTGCAGTAAACTGGCGGGCGCCAATTGGCCGCGGCGGAACCATTGGAGGAGGGCCTCTTCCGCCAGTCCATTATCTTTCTCATAAAGGAAGCTTTTCAATACTTTCAGGGATGCCGGGGTATGGAGGCGTCCCAGGAAACGGATAAAGTAAGGAATCTCGTATTCGTCGATGACGCCGCTGTCCCGGAGCGGGTGAAGTACGGCGGCTAAATGGGTGATGTCAGTCTGGATCCGTTCGATATCCGCCTGTTGGATATACCCGCTGTCCAACAGGTCCAGGCTGATGCGCGCCAGGAAAGAGGCTTGGGCCGTGTCCTTTACCAATTGCTGCAGGGACGGGTAGATCGTGGCGGTGAGCGCAAGACTATCCAACAGACCTGCCCGGTATCCATAGCCCGGTGACCCCGCAGAAGGGAGCAGCCTCAAGAGTTCGCCCAACAGGGTATAGCTTTCTGTCGTATGGATCCGGGCGAGCAGGGCCAGGGCCACTTTCTTAAGGTCTTCTTTGCCCTGCGTGAAGGAGGGGTAGGCCTCTTTCACCAGCCGGAGGGCGGACGGGTCCGCCAATTCCGCGAGCCTTCCTGCCAGGGCATTGTTGATGCCGATAGAGCTGGTGGTATCGTAGCTGGAACGGTAGGTTCCGAACAAGGCAGCTTCTAAAAGAGGGAGGTCTTCCTTTCCGAAAGGAACCGTTCTGAGGGCGCTGAATGCCCTGTACCTTGTCGGCTGGTCTTCACTGCGGAGATCCTGCAGCAGCAGCTTTGTCCTGGGGCGGGTGAGTCGATCGGCGGAAGGGGGCGGGCCATTGACCCGGAAGCTGTCAAAGAATTTATTGGCATTATCGCTGTACAATAATTCCTTATCGCCGGAAAGGAAGAGCTGGTACAAGGTATTCCCGCTAAGGATAAAGCGGGTCCTGTTGCAGGTATTTCCCTCCTGGTGGAGCTTAACGAAGACCTCCTTTCCCGGCATGTCCCCGTTGCGCGTATCCTTTTGTTCCAGGATGGCATTCTCACTATATCGCTCCGTCCTTTCTTTCCAGAAGAGGCTATCGTCCTTATACCAGCTGTATTTATCCAGGGTTGTTGGCAGGATAAAATAAGAGGTCGCCGTAAGCGTATCGAAGGCGAAGAGCTGCGCGTCTTCCGATCTCGTCTTGTCCTCTGTCCGCAGGGGGGAGGGCGACCATACGCTGAAAGCGCTGTCCGCCGTCCGATGGGTCTTCCAACCGGAGGAAGGCTGCGGCAGGAAATGGAGGGAGTTGAATATTTGTTCAAATGCCGGGGACCGGATATGCTGATCGTCGCTGATAATGGCCAGGATCAGGAAGCGGTTGTTCTTCACCACGGCCGTGGCGTTCATATAAATATTGCTCAGGTTATCATTTTTGCCGATCATCTTCATGCCGCGCAGGCCCCGGACCGTTATATCCTCCCTGGTCAGGTCTTTGTATTGAAGTTTCATCTGTCCGTAGAGCGCATCGTACAAAACGCTGTCGTCCGTAATATGGTAACCGGGCTTTACTTCGCGGGAGAAGAGCATGAACACCGAACCGGTCAGATCCATTGCGGTATAACAGCTGACCTTCCAGGCGCTGTCCGTTCCTTCGCTCAATTTCTCATTATAGGTCATTTTGGCGGGAGTAGCAAGGCTGATGCCGATCGTGCTGTCGCTGAAGGTATAGGAGGCAGCCGTAGCCGTTGGGATCATTTTATTGACATGAAAGGACTGAAAGAAGCGATCGGCATCGGTGGAAGTGAGCACTTCTTTTTTAAGGGCGGATACCAGGGCCATGTAGATGGCATTGTCATTGATAAACACCTGCAGGCGGATGTTACTGCCTTCCACCGGCTGGATATATTCCCTTCCCGGGGCGCCATTGTTCTCCAGCGTCCTTTCCGGGCGGAGATCGCCGTTATGGAATACCCGCAGGGCGAGCGCCCTGAAGAGGCTGTCCTTGTTCCTGCCGGCGTTCCCTGTATTCAGAATGGCCATGGTACAGTAACCGGACATGTTAAAGAGATCCATCAGGAATTTCATTTCTATCAGGCCGTACAATTTCACTGCCGCCGGGTTGCCCGGCATGGATACGGTATAAAGACCCTGGGGGTCGGTGACGGGTATCCAGGGAAGGCGCACTTCTTTAAAGGTATAATCCTTCGCTGCTATCTTTTTCGTGGAAAGGACCGGCGTCAGCGTAAACCCCCGTTGTTGCAGGAGCCGTATCACGCCGCTGTCCCCGGGAAGATGGGCCGCTCCTACGGCGAGGAACATGGTCCGCAGCGCGGTAAGGCTGTCGATACGCCGGGACATTTTCAGGTTCCGGGTGATGAGCAATCTGTCTTTTTGTTCGGTGGTGGAGTTTTCCGTGCTGATGGCTTCGATGCCTGCTATATCCTGTCTGGAGTAGAGATCGATCATTTTTTCCAGCAGGGGGTTGGCGCCCGATCCGGGGGACAGGGAGGAATCACCTGCCAGCAGGTAGTCCAGGTCCGATCTGTCGACGGGCTCTTCCATAAGGCCTGCCTGGTCGCCCATGTCCTCGATGCCGCCCAGCCATTTGCCCTGCCGCCGGGCGATATTGTACAGGTAGGCATCCACAAAAGTAGGCATCTCTCCTTTTTCCATGTAGGTGGATAACCATTTGTTCTTTTCTTTCAGCACGTCACTGGTAGTGATCTCTTCGGCCGGCTTACGGAATTTTTTGGAAAGGGCCTTACTATGGCGTCTCAGATAGCCCTGATCCAGGACCTCTCCGAGTTTTTTGCCTTTTTGTACCTGGTCGAACAGTTTATTGACAACGTAAGCCGCCATCTCGTCCGGGTTCAGTTCGATGGCAAGGCCTTCCGTTCTTTCAATGGCCCGGTATACGGAGTCGTCGAAATGGAACAGGCGCTGGTCGTTCAGGTGCATGGTGCCGAATAAATAGGAAGGGGCCGTCAGGCCTTTACCGGAGATCCGCCATAGCAGGGTGTGGGCGAGGGGCGGCTGAGCCGGAGGGGGCGGGGCAGGGGGCTGCTGGGCCGTGGTGATGCGGGCAAAAGATAACAGGAAAACGGATAAGGCGACTTTGCGTAGGAGCATGGAACAGGAATTGATTGGATGGATTATACTGCAATATAAAACGTGTATTAGAAAAAAAATTGTTGAAAAAATTTTGTGTAACCGAATGATTTCATATAAATTTGAAACCGATTAGTTACATATTTAATTCCTGTAAAAACACGCATATGAAAAATGAACCAATCGTCATAGAAAAGGTCTACAACGCATTATCGGACAAGGTATGGGCGGCCCTAACGGATAAGGAACAGATGAAGCAATGGTATTTCGACCTGGCCGAGTTCAAGCCCGTGGTGGGTTTCGAGTTCCAATTCGAAGGTGGGGAAGAGGGTAAGACCTTTACGCACCGCTGCCGGATCATGGAAGTGGTCCCGGGTAAGAAGCTCTCCCATACCTGGCGGTATGAGGGTTACCCGGGGGAGTCCCTCGTTACCTGGGAATTGTTCGCGGAAGGGGAGAAGACCCGGGTGAAGCTGACCCATGCCGGTCTGGAAACATTCCCTCCTGTGCAAGATTTCAAGCGGGAAAATTTTGTCACGGGATGGACGCAGATCGTCGGCACTTCGCTGAAGGAATTCGTCGAGACCCACCGGTAAGGTTTACGCGCAGGAATGGTTAAATAAGTACTATGAAAGGGGGTGAAAGTTCGCTATCCTTGTAATATGTATCCGAACGATCGTTTTGCGCGTGTGGGAGTCTTGTTCCTTTTAAGTATCAGCAGCCTGGTGGCCTGTAAAAAGAATACGGGCGCCATCGGGGGAGGCGGAGGAGGCGGGACCAATAATCCGCCGCCCGATACATCGACGGTGATCCTGCCTCCAGTGGACCCACCGGTCGCGGCGACGATGGGCTTCTTTCTCAACGACTGGCAGGGCAAGACTTATACGGCTCCCGGCTCTATCAGCGGAACGCCGCCCACGGGCGCGGCGACGGATGCGCTGACGATCGACCTGAGCAAGGTGCTCACGAAGGTCCCCCGGTATATGTACGGCAATAATTCTAATCTCTGGATGGGGCAGATCGTCACCCAGACCTCCCTCATGGGATATATCAAAGATCTTTCTCCGAACATCATCCGCGCCCCCGCGGGAAGTGTCAGCGATATCTATTTCTGGAATGGCGTATCGACGGCTCCCGCCGACGCGCCCGCCAATATTTATAATTCCTCCGGCGCCGTGGCCCCGGCAGGTTACTGGTACGGCGGCAATACCGGCGACTGGACCCTGGCCCTTCCCAACTATTATACCCTCCTGGCGCAGACCAACAGCACCGGCATCATCACGGTGAACTATGGCTATGCGCGGTATGGCACCGGCGCCGATCCTGTCGCGGCGGCGGCCCACCTGGCGGCGGATTGGGTTCGCTATGACAATGGCCGGACAAAGTACTGGGAGATCGGCAACGAGACCTACGGGAACTGGGAAGCCGGCTACCAGATCGATCCCGCACTGAACAAGGACGGGCAGCCGGCCATCATTACCGGCGACCTCTATGGCAGGCATGTGAAGGTCTTTGCGGACAGCATGCGTGCAGCCGCCGCGTCGACCGGCGCGACCATCTATATCGGCGCTTCGCTGGTGGACGCCCCTCCTTACCAGGGGGCTTATTCCACGCTGGTGACCTGGAACCAGGGCGTGCTGAGCCAGGCGGGCAGCATCGTGGATTATTTTATCGTGCACGATTATTTTACGGACTATAATACCAATTCCACCGCCGCCGCCATCCTCGGCACCGGCGCCAGCGTTCCCGCCAATGCCATGACCTATCTCAAACAGCAGATTGGCCAGTACGGATCGGGTATGAAACCCATCGCCCTGTCGGAATGGAATATCCAGGCGGTAGGATCGAAGCAGAACGTCTCTTATATCGCCGGTCTGCATGCCGCCAAGGCCCTCGGCGCGATCATCAAGAATAATTTCGGAGAAGCCAGCCGCTGGGACCTGGCCAATGCCTGGGATAACGGCAACGACCAGGGCCTGTTCAACTTCGGCGATGAGCCGGGCGCCCCTCAATGGAATCCCCGGCCTGCCTTCTACTACCTGTACTATTTTCAAAAATCCTTCGGCGACCGGATGGTATGGGACAGCCTGAGCAATGCGGCCAGTTCGGACCTCAGCACCTATTCATCGTCCTTTTCTTCCGGCCAGGCCGGCACCCTGATCGTCAATTCGGGCGGCAGCAATCATATCGTATCCGTCAAATTCCGGAATTTTGCCGCAGGCAGCCAGTATTACTGGTATGTGCTGACAGGGGGCACCGACAACGGGGATTTCTCCGGCAAGGTCTATGTGAATGGGACGGGTCCTTCCGGCGCTACCGGCGGTCCGCTGAACTATGGCGCCCTCAAGGCCTATGTGGCGCCCATGACCGGGACCACGCTGACGATTGGCGTTCCGCCGCGCAGCGCCGTCTACCTGGTGGCGGAAAAGAAATAGTCGTCCATCACCCCTTTATTGTCGTCTTTATACCCCTCCCAAACGGATTTTTGGGGTCAGCTTTGTATTGCCTTCCACAGAGTATTGCGGGTATGATATCTGCATGATCGTCCTGGGATAGGAGCACCATTTTTGATCATTAAAACTTATGATTATGTTAAAACCAACCAAGGCATTCAGCGGTTTCTCTGTGAATGACCTCTCAAAAGCAAAGAAATTTTACCAGGATACGCTGGGACTGGAAGTGGCCGATATCGACATGGGTCCGGGGCTGCTGGAACTGCATATCGCGGATGGAGCGAAGGTCATGATCTATCCAAAGCCCAACCACGAGCCGGCGACCTATACCGTTCTTAATTTTCCCGTGGACAATGTCGAAAAGGCGGTGGACGACCTGACCAGGGCCGGGGTGGCCTTCGAACACTATGGCGGTGAGATCGCGACAGATGAGAAAGGCATTTCCCGCGGCAACGGAGGCCCGACGATCGCCTGGTTCAAAGATCCGGCCGGCAATATCCTCTCGGTATTGGAATCGAAATAAAACCATCCATGGCGTGGCCCTGGAAGATTGGTTGAAGAATTATAAAAGCACCAGCTGAGCATGCAGCCTGGTAAGGGTCTCCAGTGGGTCGGCACATAGGCCCGGGTGTACTTTGGAGGTTTGCAGAACGGTGCTGCGGGTAGCCGTCAGCCAGCGAAAACGGGAGGCCAGGTCCAGCTGACCGATGGGGCCGCCTTCCTTGCTGCCCCGGCTGATCTCCGTAAAGGCGCAGAGATGCTCTTTCAGTTCGGTGATATCCAGCTGTGGAGAAAAGGCGCGCAGACGCGTCTCATCGATCGTGCAGATGGTTTGCAGGAATTTCTGTTGCCGGCAATAGAGGATGACGCCGACGTTCAGGCATTCTTCCCTTTCTACCTTCGGCACCACCCGTATGATGGCGTATTCAAATAAGTGATTTTCCTGCATGCTGTGCTTCTTTAACGAAAATAGCGGAATGGTTGACCCGGGTCTCCAGGAACCGGATATAGGCCTGCCGGTGTTCTTCAGGCGATGCGAAAGGGGCGCCGTCCGCCAGCCATTCATCGGGGATCAGCGCGACGATGGACCGGATCTTTTCTCCGGTAAGCCGGCTGCGGAAGTCCGCATCGATGCTGTCCAATTCCGTAGCCTGGGGCAGGAGGACATGATCCTTCACCAGGGTAAAGGGGCGAAGGGCCATTTCTTCCCAGTTCTGCCAGGAATGATGGAAGTACAGGGAAGCGCCATGATCTATCAGCCAGAGCTCCTTATTCCAGAATAACATATTGGTGTTGCGGGCCGTACGGTCCATATTGATCAGCAGGCAATCCAGCCAGACGATCTGCGAAGCCAGCCTTGGGTCCAGCCGGGTGACGGCGGGGTCATAGCTGATGGCGCCGGACAGGTAATGCAGGGCGAGATTGAGACCTACACTGGCTTGCAGCAAGTCCTGGATCTCCTCATCCGGCTCGGTCCTTCCGAACGCCTCATCGAGGCGGGCAAAAACGATCTCCGGCACTTTCAATCCCAGGGCCCGGGCGATCTCTCCGCCGACGAGCTCAGCGATCAGGGCCTTAACGCCCTGTCCCGCGCCCCGGAACTTCAGCACGTACAAGAATCCATCGTCGGCCTCCGCGATCGCCGGCAGGGAGCCGCCTTCGCGCAGCGGCGTCACGTAACGCGTCACCTGGACCCTTCGGAGCAGCGGCTGTGTATCCATGGCGGAATTGTTTAAATAAACCTCTAAGGCAATACCAGTTCGATGACCGGCACTTCATAGCGGGGTTTCAGTTTGGGCAAATGCAGCACCAGGTCTTCGGAGCCACCCTGATCCATCTTCAGCTCGGAATTATCATGAAGGAACTGCGCATATTTCACTTTTCCCCCAAAACCGGGAAGGGTAATGGAACCTCCGTCGGGATAATCGAACAAGTGTACATATAAGCGTTTGGCCTTTGCATTATACGTGAGCCGGGTATTGGCCGGGGCTTTGAATTCCTGGGGCGCATAGGTGCATCCGTAGATCGAACGGCTGTTGGCATGCATCCAATAGCCGATGCTGTCCAATGCGCTGTTGGCCCGGTAATCGAATTCCCCCCTGGCCGTAGGTCCCACGTTCAGGATGAGGTTGCCGCCATTGGCCACGGCCGTGATCAGCAGGTCCAGCAATTGCCGCTGCGTCTTCCAGCTATTCTCATCGCGGTGATAGCCCCAGGAACCGGAAAAGGTCTGGCAGGTCTCCCAGGTCTTACCCCTGAATTTGACCAGCTCTTCCGGGCTTACCTGTTCCGGTGTTTCGAAATCCGCTCCATCCGCATATTCTTCCAGGTTGAGCCGATTGTCCACGATGATGCCGGGCTGCAGCCTGCGGATCAGCTTCAGCAATTCTGTAGAGCCCCAATCGTCCTTGTTCTTTCCATGGCCTTCCCTGTTGGGGTAGGAAAAATCCAGCCAGAGGATATCGATCTTCCCATAGTTCGTCAGGAGCTCTGTCACCTGGTGGATCATATAGGCGCGGTATTTCGCCATGTCCCTTCCTTTATTGAGGCGGGCGTAGGCGGTATCGCTCTTGTCCAGGGGGCTCTGCGGATGAAATACGTCGATGGTAAAATCAGGATGATGCCAATCCAGAAGGGAATAGTAAAATCCGACCTTGATGCCTTCGGCCCTGAAGGCATTGACGAATTCGCGCACGAGGTCCCGTTTGGCCGGGGTATTCGGCGCCTTGTAATCCGTGTATTTACTGTCGAAGAGACAGAAGCCTTCGTGATGTTTGGAGGTCAGTACGGCATATTTCATGCCGGCAGCTTTGGCTTTTTTAGCCCAGGCCTTCGGATCGAAAAAGTCAGGATTGAAATTGTCAAAATAGGTCTGATACTGTTCGTTCGTCAATTTCTCATGGTTCTTTACCCATTCGTGGCGGGCAGGAAGGGCATAGAGTCCCCAGTGAATGAACATCCCGAAATGATCCTGTTTCCACCAGGCCATCCTTTGCTCCTTTTGGGCGGCCGTCTCCGTCCCCAGTTTCTTTTGCGAAAAAGCCGATACAGACAAGGAGATCATCAAAATTAGCAGTCCTGATTTTTTGAACATAGACAATTTTTTAAATGAGTGGGCCATCGTTATTGCCCCCTAAAACTAAGTCTCCTTCCTCACATGAAAATAGATCATTTTATGATTCGGATGGACAATTCATCGAAAATCGAAGGCTCATCGCCGGAGCAGTGGCCGTGGCGCGATCCGAAGGATCATCCGGCGAACGCGTTCCTGTAGTGGAGCGGGCTCATCTTCCTGCGCTCTTTGAATTTCTTATGAAAATTCGAAAGGTCGTTGAACCCGCTGTCAAAACAGATCTGCGAAATGGATCGATCCGTGCCGACCAACTGCCGCATGGCATGATCGATCCGGTAGTCGTTCACCGCTTCGATAAAGGTCCTGCGGGTGGCTTTTTTAAAATATTTACAGAAAGCAGGCAGGGTCATATTCACTTTTTCCGCGGCGGCGGCCAGAGAGATCGTATCCCGGAAATTATCGATGATATAACCCATCACCTGCCCAATCCTTTCCCTGTCGGCGACGGAAAGCCCGGCATAGCTGCTTTGCTCCGGCAAGATCGTATCCGCATCGGCGGTGGAGAGGTTAAGCAAGAGGTCCAGCAGCAGCAATAATTTCCTACAGGCATTCTCCTCCGCCTGTAAGCCCATCATCTGTTCCCTGACCAGTACGCTATCTCCCCTGAAACGCAGACCGTCATGACTTCGCTCCAGCAGCTGTCGTAGCGGACCCATTTCCGGCATTCCGAAAAGATCCCTGTCCCTGAGGTCTTCCTGGAAATGTACCACGACGGATACCGAATCTGCCGCCGGGTCATCGGCTGTCCTCCAGCAATGCGGGACGTTCGGCCCCAAAAAGACCAGGTCCCCGGGGAGGAAATCTTCCATATGCCTGCCGATATAACGCGTTCCCCGTCCTTCGAGGATCAGGGTAAGCTCATACTCCGGGTGATAGTGATAAGGGGCGGAAAAATATCTTTCCGTGAATTTCCGGACCAGGAAGGAGCTGTCGCCGGGCGTACTGACCGATTCAAATACGGGCTTCATTTATGGAAGATTTTGACTTAAATATCGTGTATTTCGGATCGCAAAGACAATATAAGCCATAAAGTAGCCAAAATTGACGTTTTTCCGCTGCCCCTGATGCCTTTAGTTTGCAGTATAAACAAGCCCATATGGATAAACTCCTCTTACCGGCCCTCAACGACGCATGGCCGATCGACGAAAAGCAGGTCCTGCAGTTCCGGGCTGACGGGCATACGCTGATCAAAGGAGTCCTCCGGCCGGACGAGGCCGCTGCTTACCGCGAGATCATCCGCGCCGCCGCCTACCAGCATAATACCGAAACAAGGCAGCTGGCGGAACGGGACACTTATGGCAAGGCATTTTTGCAGGTCATGAACCTCTGGGAGAATGACGAAGGGGTCCGGAAGTTCACCCTCGCCAAACGTTTTGCAAGGATCGCGGCCCAACTGCTGGGCGTTGAAAATGTCCGCATCTATCATGACCAGGCATTGTACAAGGAAGGAGGCGGAGGATTCACGCCCTGGCACCAGGACCAGTATTACTGGCCGCTGAGTACGACCCAGACCGTTACCATGTGGATGCCGCTGATCGACATAACGGAAGAGATGGGCATGCTGACCTTTGCATCCGGTTCGCACCAGGAAGGGGCCGTCAGGAATATCGCTATATCCGATGAGTCCGAACAGGAGCTGACGGCGCATATCCGGCAAAAAGAATACCCGATCACCAAGGCGAAGACCATGCAGGCGGGAGACGCGACCTGGCATTATGGCTGGACCCTGCATTCGGCGCCCGGCAATGGTTCGCCCGTAACGAGAGAAGTGATGACCATCATTTATTTCGCGGATGGCGCGTCGGTGACCGAGCCCATCAATACACACCAGGAGAACGACCGGCAGCGGTGGCTGGACGGATTGCAGCCTGGAGAAAAAGCCGCCTCACCTCTGAACCCACTCATATTATAAGCCATGAAAAACTGTCTCTCTTTTCTTCTCACGATCCTTTTTTTCAATGCTTCTCCTGTTAGGTCTCCGGCGCAGGATTCCACCCTGCGCTGGAGCAAGGAGAAAGCCTGGGACTGGTATAACAGGAACCCCTGGTATTGCGGCTTCAACTATATTCCCGCTTATGCGATCAACTATACGGCCATGTGGGATAAGACCAGCTTCGATCCGAAGGCCATCGAAGGGGAACTGGCGCTGGCGGAGAACAGCGGCATGAACGTGTTGCGCGCCGTCCTGCAATACGCGGTCTACGAGGAGGACCCGGCCTGGTTCTTACAGACCCTGGAAACCTTTACGGGGATCTGTGACCGGCATCATATTAAATTTGTCCCTTCCCTCTTCGACGATTGCGCTTTCGGCATTACCCAGGACCCGAAGACGGGGACGCAGCCGGAGCCGCTGGCCGGCTGGTATGCATGGGCATGGTCTCCCAGTCCGGGA
>Ga0307517_10006166_pt1 | contig 17857 bp, 20 predicted proteins | sample 23_EM_MG_FD_194515 | JGI IMG/M metagenome (GOLD analysis project Ga0307517, IMG submission 194515) | Populus trichocarpa ectomycorrhiza microbial communities from riparian zone in the Pacific Northwest, United States - 23_EM | ecosystem: Host-associated > Plants > Roots > Unclassified | place... | reverse complement strand
GGGACCGAGATCAATTCGTAGATAGAATACCAACACCCTCCACTACTAGTCCGAGCTGTCGATCTGCGGAAAATCAACAACATCATACAACCTCAAGGTTTCGTTCCAATCCCGTTTCCGTCTTCGCCTCAGAGAGAAATACTTAGTGGAGTATTCCCATGTTGTGCTCCCCACTCGGCCCTTATGTCTCCCCCCACTCGAGCTGAAGTGACCTTCGGGGTTCTCCGGGAGCTGCATTGATTTCATAGAGAGTTCCTTGATTCGTTCGTGAAGGTCTTTGCGAGTTTCTCCGAGCTTCCTAAGTGTTGTGCTGCCTGCAAAGAGTAGCCGGAATAGCGAGACGAAAGCGCGGAATGCTGCAATTGCATCCTCCAGCCACCTATTCACGTTTAGCGTTCGCCAGTCTGAAAATCTTCGTCAACAGACGTACCGGAGCGTCATCCACATCAGCAGAGGTATAGCGAAGAAGGTTATACCGGCGAATGGTAAGGTGGCTAACGTGGTCCCAGCCCAAACGCACAGACCTGACATCAAACCTAAGAACGTTATCAGAATATACCAGTCGTGCTGACAGAACAAGCGGCTAACCATAGATAAGTTTGTATTGGGCTATTTCATCCCAGGTATCCCAGACGGGGCCGGTCTTCTTAAAGTTGTGAACAGAATATGCAGTCGTCAAGAACACTGGTATCCACAGAAGGAGACCGGGAATGGACAAGGAGAGGAGGAAGAGAGACCATATTAAGCGAATTATCATCCGGTAGACGACCGAGTATAGCTTCAGTGGTCGTCTGATCCTATCGTCTTTCACACTCAAGTGCGCTAGTTTATCTTGATACGCCTATGTGACAAAGGGTCAGATGAGCAGAGGAAAAGTGTGTTCAAACTACCTTGAGGTCAGCATACAATTCTCTTATCCTTTCATCCTCCTCTCGCAGGTCCGAGCCATCTTTTCCCTCATCCTCTCCTTGGGAGACTGGCGCATGAGCAAGCCCAAATACATCGATATATGCTTTGATGAGCCTGACATAGTCTCCTAGGCTCATCATCGTTCCCAGAGGCGCATAGATGTTTGCAGCACACTTAGCAGAACGGAGGATTTCCCACGACGGTGCGTCCACGGTTCCCTGACTAATCTGTCGACGCATATTCTCCGTCAGCTGGCGGATATTGGCATAATCGGTTGGCTTCAGCAGCTCGGGATTATCCTGTGGGAAGAGTGAGTTGCGGAATCCGGTAAGAAAGGGAAGTAAACGTTCCTTAGGGGTGAACCGCATCGGGGGATGGTACGTGACCAAAACGTCTGACCGCCAGTGTTGACGGTGTGTATAGGTGATAGAACAATTCTGGATGTAGATCGCGAAGTTTGGATCACCTCTGTTTCTGGACAAGACGTCTGAGACGATTCTAGCAACTTTCTCACAGTCAACAGAACAGGACCCGGAAAGCGAGATACCGATACTTACCACCAGTCTTTAAGGGAGCCATTGTGGGATGGTAACGGCTTTTCCCTTCCGGGAAGAGACAGACGGCATCTCCAAGTTCAAGTGCCTAAAATGAAAAGGCGTGAGATTCTGAAACAAACGCCTGACGAGAGCCATCAAGATCCATACATCCATGAGGTACGACATGACCTCTGTGTTGTCGGCCTGCGCACCCTCAGAATAGTCATTTCGTCGCTTAATCGGCACAGTCCCGGCGGACTCAATCAACCAGCTGGTAAATGTCCGCTTGCCGAACTGGGTGGCTTTTGCGGTGAGACGGAGGAGGCTGCGTTTCTTCGACGGTACGACCGTTGGCGTCGATAGTCTGAAATCTGCAGAGCACAGGATTACGTACCTTTGATGGGATGGTGGCGACGAGAACTCTGTGACGGCATGGGGTCAATGAAGCCAGTCAGAAAACCAAAGAACACACAGGGCGTCTGTGAGAGAGTTGCTGTGGTTCGCACACACGATGCTGGAATCTCTGGTGGGCAAAAGGGAAGAGAGAGAGGGAGGGAGAGACCGACCACGGCTGCCCGTCTGGCGGAACCAGGTCCGGATTCTCGACCACGATCGAGCCGTAGAATATCTTGAGCACAAACCTGAAGAGAAGTCTGGAAGAGACTGTGAGCGACGGTGTCGGGAGCAGTGTCTGCCACTGACCGGATGAGAAAATAAGACCAGGAACACTTTGTGCCTTTCCTCTCCATCGTGGTTATGGACAGGTCATCCCACCTCTCCGTCATCCTCGACCTCTGCCCGACCCAATGGCTGCTCTCCGCCCAACCCTCAAACCCACACCCGCTCTCATTCGACACCTTTCTCTCCCATCTCCTCGTCTTTCTAAACTCCCATGTCGCCTGTAAACACGAAAACTCCCTCGCCGTCTTTGGTGCACTGCCAGGCAAAAGGTCTGCATCCTCCTTCCTTTTCATCCGTTCTCGACCTCAAACCGCCCAGTTTGATCTTTTACTCTTCCGAGGAGGCGGGAGATCTTTCAACGGCCGAAGTTGTCCAGCCAGATCCAAACTCGTACCGCTCCTTCAAGACGGTCGATCAGTCCCTCGTCCACCGTATCTCTCGCGAGTTCGATATCCTCGGTCACCCAGACACCGAAGGTACGTGTTATTCTCTCCCCCTGAACAACTTATACCGATATTTTACTTTGAGAACCCTGTGCGTTGGTCGGAGCTCTTACCAAGGCGATATGCTGTATGTCCACCTCGACCTCTCGTCTCTAAACACCCCACTTATGAACCTAGATATCAACCGTCTCGTCCATCCCCCTCAATCGCTCAGCTCTCCTGAAGACTCCGCAAACCTTCCCGATCCACGAATACTTATCCTTTCAGTTTCACCCGATGCATCGAATTCCTACATTCCGGTCATGAACTCAATTTTTTCTGCCCAGAAGCTGGTAAGCACAAACCCTTTCTACTATTCCCCCCATGTTCCCATCTTTCACCCAGAAAATTACGATAGATGTGTGCAAGATTTTTGGCCCCGATTCCGTCTTCCTCCAACAAGCCGCATACCTCACAGGAGGTTCCTACATTTACCTTGAACATCGCGAAGCCCTGCTCCAGTATCTTATCGTATGCTTTATACCATAGATCAATTCTTCCTGCCTCACAAACGGGTTCTAGATGACATTCTTACCTACCCCCTCGATTCGCAAAATCATCACCGTTCCAACGGAAGACAAGACCGACTTCCGGGCCGCCTGCTTCTGTCACAAACATGTCGTAGACGTTGGATATGTCTGTTCGGTTTGCCTTTCTAGTTGAGCCCATTCAATCGCACTGCCTACGCACCACAGTTGATCTCCCCCCCCCTTAGTCTTCTGCCAACCTGTGCCCGTGTGCTCGACGTGCCGGCAAGTCCATCCATCCTACTCCTTCACCATTGCAACCCTTGATAACAAAAACCATGCAGCACAAAGTTCCCGATGAAGACACTTCAGAGATTAAATATGACTCGCGCCTCCTCGTTGTCCGGCGCCGGAGTCTCGCAGCCCTCGACACCTCGTCCTACAAATGGGACTCCCGCGAAACAGGTATACACGGGACTTTCCACAACCTTACGCTGAAATTGGGGTCTCCCCTGCGCCGAGTCGGCTCTGCGTTTCTTGGAGGTTCTCGGCCAATTGGTCAAACGGAATATAAGGGTTACGGTCATATCAAACATTCCACACGATGGTCATATTCTTTTTGGCGGGCGTATGTAAAAAAAAAAAGTTAGATCAAGAGTAAATACGGAGATGCTTATGGATCTTTCGCCAGCACATAGTAACGTTTACGGCTTGGATTCTGCTTTCGCCTTAGCAGCGGCTTCCAATTCCGAGAACATTCCACTCTTCAAGCACATTGTGCGGAAGATGCCATCCTCCTTCTGAATCAGGTTGTAAGGAGTGTCGAATTCAGCGACCCGTCCCTTGTCCAAAACAACCAAGCGGTCATAGTCAATGACTAGGTTGGATGAGGGTGATTAGGGACACACTGCAGAGCGGGCAAAAAAAGTAACACACTGGTTCGGAGGCGATGAGCCACGGTGAGCAACAGCGAGTCATTGAACTCTTCTCTGATGGTAGCCTGGATCTTGGCATCGGTGGCGAAGTCGATACTAGAAGTCGCCTCATCCAAGATGATGATCGAGCTTCGACGGAGCAACGCGCGAGCCATGGCGATCAATTGACGCTGCCCGTTGGAGAAGTTCGAACCACCCGATGAGACCTGAGTGTCGAGCGTGATTTTCATCTTGCTCGTCTCGGACTCCGCAACGGAGACCGCAGTCGATGCAATGCTCTCCGCCTCATGGATAGAGGCCGCCCTGGACGCCTGCGCAGAAGCCCTTTGCGATTGATGCTGGCTCGGGGTGATTAGTTGGACCCTGTATAGAGCATCCAGACATTCAGAGTCGTCGTGTTCATCTACGGGTAAAACAAGTGAGTATGACGCTAGGAAGGTATTGTGGAAACGCACTGAATGGATCTAGGTTTTCTCGCAAGGTGCCCGAGAACAAAGTGGCGTCCTGAGGAATGAACGTCTACAGAAAATTCAGCCCGCGGTCACAATGCTAACAAAGTGGAAATTTACAATCCTCGACCGCAAGTCAGAGACCCCTATTTTGCAGATATCGATCCCATCGATAACGATCTGCCCACTCGAGGGATCGACAAATCGCAGTAAACTCATGGCCAGCGTGGATTTTCCGCTCCCCGTGCGTCCAAGGAGTCCGACTCGTTCTTTCGCCTTGAGGTTGAACGATACGTTATGGAGCACGGCCGGGAGTTCTGGGGCGTAACGAACACAAAGGTCCTCCACAACAAGCAAGTTTTCCTTGTTTGAGCTTGATGGCCAATAAGCTGGTGGCCTGCTGGATTCGATGATGGAAGGGGGTTCCTGGGGGAGATCAAGATACTCTACGACTCGCTCCACAGAGTTCAGGTCCAACTCAAGCCCGGTCCAGTGACGGCAGGCCCAGTACACCGACGTACAGAACGACATGGCGGAGGTAATACACACACCAGCCGTACCAGCGGAAACGTAGCCGGAAAGGGAGAATAGAGTGGCTGCAAGGACTCCCATGCCGCCCAAAGCATCGAAATGCAACAGGAGATGGCGATTCAACATCCAGAAGTTATAGAACATCCGAACAGTGAGATCGATCTTGACGTGAATGTCGTTCAGGAAACGCTGCTCGGCCCCAAAGGCTCGCACAGTGACAATTCCTTCTAACATTTCACCGAATCCTGAGAAGATGGGGGAGCGAGAGTTTGATTCCATCCGCCGGAGGTCACGTCCCGTATTGAGGTACCCGACAGCGAGGCGTTGGTACATGAAACCAATGATAGTAGCGGGGAACAGAAAGAATGGGAAAATGACACTGCATTGCATGAGTATGGCGTTGCACGGAATATTCTGGGCACATACGTAACAACCAGGACGGAAGAGAAGAAGGTAGCCAAGGAGTTGTTGACGGCGTTCAAGGTTCCAGCGAGCGAACTGTCGATTGTTTCGATGTCCTAAGAAGGCTAAGCTTGGGAGTGGAAGAAGAATTGCAATCACATACCTTGGAAAACCTATTTAGAAGGCGGCCCTGAGGTGTGGTATCGAACCATCGCATGGTGGCATGGACGACGGTGTCCAAAAGCTGTTTGAACATCTTTTTGGACGCTCTGAGAGCGGCGGCATATTGTACGATAAGAGTCAAAAGAAGGACAAGCCCGCCGCCAATTCCGATGGCTGCGAAGACCCCGACGTAGAACATCGGGTGTTTATCGGCGGGTGGGAACTTGAAGTCTTGAGTAATGAACGACATGTTAGCGTGCGCTAACGCATGATGGTGGGCGGCAGGGTTCAGCTGGTGAAAGGCGGACATCGGGGATTGTGCGACGAATTCATGCTCCGGGGTAACGAAGGATGAAAAGGCATAGATATCAAGCCTGGTCCTTTCAGGGTAAGCAGCGTCCCAATACTGTGCGGTTGTTAGAAACTCGACAGCGGCTAACGATGTGTTGGGTGGATGCTGACCTTTATCCACACTTTCTCCCCAACAATGGCCAACTGGGCAAACGGTTTGATTATGCAATGGGAGAGGGTGTAGCGATGGTCCTTACCTGTTGGATCACGATCAAGACAAAAATTACCGCCCAAGACCAGTAGGAGCTAGGAGGACGGCTTAGTCATATAATGATGCAAAGGGTTCAAATCTTACGTTGCCCTCAAGTAGGTATTATAGATGCTCCACTTGACACTTCCCTCCTCGCGATGCTCATCTTTCACGAGCTTCCTCGGGCTCTTCTTCTTATCCTTCGCAGCAGCAGCACCTTCCTTCAGTGCATCCGCTTCAGGGTCTTCGTCTTCTTTGACCTGTACGGCCTCTACTTGTTGGGCAGCGTGAACGTTCTCGTCATGGGTTATTTCCTCGAGGACCCCTTGAGCACGCAGATCCTTCGGAGTACCCTGAGCATCGATACGGCCATCTAGCATGCGAATGAGGTAAGCTGTTGCCGGTAAAACCAATTCGACGTGATGGGTGACGAGGACGACAGTGCGGCTCGCGAAGAGGGGGCCACAGAGAAGGTTCTCGAACAGAGCTCTAGCGGTGTGACTGTCCTACGCGGATTATGAGATCATTCTAGCCGCGGAGTATAGCGAGGTGCATACCACAGCGCTCAATGGGTCGTCAAGGAGAACGTATTTCGTCCGGGCGTACACAGCGCGAGCAAGAGCGACACTGAGTTTAGATGTTACCAATCCGACGTCATAAACTAAGGCGGAGTGTGTATCATACCGAGCTTTTTGTCCACCAGACAGGCTGACACCCCGGGCGCCGATTTCTGTGGCATCACCGTCCTCAAGCATATCCAGGTCTGCTCTCAGAGCACATGCGTCGATGACCTGTTCATACCTTTCCTCGTCGAAAGGAGAGCCGAAGAGTATATTATCCTTGATGGAAAGATGCTGGAGCCATGGGGATTGGGCGCCATAGGAGAGACAATGCATGAAACCATTTCCGTCGACTTTGGAAGGATTTTTGGTGAGCACGAGCTCCCCCTCAAGCTTGGTCATCTCTCCGAGAAGTGCCATCTACGTTGGAAGGTTAACAAGTCTCACAGCGGGAAGGTGCCTCCTGCTTACAAGGAGGGCAGTCTTTCCGCTAGCCGTGGGCCCTGTGGTACAAAAGGGTAAACATCATGAAAAGCATGCAGGGGTACACATCGTACCGGTGACGACGGTCAATTGTCCGTCAGGGAAGATAACCGAAATATCCCTCAGCTCGAACCTACGCTCCGGGGTGGCCTCGGCAAGGGTCGAGGTAGCATCCGATTCTGCGTTGGAAACACTCGATTTTATCTTTCCCTTGTCCTTGTTGTCTTTCTCTTCAACTTCGTTCCACTTGAACGAACCCTTGATGATGCCGAGACCCTCGTCGCTGCGTCCCTCGAGATCTTCCTTGAGGCTCGATACCTGTCCATCGACTTCATCCTCATCAATGTACCCTTGAATACGGTCCAAAGCGACCTTTGTTTGCATCATGAACACAATCCAGGTGGGGATAACATTCAAGGGGGCGCGGACCATGGAGAACAGAGAGATGGCGGTGAAGGCAACACTGACTGTAAGTCGGTTTCCGAGCCAGATGTAAGACGCAAAGGAGACAACGGAGACGAGGATGGGCGCCAAAGTCCAGATTGCGGAGAATAGGATAGAGTTGATGCGCGATTTGACCATCCACGAGAGTTCCTTCTTTCTAGCATCCATGGTTCGTTGGGTCCACCGATCCTCCCAGGCAAAGAATTTGATGAGCTTGATGGCACTGAGGAGTTCGTTCAGAACGCCCATGCGTTTGTCGCGAGCGGCGAGGAGGCCCTTGGAGATGGAAATGGAACGTCGTGCTAGAAGCCTAAGGGGGAGTCAATCCGTGAGGCATTTATCCAGGGGAAGTAGCGTACTGGTTCAAGGGCCAGAAAATAATGAGGACGATCAGGCCGGAGAATGCACTCCAACCCAGGAGTTTGTACAAGTACACGCCCGCGAGCGCAATTTCGAAAGGCGCGCCGTAGATGAAATACATCCCAGAGACGAGAAAAGCGATTTGATTTGCATCGCCGGACATCATGTTGACGACTTTCCCCACGTCAGCACTGGACTTGGGGTCATTGGCCTTTTCTGGGTCGTTGTCTTTATCGTCTTTGCGAACAGTTCCAGAAAAGTCCTTCCTCTTGAGTGCCTTATCGTAAATCGAGGCCATAAGTAGGGTACGAATCCTAACTTGAGCGCGGCGACCGAACCACAGGTGTAGACAATCGGTCTCTGCCTGTGAGGTAACGATCAGTGAAAAATCTCGCACGGTGTGGCTGCGATGGCGTACCTTGAGTACAGTGGTCGAGAACGCGGCAAACGCGTAAATATATGCCTTTGCGCGATTCTCTGGAGTGGGGTCGTCGATCGCAGCGAGGATCCTCTGGAGGAAGAACGGGCTAGCGTAGGTAAGAGTGACACTGATAAGTGTCAAGAGGAAATCCCAACTCATGTCACCAGAATTGACGGTCCAGAGTTTCCAGACAATGTGGAGATGACCAAGGTTTTTGAACAACGAGGTGAGCGGGCGGGAGGACAATGTCGGGCTCAACTTCCAAACGTCGTCCTCGTTTAAGGTGCTATAGGTACCCTTCTTGATGAGAGGAACGACCCAGTGGAAGGAAACCCAATCCCAGAGGGAACAGTAATCTTCGGGTGACACGCTCTTGCCGACGTCATCCTTGTTGATTCTTGCATTTGGGACAGCAAACGGCATGTTCAACACGATGATGAGCAGGATGGCGACCACGGACAGGTCGAGAACACGTGCCGCCAACACCACCCGGGAAGGTAACGGAAGTTGGTAGACACTGTGGTCGAAGAGTGATCCTCCCAAAATGATGAACCCTGTCACGAGATGGGCGAGGTAGAGGGCGAAGAGGTCGTAGAAGACGGTTTGGGATGGCCATATGATTGGGCGAAGGAAGGCGTAGAGCCAGGTAGCGGCAGTGACTATGGGTAGGACTCCATCCCAAATTTCGGCGTGAACGGCGAAGGAATAGGAACCGAGTCCCAACCAGACAAGGACCTGGAGTAGCGCCAAGCCGGAGAGGGAGACGAGCCGGAAAATGGAGGCAACGGGTTTGGTGGGAGGGAAGTGGTCCGCGGTGGTATCATTTTCGCTTTCGTGCGCGGCTTCGTACGCCTCAGCTTGCTCGAGAGTGAGAGAGTTTCTGAATGGGCGGGAGACTCTCTGCCAGACGGACCGGACCGACCCCGGGACCGGGATGAGGGTTGCACAAAATAGGACAACGAAGGCGGAGGGAAGGATGCAGGCCCACAACTCTCGGACGAATGGGTCTCCGAAGTCGAGGAGGTTGGTACCCATCGCTTGGGATACCGAGAATCGACAGCCAGCTGGTGGGTGTGAGTGGAGGAGTCGTGGATGTTCCTCGTGATCGCGGCGCAGCGACGAGAGTCAGGTTTGTCATCTTCCGATCCTCATCATGTTTGGCACAGCGCTGGTACCCGTACCCAGCCTATCTAGCACTTGCATCCATCCGTCTCAAGCGGGTTGATGGGACTCAGATGAGCAGTTGAAAGGGAGGCCTGGCGACCTCCCTACAGAGAAGCACCCAGGATATCACGATCTCTCTCCGGCTATGACGGACGTGGATGGACTTGACGAACATGTGTCGAACGTGCGGAACGAGCCAGGTGACAATCTCTGGGGCATGGCTGTCTAGAACTCCGAAGCGAACGGAGGCCGTCTAATATTCCGTTCAGGGAAGAATCTCAAAGCATTAATCTCGGGATCCACAAGGCCACTTTTCTGTCTCCAGTAAGTGGGCGTGATGAAATGTACGTCCGATGCGGACACGGAGCCTGGTGGGGTTTTCGTGAGCTGCTCAACCCCTTCGCTGCTGCGATATGTTGACCAATGCCAGCGTTGGAGGTGGACGGTGGACCACACAATCTACTCTGCCTTGCCACACCTCCCCCGTTCAGCATGTATTCGTCTATGGGTGTCGCCGGGTCGCACTCGTCATCCACAAGGGGGCCTCATGGTATCGACTGATGTATAACGTAATAAGCCACATTGAACGGCACACAGCGCCCTTTCCACCGCCCTGAACCTTTGCTGGATAACCGGGAGCTGCCTACTTCCGAGCATCAGAAATGGACATTGTGGTGCGCCCCAGCTGCCAATAAGACATACACCCGCATACTGCCCGGCGTCCAGCGCTACTAATGTGTCTGGACGTCGAATTCTTGTCATACGTTCGATATCCTGGCACCCTTGTTCGTTTCACAATTCGGGAGTCATTCGACCACAACCTGTAAATCTGTTCACCGATACCCTCAGACCGGACAATCCGATGATCCTTGGGAGGATATGGAACCTTGCTCCAGAATTTAACCACAGCCTCCCCATGAAATCGGTCAGATATTACATATTGAACTTTCATGTCTCTCATGGGATCTATCCCGAACTCACCGCCAGGTATGATTTCCACATATTATCGACCGGATTCAATCGCTGTGCGTTCTCAAGTATAAAAGCAACCATTGTGGTCGACACAACCACAACTTTCGACCACTCAGGCCTCAGACATTATGACTCATTTCACCCTCGCCGATGTCAACCACCTCCACTCCGCCAACGTTGCCAGGGCGCGAACAGACCAGGTTATCAATAAGGTGCCGCGGTCCACACCACCACATTGCCCATAACGCTGAGATTTTGCAGGTCAATGACATCGTTATCATCGATGGCGTTCTCAATGACGGCGGGCTTACCGTGTCTCTGCGTTCCCCTGATTCCAGGCGTACACTCCGGGAACAATACTGTATCAAATTCAGCACACAGGAGTTGCCAAAGATAGGTGGCGTTCCCGAACACACCAACAGATTCTGCGACGTCTCGACGGGCGAGACCAATCAAGGTCTCACGCTCGTAATTGAATCTCATCGATGCTACGCAACCGACTCGCAGGGCAACGCCTCTGCTCTCAAGGCATGAATGAATATTCCTCGTTTGACGTTTCGTTGACCTCTCGAATACAGAGATTCTACCGGCATGCCTTCATCTGTAGCAGCCTATCTCATGCAAACATCGTGCCTTTCCTAGGCGTCTTCTCCAGTAATAAATTCCCCTATGCCTGCGTTTTCGAATCGATGGGTAAGAAAAACCTCGTACAATATCTCGCCAGCAACCCCGACGCCCCTAGGTTGAAGTTGGTGCGAAACTGTGTTTGGTTCTGTTGTTGAGCTCCGATACTAACCTTTTATCCGTCGGGGTCATCAGCTGGTAGAAGTTGCTCGAGGTCTCCACCACATCCACGATTTGAGCATCGTCCATGGAAATATCAGAGGCGTATGAATGTTTGTTTCCGATTACCACTCTGCACTCACTAGACTCTCAGACAAACATCCGCATCGATGGCCAAGGGACCGCTCGAATCGCAGGATTTGCTTCCGCCACCATTATCCTGCAAGCCGGGATTGCGCTCGAAGACGTTGACGAGTCTGTTGAATCCAACGTGTCGCGGTGGCATGGCCCCGAAATCCTACGTCCTGGGAGCTCCGGGTCAACCAAGGCTAGGGCCACCAAAGCTAGTGACATGTATGCCTTCGGCATGCTAGCCTATGAAGTAGGCCCCCACTTTCTTGACCGCACCTCTATGTTACTTAATTTGCGCCCAGATTTTCTCGGGTCGAGTGCCGTTTCACGATAGGTCAGATACAGCCACAGTAGTTACCGTGATTACCACGGATGAGCGGCCCTCCCGCCCCGCCCATGAGCAATTATCCGACCAGTTGTGGGATTTGATCGAAAAGTGCTGGCGAAAGGATCCATCGCAGCGTCCCGCAATCCGCGAGGTCGTGACTTCCCTGGATAAATTCCATTATTTCTAGTCCTGGTTTTAGATACCGTCCCAGATCCATGTTGCACTGCATCTTTTATTCCGAATTTTATGCTACTCTCAGAGCCCTTTCGTTCGCCTGGCGCACAATCTAACAACTTATGTTCCGACGTTGGCTTTGGTTGGTTGTGCGCCCTCTCCTCCTACTAGATGACTCCGTTATACATGAGGTTGTGTTATCGGTTGAGAGCCTGGGCCGGAGGAGGAGGCTATCCCTTAAGCGCGCAACGTGAGGTCAGGACTGGTGAGGGTCTTCGTCAGCGGAAGAGTTACCGAGGCAGTCCACCTCCCCACATTGTACAGATAGCTGTCTGTCATAATGAAACAGTCAGTCAATGTCTAACAGATAAAAAAACAACTCAGAACACCCACTACGCGAGGTTGTGTGGTCGTCGCCCCGGGTCCGTGGCGGATACGGCAGGTGGTTATAACCGTACCAGGATGGGAGGGGCGCCCACTACGACACCGTGCATAAAGTATCAGTGTGGGTGGGGGTGTGAAAAAATTCCGGGTGGAGAAGAATCTATTAACAGCTGGTGATATCTGTATGTACATGGCTTTGGGTTGATAACAGACAATAGGTCGTGGGGTGCCAGGGTAAGAGTGTCGTCAAAAGCCCGGATTAGAAGAACGCAGTGGAAAGTGGGAAGTAAAGGAAGAGCGAAGCAACCGCCGGATGCAGCCAGAGTGTCAGGTCTCGTGGAATCGTTAAGCCTTCTCTTTCTCTTGCGCGGGGGGATCTCTCAGCCTGATCACAACCACAGTAACGTTGTCGTTCGAGTATCTGGCTTTGGCATATTTTATGAGCTCTTCCGCCGCCTCTTGTGGACTCTTGACGTATCGTACATGGTCAATCGCCTCCTTGTCTTCCGCAATATCCCATAACTGGGACAAAAGGGCAGCATGTGTTAACCACACCGGCTCTGCATGTTGGAAGCGAGGGTGGAACTTACCCCGTCACAAGCCAAGATAACGAATTCATCCTCGTCATATAACTCCGTCTCAGTCGTGTACGGTGATCCAACCACAAATTCTTTCATGGAAGAGTCACCCAAACTCCGGGTAACAGCCAACACACCATTAACTCTTCCGCTCATAACAAAGCCGCCGGCATCCATAATCCGTTTCGCCTCCTGCTTGTCCGAACCTTTGTGATCGTAGGTCAATCTGATTGCCTTCCCACCTCGGCAGAGCACCCCGCGGGCGTCGCCCGCGTTTGCGCAGTAAAGAACTCGGCGAAGGTTAGGATCGGTGGGCGTGAAAGTATTCGGGGGAGCAACCACGTTTGACGTGAAGGAGGGGTTGGAAGCGACAGAGGAATGGGAAAGGGACTTCAAAGCATTCTTGATTCTGCTCCGCCTCCGGGACTTCTTCTCTTTGTCGTCTGATGGACTTTCGGTGCCGCTGTCTTCGACGGCACCGCCGACGTTGAGACCGGGTTTCGTCGAGACGGGAGAAATGGGGGATGGCGTAGTCGTGCGCTCAGGGGAGGCAGGGATAGTCACATCAAAATTGCAGTTTTCAAGGAAAGATTGCTTTCCATCAGGATCCTCGAGTCGCAGGAATGCAGTGACAGCTGTGCACCCAGAATGCATCTTCCCATCGGCATCTTCAGCCAATTTGGATAAGTGAGAGTCGACGTCGTGGAACGTCTGGTTGAGAATGTCGGGAATGGACAGAATCGGATTGTTCTTCATCGCCTTCTGGAGGTACTGGTGAGGTAACGGGTGGACGGGGGAGGGCACGATCATATCAGCGGATGGGGTCAGCTCTAGCGTGCCTCCCCATGGTGGGAGATGGGCGTACCTCGTGGAAGTGTTGACCACACCACTCTGCAGCATGTTTCCCCGCGTGGCCGTCGAAGACGGCAAAAAACCCCTGTCCATGCACTTGGTTGAATGGAGCAACGAGAGCATGAGAGTCTTCCATGAATCTCCTTGGACCTTGAGTGTGAGCGACCGCACACGAATACTTGGCGTATCGGGGCCAATGCGAGGGTGGTGTCTGTAGGTTGATTTTGTTAGTGGCCCAGCTGGGAAGAGGACTGGGGGCCGCGATTGTGCACCGTTTGGCCATCGTAGGGCTCGGAGACCTGGAGGACACCGATGGGGGGCGAGGTGTCTTTCGGGGGCATAGTTGGGAGTGAGCCGAGGGAAAGATGAAGGCTGTTTGGAGAAAGACGATGAGGGGGAAAAGGAAGCGAGATCGCCACAGAGGGCGGCAGTGATCTCGCACTCACCGCCGTCTCCGCTCGGATGAGTCTGTTGGTGTGAAATCCACGTGGTTAGCTCTGTTCTCTCCCATTTCAGAAAATTACCTTCGGTCGACATCTCTGGTCTCTGGTGCACAGAAATTGCCTGAGGCGATAGGAAACACAAACATTAATCACTGTGGAGTGATCACCTGCACAGAGACTACGTCAGCCCCATGCATCACCAGTTCTACTCCCCGTCCGAGGGTAATATCAAGGGAAAAATTCTCATCGCTGTGAGTACAAACGACATTCAAGATTGCAAGCTTAAGTGAAACCGTCAGCCCGTCGTTTCGACCGCCAACGTTGGCCAACTGGCCGCTGATCTTATCATATCCTCCCTGGATCTACACCGGATCGGCATCTTCGACCCGAGAAATCTCGTTCCTGTGGTCGGCGCCAGGGAAGACGATGGATCTGGTGTTACTACCCCGCTAGAACGTAGGTTCTCATTCCGCGATTCCCATTCGTTTCACGCTCACCTTCCCAGTCTACGGCAGACAGGAGGCGAACGTTGTCGTCGTTCAGCAAAGGTCCCCGGTACTCAAGGTGATGCGAGACTCCGCAAGGCTGATTATTCCCTGACGAACCCCACCCCAGAGCCGCAAGGATGAGTTCATTTCGAACCTTCACAATTTTATCCAATCGTCCCAGTTTTCTGCGGTTATATTCCTCTCAGGGGTGGATCCCTCGAATAGGACAGACGAACAAATGTCGTATGTATTCCTCTCAACCATTCTACCAGGCACATTAACGTAACCTATCCCAAGCATACCGACATACAAGCTCACCCCCCCTGGAACCCCGTCATGGGATTCCTCCCCCCTTGCAATCTTTGCTCAGCTTCCCATACCGACCTACACCTCTATCTCCCAGCAACCCTTCTCCCATCTGCAAGAAGGGAAGATTACAGAAGCGGTACCTTTCATACCCGGAGGTGGTCTTACACGTCGCATCTTGTCGTCTTTCCCGCAGAGGTGGTCAATACCTACCATTTCCCTCCTACAGTTCGTACTCGAAGGAGACAACAGAGCAGACGCACAGTTTCTGGCTTCCGTGGTTTCCGAGCTGTTTAACACACCCTCTGCGGAGAACGGGGCGGGAAAGATTAAATGGAAGCAACCAAGGAGTTGGAACGGTGGCCTATTTGGAACACCGCATGACCAAACCCTTTATGGTTGAGCTGAGTTAGGTCAAAGCGCTGGTTTCAGTTCTATTTTGTTATGAGTTATGATGTTTTGTACTCGGTTCAAATCGTCTTTCATGCACCATGACGCCCGTGGTGGCTTGTCCTTCGATCGTATAATCCGTCGTTTGAGTCAACATAAGTTTCACAATTACCGGTAGCAGACAACTGGCCACGTAAATACATTCTTCCATACGGTCCAGTGGCTCAAACAGCAGGAGCTCCTTACCGTTCCCTTGAAGTCACCGTACGCAGATATGTCGATGATCGCACTTGCCGGTTCGCGGGTTCATCTCCGAAACCAAGCCAGTGCCCTCCGAGTCTCTTCTGGTCAAGTAAAGAGTTAAACATATACCGCCGAAACGAACTGGTCCGTGAAGCTCCCCACATCCGTCGCACACTTTGTGGGAGTTGGTTAATTTGAGGATGAGGCGCGAAGCATGCAGGCTCCCCCACAGCTGGTGACGTGTATTAACCTCTTCCACTTCGCAGATCCGACTAATTGATCAGTATCATCTCTACAGATGGATGTGCATGGAATCCGGACACGTATCAACAGCACCTTTTGGACGGTAACATCTGGTAGGAGCCGGGATCTTGGACAGAATAATATACATCCACTCGGAAGATCAGAAGATAAGGGCCGTTAAAACACGACGACTCCAGATATCTAGCCAGCTGGTCGCATGTAGGACATGCATACATAAAAATCTACCGGACGGAACCTCCCTGAGAGTGCTATAGCCGGTGGTCGGTTGGCCCGGTGTTATTAGCTAATTCCGGCCCGAGGAATGGAAAGGTTATCCAAAAAGTAGCTGGAAATTCCCCTTTGGTGGAGATTCTCCATTCCCATTACAGAGTGGTAAGGAACTACTTCCCCGCTGCGAAACTAGTGTGGATGGTTGGTCAAAACAGAGTTTAGTCGATCTCGTCGCCATACCACCATCATTAGGCACATGTCAGCTTTACCGCACCGCCATATCCTCCCATGTGTTTTCATGCAGGCATAATGATCAGCTCATCCCTTCTTCCTCACAAACGTAAATGTTCCTCTTGGGTTTACGTCGTTTGGCGACCAACGTATCCGCCGCGCAACAAACGCGGTGGAGCGAGGTTAGCGCACTCGGCTTCCATGAATTACGGTGGGATTGGTTTGCGAGTTTCGACCTGGGGTGTCGAAACAGTTCAACTTCGAATGAACGCAGCAACAAAGTCACGACGGGTTCGTGGACTTGTCGATAGTGTCACGCAGAGGGGTAGAATAAAAGGTCAGCTGTTTTATTGGAGGAGTCTGAAGCCCCCACTGCCATCCCATAACCTACCGATATGCGCTGCCCTGGAGAAGTCCTAGTCACCAAAGCTCGCTTCCAAGCCAGTTCTCTCACCTATCCGCTGCTCGATTTCTTCTCTAGGATTCGTTCGGCCATGCGCAAGATGGTCCACTCGCAAGGGCAATCTGTCTCAGTGAAGCTGGCAGCCTGCCCATCGCCCTTGCCGCTCGAGCCGTCACCCAGGATCAACAGCCCTTCCTCTCCGGACGACGATCCCCTGGACCAGTCTCACTTCCTTCTAGTTCAGAGTCTTCGCCCGTCCTTGTCGTCAATCTGCAATTGGTTGGAAAAGGATGACGTACATATAGTTGGGGGACAGCCAATCGGCGCTGGTGGATTTGCAGACATCTGGAGGGGGTCTTTGGACTCTCGCCAGGTTGCGATAAAGTCGTATCGACGTTATTTATTTTTTGATCTCTCTCAAGTCTTCCGGGTAGGTTAGCTTGCATCACCTGAAGTTCCGTCCGCTGAAGCTTCGTACACAGAGATTTTCACAGGAAGCACTGGTGTGCAGCCGCCTCTCACACCGGAACATTGTGTCATTCATAGGGATCTACAGCACCACAAAACATCCGTTCTCTCTCGTGTTTAACTTTGCTGGACATCTCGAGCTCGGGGAATATCTGAAAACCCACCACACGGCTGGGAGGCTGGAGCTAGTACGGTTCCATTCTTCCAAGATCTCTAGATCTTAACCTGACGACGCTTTTTTGATCACAAGCTGGTTGACATCGCTCGGGGATTGAATCACATGCACGATCTCGATATCGTCCACGGTAGTCTTAGGATTGTGAGGTCATCCCCTCGTTTTTGTGTCACATGTTCACCTCATGCTAGGGAAATATCTTGGTCGACCTCGACGGGACCGCACGCATCGCGGGGCTTGGATCGGCGTTCATAGTCGGTCATACAACGGCCTGGTCGGAGATGAGTGTCGAGAGGTCGCTCCGAGGGAGCGCCCCAGAGCTGATGTATCCTGGGGAGTTTGGATTGTCTTCAAGTTATCCGCACAACCCCAGGGCCAGTCACTGTAGGAATTAGGTTGGTTTAAAATTGACCAAGGCTTTTTGACCAACGATCGCGACACCTTCCTCGTTCGGCAAGTTGGTCAAAAATTAACAAAAAGAGGTACACATTGACCAACGTCGGTCG